>OGZI01000936.1_pt1 | contig 32577 bp, 21 predicted proteins | sample 1576711 | NCBI WGS metagenome assembly OGZI01 (sample SAMEA3541482, study PRJEB24748) | human gut metagenome | biome: human gut; feature: human-associated habitat; material: faeces | place: China | collected 2012
CTGCCGCACCTGCCACCATGTCCGTATCGAGTCCTGTACCGTCTGCCACACCGTCGACGGCAACAAGGACGGTAACTTCGTGAAGCTGGCCGACGCCATGCACGCGAAGACCTCGGACAGCAGCTGCGTGGGCTGCCATCAGCAGACCGTGATGCAGAAGAAGGAATGTGCCGGTTGCCACGGGGCGGTTCCGGTCATGCCCGCCGATTCCTGTGCCACCTGCCACAAGGACGTGAAGGGCATTACCTCCGCCCAGATCGCCGACGGTTCCTCCTTCGATCTCACGAAGGAACAGCTTGCCGACATCGCAGCCAAGGATCTGGTCGCTCAGCCCGCTCCGGCGAAGCCTTTCCCGGCCGTCGAAGTGCCTGAGACCGTGACCATCGGTGCTCTGTCCAACGATTTTGAACCGAGCGTGTTCCCGCACCGCAAGATCTACGAAGCCCTTGTGAAGGGTGCCGCCGACAGCGGGCTTGCCTCCGCGTTCCATACGTCGCCGACGGCCATGTGCGCCGCGTGCCACCACAACAGCCCCATCGCGGATCTGAAGACCCCGCCGAAGTGCGCCAGCTGCCACGGGATTGAGGCTGACAAGATGGCTGCGAGCGTCAACAAGCCTTCGCTCAAGGCTGCGTATCATCAACAGTGCATGGCCTGCCACGATCGGATGAAGATCGAGAAGCCTGCCGCCACCGATTGCGCGGGTTGCCATACCCCGCGCGTGAAATAGGCGGAGGAGAAGATATGAACCGTAGATCATTTCTGACTCTGATGGGTGGGCTGGGTATCGGTTCGGCTCTGGGCGGCGCGAAATCCGCGTCCGCTGCGGGCGGAACCTTCCACGGCTACCCCGACAGCAAGGGTGTGCTTCACGACACCACGCTGTGCATCGGTTGCCGCAGGTGCGAACAGGCCTGCAACAAGGTCAACGATCTCCCCAAACCGGAGAAGCCCTTCACCGATCTCAACGTGCTTAACGAAAAGCGCCGCACGTCCGCCAAAGAGTGGACCGTGGTGAACAAGTACCGTCCCGCGAGCCTCGACAAGGACGTGTTCCGCAAGAGCCAGTGCATGCACTGCGAGGAACCCGCCTGCGCCAGTGCGTGCTTCGTGAAGGCGTTTACCAAGAACCCCGACGGTTCCGTGACCTACGATCCCACCCTCTGCGTGGGCTGCCGTTACTGCATGGTCGCGTGCCCGTTCAATATCCCCGGCTACACCTACGACCGCGCCCTCAATCCGCTGGTCCAGAAGTGCACGCTGTGCCACCCCCGCCTGCAGGAAGGCAAGCTTCCCGGCTGCGTGGAAGCCTGCCCCACCGGCGCGCTGGTGTTCGGCAAGCGCAAGGATCTGGTCAAGATCGCGTGGGATCGCATCACCGCTCATCCCGAACGCTACCAGAACCATGTGTACGGCGAGCACGAAATGGGCGGCACCGCGTGGATGACCATTTCCGGCGCTGAGTTCAAGGAAGTGGGCCTCAACGAGGATCTCGGCACCAAGGCCGCCGGCGAATATACGGCTGGAGCGCTCGGAGCCGTGCCCATGGTTGTGGGCATCTGGCCTGTCCTGCTTGGCGGCGCGTACGCGATCACCAAGCGTAAGGAACAGATCGCCAAGGAAGAGCAGAACGATGCCGTAAACGCCGCCGTCGCCCGTACCGAGGAAGAAGCCGCGAAGAAGCTGCAGGCCAGCCTCGATAAGGCTGCGAAGGAAGCCGCCAAGGAAAAGGATCGCGCCGTCGCTGATGAAGTGAAGAAGGCCGTGGCCGAAGCCGAAGAGGCTCTCCGGGCGCAGCTTGAGGCCGAAAAGGCCGAAGCCGTGGCGAAGGCTGCGGAAGAGGCTGCCGCGAAGGCCGCCGAAGAAGCCGCTGCCAAGGCTGCCGCCAAGCCTTCCAAGCCTGAAAAGGGCAAGAAGGGCAAGCACGACACCAACGGCGGGGAGGCGTAAGCAATGAAACTCTGGAAGAACCTCTCGAATCGTCTTGATGCCGTGGCTGACGTCATGGCCGCCAAGCCTTGTATGCAGGGTTGCGTTGGCAAGACGCTGCTGTCCATCCCCCGCACGCCCGGCAACCTGATCACGGCTGTGATCCTTGCCATCGGGCTGTTGATCACCATCGGGCGCTTCGGATTCGGCCTCGGCGCGGTGACCAACCTGGACGACAACAACCCCTGGGGCATCTGGATCGCCTTTGACCTGCTGTGCGGCGTCGCACTGGCGGCGGGCGGCTATGTGACCTCTTCGGCCTGCTATCTCTTCGGCATGAAGCGGTATCATTCGGCCGTGCGCCCCGCCATCCTGACCGCCTTCCTCGGCTACGCCTTCGTGGTCGTCGCCCTGTTGTACGACGTGGGCCAGCCGTGGCGTCTGCCGTATCCTCTGCTCGTATCGCAGGGCACCACGTCCCTGCTGTTCGAAGTGGGCCTGTGCGTGGGCATCTACCTGACCGTGCTGTTCATCGAATGGTCCCCCGTGGGCCTCGAATGGCTCCTCGGCATGAAGGACGCCCCCTGTTGGCTCGTCCGCCTGCGTCCCCGAATGCATACCATCCGCAAGGCCGTGCTGTGCTTCACCATCCCGCTGACCATCCTCGGCGTGGTGCTGTCCACGATGCACCAGTCCTCGCTGGGCGCGCTGTTCCTCATCGCCCCGAGCAAGATGCACCCCCTGTGGTACTCGCCGTTCATGCCGGTGTTCTTCTTCATCTCCTCGATGGTGGCCGGTCTTTCGATGGTCATCTTCGAAGGCACGCTGTCCCACAAGGCACTGCACAACAAGATGGATGAAACCCACCTGCGTGAAGCCGACGGCGTTGTGTTCGGCTTCGGCCGCGCGGCTTCCTTCGTGCTGATCGGCTACTTCATCATCAAGGTGCTGGACACCACCATGGACAACGACTGGCACTATCTCGCTTCCGGTTACGGTGCGTGGTTCGCCGTCGAAATGGTCGGCTTCGTGCTCCTGCCCGCCTTCCTGTACGCCCTCGGCGTGCGCGAAAAGAACATCACGCTCATTCGTGTGGCGTCGGTGTTCGGCGTGCTCGGCATCGTCGTCAACCGCTTCAACGTGTGCCTCGTGGCCTTCAACTGGCAGCTGGACAGCGCGGATCGCTACTTCCCGAGCATCTCGGAAGTGTTCCTGTCCATCTTTATCGTAACCCTGATCGTGACGGCGTACCGCTTCGTGTGCTCGAAGATGCCGGTCCTGTACGAACACCCTGATTTCAAGGACGCCCACTAGGGCGCCGGGAGCGAAACATGGAAGATTTCCCCACGCTCTACTCGTTTATGATTTTCACCAAGGGCTGGACGTATGTCCTCATGGGCGTCGCGCTCGTGGGGTTCCTCGGATACTGGCGCTTCCTTTTTGGTCGCGACGAGCGAACCGGCAGACCCGAGTAATCCGCAAGGAGCTGTTGTATGTACGAATTCCTCACTGGTCCCATGTTGTGGGCTGCCTTTCTCATCTTCGTGATTGGCCTTGCCCGCCGTGTGGTCCTGTATATCCGGGGGTTGGATTGGCGGCTTGAACGTGTCGCCTACGGCCCCGGCCGTAAAATCGGTATGAAGGGCGCGATTTCTTCCGTCCTTCAGTGGCTGGTTCCTTTTGGGACGCACAGCTGGCGCAGGCAGCCGTATTTCACCATCGCCTTCTTCCTGTTCCATATCGGCGTGGTGATTGTGCCTCTGTTCCTTGCCGGTCACATGGTCATCATGCAGGAACGCTTCGGCTTCAGCCTGCCTTCGCTGCCCATGTGGTTCTCCGACGCCTTTACGGTGCTCGCCATCGTCGGTGCGTTTATGATGATCCTGCGCCGCGTCGCGTTGCCGGAAGTCCGCTTCCTGACGACGCTGGGCGACTGGGGTATCCTGTTGCTGGTGCTGTTCGTGCTCGTCGCCGGATTCCTCGCCCGTATGCAGGCCCCCGGTTATGAAAGCTGGCTCCTGTGGCATATCTTCGCGGCCGAGCTGGTGCTCATTCTGGCGCCGTTCACCAAGCTTTCCCACATCGTGCTGTACTTCATGTCGCGCGGTCAGCTTGGCATGGACTACGCCATCAAGCGTGGCGGCGCGTCGCGCGGCCCCGCTTTCCCCTGGTAATCCCCCGGGATTGTCAGCATATTGGAGGACAACATGCCTGAAGGCAAGTTTTGCAACAGACGGCCCATCAACACCGAGGAAGATCTGAAAGCGCTCCTCGGCGACAAGGGTGGGCAGCAGTATTATAAAGAAATGGAAATGCTGGAAGTGGACACGGTCGCTCTGTGGGAAACCCTGCAGAAGACCTGCAAGTCCCGCACCCGCACGTGGCTCGAGATTTGCGCCCCCTGCGGCCTGTGCGCGAACAGCTGCTTCCTGTATACGGCGAACAACCGCGATCCCAAGCAGGTTCCGTCCTACAAGATCCAGTCCACGCTCGGCGAAATGCTTCGCCGCAAGGGGCAGGTCGACACGAAGTTCATGATCGATACGATGGAAGTGGCATGGGCGAAATGTACCTGCTGCAACCGTTGCGGCACGTACTGCCCGCACGGCATCGACATGGGCGTCATGTTCAGCTATCTGCGCGGCGTGTTGTATTCTCAGGGCTTCGTGCCGTGGGAACTCAAGATCGGTGCGGGTATGCACCGCGTATACGGCGCCCAGATGGACGTGACCACCGAAGACTGGGTGGACACCTGCGAATGGATGGCCGAGGAAAACGCGGAAGAGTGGCCGGGCCTCGAGATCCCGATCGACAAGGAAGACTGCGATGTCATGTACATCCTGAACGCCCGCGAACCCAAGCACTATCCTGAAGACGTGGCGCAGGCCGCCATCCTCTTCCATGTGGCCGGGGAAAAGTGGACCGTTCCTTCCGTGGGTTGGGAAAACACGTCCCTGTCCCTGTTTGCCGGTGACTGGGAAGCGTGCGCCAACAACGTGAAGCGTATCTACGGCGCGGTTGATCGTCTGCGCCCCAAGATGGTCGTAGGCACGGAATGCGGGCACGCGCACCGCGCCACGGTCGTGGAAGGCCCCTATTGGGCCGGACGCGAAGACGGCAAGCCGCCGGTCCCGTTCCTGCACTATGTGGAATGGCTGGCCGATGCGCTGCGCAAGGGCAAGATCAAGATCGATCCCGCCAAGCGCCTCAAGATGCCCGTGACCCTGCAGGACTCGTGTAACTACATCCGTAACCACGGCCTCGCCGAGCACACCCGCTACATCATGAGCCAGATCGCGGAAGACTTCCGCGAAATGAAGTGCAACCGCGAAGACAACTTCTGTTGCGGTGGCGGCGGCGGCTTCAACGGCATCGGCAAGTTCCGCCCGCAGCGTGACAAGGGCCTGTACATGAAGTTGCAGCAGATCCGCGAAACCGGTGCCAAGATGGTCATTTCGCCCTGCCACAACTGCTGGGACGCCATCCGCGACATGATGGAAGTGTACCATGTGCACGACATCAAGTGGAGCTTCCTCAAGCCCATCATCATCGACATGATGATCGTCCCCGATCACCTGAAGCCGCAGGATGATGAATAAGGAATAGAACGCGGGGAGGAGGGAACACCTTTTCAGGATTTCTTTCCTTCCCACGTCTCCCGTATTCACAATGGCTCGTGGTCCCAACCAGGCTTGCCTGGGTAACCGGGCCAATATTACGAGTATAAAAAACCGCCCTGAATCGTTGATTCGGGGCGGTTTTTTATGCCGGGAGGAGGGGAGGGCCGATATGTACAGACCGGGTTCTCTTACATCGGAGAAATCTTTTCCTCTTGGGTAAGACTGGATTGAGGTTAACCCGCTCAGGTCCTTTTCGTATCAGCCGATAGAGTGCAAGAGATTTGTAGAAGAGTCGTCATCCTGTAAGACTCTCCTCCGCTTTTTCTCCGATTACTTACGCATCCATCTTCTTCAACGATCTTCTGTAAATCTTTTCAATACGCTCAGGACTTGCCGGGACAGGGGCGACGGAGAGAAGCAGCCCGAGGGACGGCGTGGTCCGGGTCAGTTCGCACAGGCGGGGAATGTCGTTCTCGGTGAACCCCTCGTCCTCCAGCTTCTGCGGTACGCCCATGTCGGCGAGCCACGTTTCAACGCCTCTGGCGGCCTTGTGAGCCTCGTCCGGGGTTCCTTTGAGGTCAGGCGTCAGCGGTCGTAAAATCGTGCCTAGCGTAGCGGAACAGGCGGGATAGCACTCTTCGATGATGGCGGGCAGGATCATGGAAAGGCCGAGGCCGTGCGCGAGTTCTGGCTTGATGCCGCTGAGGGGATGTTCCAGTGCGTGTGTGAAGTGGAGCAATCCGTTGTCGAATGCGGTCCCTGCGATCATGGAAGCGTAAGACAGGCAGTAACGGGCCTTGAGGTCTTCGGGGTTGGCGAGCGCCTTGGGCAGATATTCCGCCACAAGGCGGATAGTCTCTCCAGCCAGCAGGATGGACAGCGGGTTGGCTGTAACGGCAGTGGCCGCTTCGATGACGTGGTTCACAGAGTCGATGGACACATAGCGGGTTTGCTTAGGCGAGAGTTTGATCATCAAGCCCGGATCGTCGATGGAGAACAAGGGATAGAGGCAGTCATAGGCGATGGCTGGCTTGTGGTTGTGCTTCGTGATGCTGGCCACGGCGAAGCGGTTGACTTCGCTGCCCGTGCCGTGGGTCAGATTGACGACAACAATGGGGACAGCCTTTGTCGGCGTGAACGCGAAGGTATACAGCTCTTCCGCCGTCTTGCCTGGATTGGCAAGAATAATGGCCGCGCTTTTGCCCGCATCGATGGGGCTGCCGCCGCCGATGCAGAGTACGGCCTTGGCATCGGCGGATCTGCCGAGGGCCGCCGCCTCGTCTATGGAGTCGGTTGTGGGGTTGGGAGTCACCTTGTCGTACAGGGAGATGCGTATGCCGTGATTGGCGCAGGCTGCGGTGACGTAATCCCATGCGCCGGTAATCTTGTAGGAATGCCCGCCGGTCACGCAAAGGATGGAGTCGATGCCTCTGGCCTTCAAATCGGCGGCGATGTCACCAATCTTGGCGATGGCTCCGACTCCAAGATAGGTCGTTGTCTTTGTGCGGATTTCCTTAACATCACGCTCATCGAATCGAGTATCCCACATGGCGGTCTCCTTTATGGAAAACAGATTGGATTGAGTAATCAAACAAATTGTTCTTTTATTCACAATTAAACCCGAATACAATGCCTGTCAAGAGGGATACTGTATTCTCAGCTCGAAAATCATGAAAAAGGCAACAACCGAGAATTCGCTCATGAGGAAACTGTCATATACTCAACATGTTGGAGAGTGTATTGAGGCTGGAAAGAGGCGCTGAAAGACTCCTTTTCTGGTTAAAGGATTCCCTTTCGTTCTCGATCCAGCCGATCGAGCCAGCGTCTTAGACCCGTTACGCGCAAGAGCACTTGATGATCATCTTTATTCCTCAATAAACGGAACATTCGGCAAGGTGTATGATACGGCCAGTATAGGGGGATAATTGGAGGATGCTCTTATAATTTCACTATATTAAAAACGATATGTGAATCCAAGTGATAAAACAGGGTACCACGTCTACTTACGAACTTTGCTTTTAATGTTGTCTTCCTCTGCTTGTATTCTCCCAGCGTAACGCTTGGGGATGGGGACATCCGGAAGTTGGAAAGAGACATGGGGTTTCCTCACAGATAAGGCCCAAGCGAGGCATGCCATCCTAAAGACGATTCGGATTGTTGAGCCCTTTCCCAACCAAGGCCAATATAAGGTGCGAGCCTTTCCCATGTCGCCTTTCCACTCGTCTGATTGATCAGCTCTTCATAAATGGGATTGATTGCATCTACCGACGTGGAAAGTACGGTATCCAGCTTGAAATAATAAGCGCCAGCGGATATCCGGAAAGCATTTTCAAAGGGGAAGATGTCCAACAGTAAACCGACGCTGTGGCTGGAGCTTCAGTCTTATACTGAATGCCTTTGAGTTTTATTTTTGTATCGAATGGTTGAGTAAAAGCACTTAACCTGTAGGCTATGAAACTGTTTTGTCGATAGCTGATGTCAACTCCAACCCCAAGTGTGCTCACAGAAGGTTGGATGGAAAGCGGAGATGCCGAAGCGACACATGGAAATAAAAGGACACAGCATAAGAGAAGAGAACGAATGGACATGATACACCTCACGAGAACGCCTTTCTCGCCATATAGGCATATCAAGAAATGAGTTGGCAACTATGAATTGTTTGAGCCGAGTGAGTATTTTGCGATGCCAGTGTAGATACGCGGGTATATGCTGATATTGTGTAGAGTCCATAAGAATAAGTGCGTATGATTAATGAGTGATGAAAGGCTGTTGTGCCTTAGCGGGCTGCACAGGGGGATAATTCCGTTAGGAATGAACGGAAAAGGGTAAATATGGTAGAGGGAATCTATTGCCAAGTATGGGGCGCAGGACTTTCAGAACCATGCCATCGCACAGAAAAAGGTAGTTTTCCATCTGGGTGGGTGGTGAGCCCTCTCCAAAGACAAGGTTTTAGATTGTAAAATCAATAAAAGCAGTACATAGGTGCTGAGAGGGTTGTCATTGCCCAATGTGAAACGGCTTCCAAGAGGGGAAAGGTGTGGTAAGGCATCTTTGGATCAGGGGAAACGGCAAGATTTGAAACAAGAGGTACGCGCCTATGGCGTTCTTCCTCTTTTCCCTCATGCTGAAACCGGGGCAGACTGGTACGGCGGTATGGGGGAGGGGGGAATTGTTTCCCCTCGGAGTGTTCTATGCCGCAGCGTGTAGGGGATTGGGGAAACGGATTTATGCCTTGTGTGGAGGACGAAGGGGAATCTGCACTCGCCTCCTATCGCTGCACTGAAGCAGTTTTCTCTGTTGCCGGCATGGTCCGGCGGATACCCTACACGAAAGGAGGGCTTTCTATGGTGGGGAGTCTTGCGCGTCGGCTTCCGGCCTAATATGGTGGGCGTCTGACTGGCTACGGACCTTATGGGCGGAACATGAAACCCTCTTGAACGGAGAGGAGTGGGCGGCTGTGTTGGCCTGGGTCATCGTGTTGATTGGTTTGTGGACGTGGAACCGATGGGAGGCGAAGAGGGGCCCGCTGCCCCATGATATTTCGAGGACTACCCGAGTAGACGTATGTGTTTTGGGAGTCAACGCCCTTTTTCCGGACAACGTTACCCATATTCAGAACGCCAGGCGCAATACGCTTGGTGCCTCGCCGTTAGCCAAAGGCGGGCGGTTCTCCCTTCAACGCCGTTTCAACTGTTCCGGTGGGCCGTCAGGCGATGCCCGGTGATGCTCGAAAAGGTGGTACTACTATGAACGTAATCGCATCTATCCGTAATGACTTTCAGGAAAAATTTGGTATTCCCCGGCAAAGCGGCGTCGTGGAGACGGCTCTGTCTGAGATTATTTTTGAACCGGACTACCGGAGTGCGGAGGCGTTGCGGGGATTGGAAGGTTTTTCCCATATCTGGCTGATCTGGGCGTTTTCCGCATCCGCAGGCAAAGGCTGGTCGCCCACGGTCCGGCCTCCGCGTTTGGGCGGCAATGCGCGGGTGGGCGTTTTTGCCTCGCGCTCGCCGTTCCGTCCAAATCCGCTGGGGCTGTCGGCGGTGAAGCTGGAAAATATTGTGCTTCAGTCCCCGGAAGGCCCGTTGTTACGGGTTTCTGGGGCCGATCTGCTTCACGGAACGCCGATTTTGGATATAAAACCCTACCTCCCCTACGCCGACTGTATCCCTCAGGCGACAGGCGGTTTTGCGGGAACGAAGCCGGAACCCCGGCTTGAGGTGAGTGCCGCTCGGGAAGTCCTGCAAGGACTTCCCGCAGGCAAATGGAAGACGCTGCGTGAGGTTCTGGCCCTTGATCCGCGCCCGTCCTATCAGGATGATCCCGAACGGATTTACGGATTTGCCTTTGCCGGACGCAATGTCAGGTTCCGGGTGAACGGTTCGACGCTTGAAGTCCTTTCCATTGATGCGGCAGGAGAAAAATTTCGTGATGGGGAAATCCCGACGGGAAGTTGCACAACCGCAAATAAAAGCCCCCGTCCATGAAGACCGGGAACAATGGAACCGGTGGAAAGTGAAGAGGTCATGACGGTCGGGGGCGGCTGTACGGCGGGCGGTCTTGCCATGAGGAGAAGGACTGTACATTGTACCAGGCGTGGACCGGCGCTCCCTGGCGGAGATTACGATTTCAGTGGGCACTTCACTCTCCATATGGAAAAAGCAGGACAGGAGTGGAGCTGAACGGCCATGACGAAAAAGCCCTTCCGGTTGTTCACCGAAAGGGCTTGATTTCTTATGGAGCCTTTGTCCAGAATTGAACTGGAGACCTCATCCTTACCAAGGATGCGCTCTACCAACTGAGCTACAAAGGCATCTCTATGTGTCGCGCTTGTCGCTGTCGACGAAGAAGCTTTTAGCTTTATACAGCGTCGTCGTCAAGTTTTTTTTCAACATTTTTTTCGGCGGGGCAGAGCCCGCGTTCGCTGCTGCGGACAAAATCCACAAACTCCATCAGTTGAGGCAGATTCGCGTAGTCGTTCGCAAGCAGATCCAAGGCTTCGGAGCGGGGCATCTCACTGCGCCAAATGAGGCGGAAGGCCTGTTTAAAAGCGGAGATCGTCTCGCGGGAAGCCCCGGCGCGGCGCAGTCCCACAAGATTGGGGCCATGCACAAGCGCACGGCTGCCCGCTGCCAGCATCCACGGGGGAAGATCCTGCGCAACGCCCGTCATGCCGCCCACGAAAGCGTGGGTACCGACATGGCCGAACTGGTGCACTGCGGAAAGGCCGCCGATGATCGCAAAGTCGTCCACGCGTACATGCCCGCCGAGAGTGGCTCCGTTGGACATGACGATGTCATTGCCGAGCTGGCAGTCATGGGCGATGTGCGTGTAGGCCATGCACAGGTTGCGGCTGCCGATACGGGTAATGCCGCCTCCGCCTTCCGTGCCCCGGTGGAGCGTGGCGAATTCACGGATACGGTTATCGTCGCCGAGCTCCAGCCACGTCACTTCGCCCTGGAACTTGAGATCCTGCGGTTCGCCGCCGACCAGCGCGTGGGAATGGATATGGTTGCCCACGCCCATCCTCGTGTAATCTTTGATGACGGCGTGGGCGTCGATGCGGCAGCGATCCCCGATGACGACATGCTCTTCGATGATCGCATAGGGGCCTATTTCCACATCCTTGCCGATCTGCGCATTGGCGTGCACGATAGCAGTGGGGTGGACTTGTTGAGAAGCCATACTGCAACCCATATTACATGTCTCCACGATCGGTCACGGCAGCGGTGATTTCCGCTTCGGCGGCGAGCACGCCGTCAACGTAAGCCCGACCTTCCATCTTCCACAGTTTCAGCTTGTGGCGGATGAGGCGGCATTCCAGATCCAGACGGTCGCCGGGGAAGACCGGACGCCGGAAGCGGACCTTTTCGAGCCCGGAGAAGAGGAAGAGCTTCCCGGCGGTCTCGCTCGGATCGAAACCATGCAGCACCAGCAGGCCGCCAGCCTGCGCCAGAGCTTCAATGATCAGCACGCCGGGCATCACCGGGACGCCGGGGAAATGCCCCTGAAAGAACGGTTCATTGAAGCTGACGCACTTATGCGCCTTGATGTATTCCCCGTCCACGATCTCGTTGACCCTGTCCACGAGCAGGAATGGATAACGGTGGGGGAGAAACTCCAGAATCTTGCGGATGTCAAACGAGGTAGGCTGGTCCATGCTGTGTATTCCTTGAGTCTGAATTGCAAAGAGCTAGGCGTCCGGCTTGCCGCCCTTGAGTTCTTCCAGTTCCTTTTCAAGCTTGGACAGGCGCTTGAAGAGTTCGGGGAAGCGGGGCATAAGGGCCAGCGTGCGCATGTAGGTACGCTGATCCACGGTGGGCGTGCCGCCCACGACGACGTCGCTGGGGATATCTTTGGCGACCCCCGACTGGGGGCCAATGGTGACGTTGTCGCCGATGTGCAGGTGCCCGGCGATACCGACCTGTCCGGCGAACGTGCAGTTGTCCCCGACCGTGGTGGAACCGGAAATGCCCACTTGTGAGACGACGAAGCCGTTACGGCCTATCTGCACATTATGCCCGATCTGAGCGAGATTGTCGATTTTTGTGCCGTCACCTATGCGGGTGGCATCGAGCACGGCCCGGTCAATGGCGGCGTTGGCCCCCACCTCGACGGCGTTGCCGATGGTGACTTTGCCGACTTGCGGGATTTTCTGGATGCCCGCAGGGGTCCGGGCGAAGCCGAAGCCGTCCGCGCCGAGCACGGAACCCGGATGCAGGATGCAGCCTTCGCCGACGTGCGTTCCGGCCATGAGCACGGCATTAGGATAGACGGTGGTGCCCTTGCCTATGCGGACGTTCTCGCCCACGTAGACGCCGGGGAAGAGCTTGACGCCGCTTCCCACCGAGGCATGGGGACCGATGTAAACGAAGGGATAAACGGTCACCCCGTCGCCGAGTTCGGCATCGGGATGAATGAAGGCCAACGGGCTGATTCCGGAAAAGCTGCCCTGCGGTGCGGCGAACAGCTCCAGAACGCGGCCGAAGTCCTGGTAGGGATTTTCGCTGATCAGGGCGCGTCTGACATCCCCGGCGTGTTCGGGACGGACTATGACGGCGCCAGCCCGCGTTGCCGCGAGCTGGTCAGCGTATTTGGGGTTTGCCAGAAAGCTCACTTCATCGGGCCCGGCCCCCTCCAAGGTGTTGACGCCGATGACTTCGGCATCGTCGCCTTGCAGGATCAAGCCAAGCTGGGCCGCGATTTCGGAGAGTTTACGGGCAACCATTTACTTCTTACCGGTATTGGGTTCCGGGAACTTGCTGCCGCCGGCCTTCCACAAACGGTTGACTTCAGCAAGGACGGGCTTGGTGATGTCGAGGGTGGGCGTGGCGTACATCACGCTGCCGGCAGCGGCGTCGAGGATAAGATCAAGCTTCTGCTGCTTGGCGATCGTGGTGGCGGCGTCGTAGATCTGCTGAGCCATGCTCTGGCGGATCTGGTTTTCGGTGTTTTCCACCTTGCGGGCGAAGTTGCGGGACTTTTCTTCAAAGGCGCGGCGCAGGCGGAGGAATTCCATCTGCTTGTCTTCACGTTCCTTGGCGGACATTTTAGCGACCTGAGCCTGAAGGGCTTCACCCTTGGACTGCAGATCCTTGGCCTGCTTTTCAAGCTGCGTCTTCTCGGCGCCGAACTGCGACTGCAGCTTCTGCTGGGCGGCCTTGGCTGCGTCGCTGTCCATAGCAACGGCCTGAGAGTTGAACACGCCGATTTTCATGTCGGCGAAAGCGGAACCCGCCATCAGCAAACAAGCCACAAGAGCGAGGGACAATACTCTGAACATATTCTTCTCCTTGGATGTACAGACACTAGCGGGAACCCGGCCCGCAGATCGAAATGGATAGCCTTCAACGCGTGAGTCGTCAAGACATGTTCCGTTATGGGCATGAAAGCGGATAGAGAGCCCGGATTTCTGAAAAGATTTTTATATCCAGTTATTCCGGAAGATAAAGAAAGTTAGGATCCTTCAGGGATATTCCCGGTGCGGAGAAGGCTGAGTTTTTTTCTTCCGGCGGGTTTGTTTTACCGCAAAATATATTGCGAGGAGAGCGCTGTGAGCAGATAACTGTCCTCTGGACAGCTCCCCTTGCAGGTTTGTTACTCAAGGAGAACAGAACAGCGTTTTCTCTTTTCCCGAAGCGCACGTGAAAGAGGCAGAGGGGAACAGGGCTGGGAAGGAAATGTTGCCAGACAGGGAAGAACGCGTAGCGGAACGGGATCAGCGCTTGTTCCCGTCGAGGCTGCCCAAATGGGCAAGGATGCCGGAAGCGATCCCTTCCGCCAACGCCTGCCGATACGTGGGGATCGCAAGGTTGGCGGCTTCCTGTGCGTTTGAGCAATAACCGACTTCAACCAAGATACCCGGAATATTCGCGCCGAGCAAGACCTTGAAGGGGCCGGACTTGACCCCTCCGTCCCGGACGGTGAAGGTCTTTTCCTTCATGACGGAGAGGGTACATTTTTGGACCGTGTCGGCGAGGCGGCGGGATTCCTGACTGCGAACCGACGACGAGGCGGCAGGGGATCCCGTATCTCCCTTATGTCCTCCGTTGGCGTTTTCCAGCCCGGCAAGCTTGCCCGCATCCGCGCTGCTTGAGGCTGTATCCGGGAAATACGTTTCCAGGCCGCAGGCGTTTTCATTGGGGCTGGCGTTGACGTGGATGGACAGCAGCACATCGGCGCGGGCCTGATTCGCCATATAGGAACGGGTGGACAACGAAACCCATGTATTGTCCGTTCGGGTGTAGTGCACCTGGATGCCTTTGCCCGCGAGGATGCTGCCCACACGTTTGGCGATGTCCAGCGTCACTTCACGTTCGATGACGCCGTTGTGCACGGTTCCGGGATCTTTGCCGCCGTGGCCGGGATCGATCATGATGGATCGGGTGGCGAACCGGAAAAGCGGATCGCTCGATTGCAGCCCTTGGCCGAACGAGATGCCGCGAGGCATGGCGGCGTCCGTGGCCGAGGTCGTGATGACGATACGGAACGGCGAGGATTCCGTTTTGACCATGAAGCGTTTGACCTGCCTGAAATCGAGCAAAAGCCGGGTTTTATCGGGAGCGGACAAGTCAAGGCGCATACGGCGGAGGGAACTGCCCTGCACTTTGATGCCGGGGCGGATCGTCGAAGCCGGATTGACGCCCATGAGATCCACAACCATCCTGTTGGGGATGTCGTTTTTTTTGCTGCCGCTTTGCGTGTCGATGGACCAGATGATGGGGCGATCGAACTCCAGCGTGATGACGGCCAGATTCTTCTGGTTTTCCCATTTCATGTCGGTCAGAAGCGCCGCCGTCTTTTTGCCCGGCGTGCTGCTCTTGGCCGCTTCCAGCGCCGCCTTGAGGCGCTGGGCGTAGAGCTTGGCTTCCGGTGCGACATCACCCCGGGGATATTGATTTTGGATGGTGCTGAGCGCTTCCTGCGCTCCGGAAAAATCGTTGAACCGTTCCGCCTTGATACGCGCAATGCCAAACAGCGCGTCGTCGGCCAGCACATGGCTGGTGTAGCTTTTGAGGAACACCCCATACCGATCGACAGCGGCCTGAGCGTCCTGCCGCAGCATGGAACGCTTGGCGAGCTCCTCCATCGCCAACGCCGAACGGAAGAGCGCCGCAGGGCGGTTCCGCCAGCGGGGATATTTTTCGTGGAGGTCGAAAAACGACTGGGCGAGTTTTTCCCACGGCTCACGCCAGCCGCCGCGTTTGGAGTCGCTCTTGAGGAACTCCATATCCTGCTTGGCCTTCTCGTACTGCTGTTCAAAGGAGGGAGCCGCGTGCGCGTCGGAAAACGCGGTCACGAACAGGGCGAGGGCAAAGGCGACCCAAAGGGGTCTGAACAGACGCCCGATGGCGGGGGATGATCTGTGCGGAGTCTGAGAACCGATAAGAATCATGAAGGGGAAGCTGTCCTGATGGGCGGTCGTGCCGCGTCAAAGAAGCCCGCCCGCACAGAAGCGGGCAAAGCGGAAGGGGTGCGGGAAAGGTATTCTTTCCCGCACCCTTGTTTTTTAGAAGAACTGACCCATGGAGAACTCGAACCGTCCGCCGGGGCGGTCACCCTTGACGTTCTTGTCCAGCGGGAAGCCGTAGGCGAAGCGCAGGTCGCCCATGGGCGAACGCCAGCGCAGTTCGAGGCCGACCGACTTCTTCAGGTCGCTGAAGGGATCGGAAGTCTGCCTGGAGTCGATGTTGTAGCCGATGTCGAAGAACGGCACGAGGGCGATGCCCATTTCCGGATGGAACGTCCAGATGTATTCGAAGTTCAGGAAGCCCATGCGGTCGCCGCCGATTTCGTCGTGGTACTTGGGATCGCGCGGGGCAAGGTCTTCCGAGTCATAACCACGGATGGAGTCGATGCCGCCGATGAAGAAGCGGTCGAATACGGGGACCGGCTTGTTGGAGTTTTCGAACACGCCGCCGACGCGGCCACGCCAATGGAAGATGTGGTTCGGGTTGCGAAACAGGGTGTGGAACGACTGCAATTCACCGATAGGCTTGAAGAAGTTGTCGTTACCGCCGATACCGCCGCCGCCGTATTCCATAGAGACGCGGCCCACCACACCGGACGTAGGACGTTCGCGCGAGTCGGTGGAGTCGTAGGTGATGCTGGTGCTTACGACGCTCGAGAGGTTCTTGCCCTCGTATTCCTTGTAGGCGCGGGAGGCCGTGTCGGGAATGTCGAACAGGGTGTAGCGGTCGAGACGGTAGCCAACGGACACCGAGGTGTACTCGCCAATGGGATGGAAGAGGCGGATGGTATTACCGATGGTCTTCTTCTTGAAGTCATCCCATTCTTCCCAGATGGCGTAGCTGTTGTTGCTGAAACCGAAATCGGTATCGTAGATGCGCGGGTTGACGAAAGACAGGTCCAGATACGAGGACTTGCCGGACACGAAACCCTGCAGGCCGAGCGAGTAGCCGCGGCCGAACAGGTTGCGCTCCTGGATGCTGCCGCTCACGCCGAACTGGTAGAAGGTCGAGTAGCCCACGCCGCCCATGATGGCGCCGGTGCGGTCTTCCTTCAGGTTGACGCGGAGATCGACCTCATCGTCCTTGTCCGTGGGAACGATGGTGGTGTCGGCCTGCGTAAAGTAGCGGAGGCGGTTCAGGCGCTCGTTGGAGCGGCGCAGCTTGGAGCCGTCGAACTGGTCCCCGTCGGCAAGGCGCAATTCACGGAAGATGACGTTGTCGCGGGTACGGGTGTTGCCCTGCGTGACCACGCGGCGGATATGCACCTTCTGCTTCTTGTGCGGCACATAGAAGACATTGATGATGCCTTCCTCATCGTTCTTCGGGGTGTCCACATCGACTTCGGCAAAGGCGTAGCCGTAATTGCCGTAGAAGTCGGTGAGGGCCTTGATGTCGTCCTGCAGGACGGTGAGGGAGAAATACCCGTTGGAATCTTTGTAGTCGTCAAGCTTGATCACTTCTTTCAGGCGCTCGTCGCTGTCGATGAGATCGCCTTTGAAGCCGATTTCGCCGAGTTTGTAGCGTTTGCCTTCATTGACGGTGAACGTGACGGTGATTCCGTCTTCGGAGTAGTCCACCTGCGGCGCGGCGACCTGAATGTCCACGTAGCCGTGGTTCATGGCGTAGGCCGTGATCGCGGCGGAGTCGCGCTCAAGGTATTCTTCGCGGAGCACGCCCGTTCCGGTGACCCATGACAGGATGCCGTGCTCTTGGAGCGCGAGTTCCTTCTTGAGATCGCCGGCGTCGATGCCTTGGAGCCCTTCGATCTTGATTTCCTTGATGTAGAGCTTCTTGCCTTCCTTCACGTCGAAGACCAGCACGGCGGAGGCGCTGTTGGCCTTCTGCTCGATGCGGTAGTTCACTTCGGCGAGGTAGAAGCCTTCCTTGCGGTACAGCTCGGTGACCTTCTGGATGTCTTCGGCAAGCAGGCGGTCGTTGAGGACGGAGCCCGTCTTGGAGCTCATGGCCGCCAGAATGTCTTCTTTTTTGACTTCGTCGGAACCGTTGACGATTACGTCGTCGATGCGGGGCTTTTCCTTGACCGTGAACACGAGCACGCGGCCCTGTCCGCCCTGTTCGATGTCGGCGTTCACGTCGCTGAAGTAGCCGAGATCCCAGATTCGCTTGATTTCTTCATTGAGCGTGGAGGGATCAACCACATCACCCTTGCGGGTGGACAGGCGCATCAGCACCACGTCGGGGTCGAGCACCTTGACGCCGCGGATCTGGATGTCCGTGATGGCGTCGCCCTTGACCGCGCCGCCGCCCATCTTGTCGACAAGTTCGTCGACGGCGGGAAGCAGTTCGATCATGTTTTGCTTCTGGGCGAAATAGGGCTGCGCCCCCTGCTGCCCAGCGGCATCCACCATGCGGGCGTCGATGCTGAACGCGTCGCCGGTCTTGCTGAAGCTGCCGTACACGGCGTAGTTCGCCCCGGCCTGCCTGGCGATGGAGCGCGCGGTCGCCAGATTGAGCTGGCTGATCTGCTGTTTCTTGAGCAGGCGCAACGTATCCTTTGCCGGAATGACCTTGAATCCCTTTTGGGCCAGCCGCTGCTCAAACAGCTTGGGCAGCTCGTCGTTCAGGTAGTTGAGATCCGCCCCTCCATTGATCTGGAAGGGGAGCACAGCCACACGGACAGCATCCGAGGCCGCCTGTTTGGGCGCCGCCTGAGCCGTACCGTGGAACAACAGGTTACACAGCGCCAGCGCCAGCAGCGCGAGTACGCATCTCTTCATACAGTTCTCCAGATCGTAATTCGAGGCAGCGCCCGAGGGTTCCCGCCATTTCACGGTTATGGGTGACAATGACGAGGGTCATGCCGAGTGTGCGGTTCAGTTCCAGAAGCAATTCGGCGACGGAATCGCCGGTCCGCTGGTCCAAGTTGCCGGTCGGCTCGTCGGCCAGCAGCACGCGGGGCTCCAGCAGGATAGCCCGCGCAATGGCGGCGCGCTGACGCTCGCCGCCGGAAAGGGTGGTTACCCTGTGATCCTTCCTGTCGGAAAGCCCGACGCGTTCGAGGGCCTGCCGCGCCAGCCCCAGCGCCTTCGATCGGTTCATCCCGGCGATGAGCGCCTGCATGGCCACATTTTCCTCGGTGGAAAACTCGGGCAGCAGGTGGTGAAACTGGAAGACGAACCCAAGCTTTTTGTTGCGGAAATGGGCTTTTTCCACGGGCGTCATGTCCGGCAGGCTTTTGCCCTCGAACAATACCTTGCCCGCGGTCGGCGTGTCCAGCGCGCCGAGCAGGTGGAGGAGGGTGGATTTGCCCGATCCCGACGCTCCGACGATGGCGAGGGATTCGCCAGCGCGGACGGTCAGGTCCATATTTTTCAGAATGGTGATGCGCTCCGCAGGTCCCTCGCAGGACTTCTCGACGCCGGAAAGCTCGTAGAGCACCGGGGGCGCGGTCGCGTACGCTGTCTGTTCCATCATTCGAACCGCAGGGCTTCGGCGGGTTCAAGGCTCGAAGCCTGCCGCGCCGGGTAGATCGTGGCAAGGAAACACAAGGTCATGGCGGACACGCCGACCACGACGATATCAACCCAATTGAGCAGGATGGGCAGGTGATCCAGCGTATAAACCCCCGGTGGAAGTTTGATGAATTGGTATCGTTGGAGGAGGAGCGCCAGCCCTATGCCGAGCACATAACCGAGCAAGGTGCCCACCACGCCGATGATCGTGCCCTGAAGCATGAAGATCCGGCGGATCATCCCCTTGGTCGCGCCCATGGACATCAGGATGGCGATGTCGTGCGTCTTTTCCATGACCAGCATGACCAGCGTGGTGACGATGGAGAAGGAGCCGATGAGGACGACCATCGCCAGCAGGATGAACATGCCGATTTTTTCGAGCTTCAACGCAGCGAAGAGATTGGCGTTCATGTCCATCCATGTCCGGACGGAAGCCAGTGGGCCGAGCTCCTTTTGGAGGGCGGCGGCCACGGTATCGGCCTTGTATACGTCCTTGACGGTGACCTCGATGCCGGAAATCTGATCGGAAGGCAGGCCGAGCAGATCGCGCGCAGCCGCAAGGGAGATGAACCCGAGCGACGAATCGTATTCGAACATGCCGGTCTGGAAAATGCCCGCAACCTTGTAGGGACGGATGCGGGGCTGGAAACCGGCGGTGGTCTTTTGTCCGGAAGGCGAAAGGAGGTTGACGCGGCTGCCCACGACCAGGCCGAGGCGCTGTGCCAGTTCCTTGCCGATGAGCACGCCGGGCGGCGCGCCCTCCACGGAAGCGTTCAGGTCCGCTACGCTGCCGCTGCTCAGGTTGTCCAGCATGGTCAGGACGTCCGGCGCGGTCTTGGGGTCGATACCCCGCAGGACGACGCCTTTGACGCCTCTCGGGGAGGACAACATGCCTTCCGCGTAGAGGAAGGGGGTGGAGCCGATGACGCCGGGAGTGGCGTTGATGCGCCGGAGCACAGCCGCCATGCCGGAGAGTTCGGGGGCTTCGCCGCCGCGCATTTTTTCGAAGTCCGCATCCGAAGGCGGCGCGGTGAGCGCCGCCAGCGGACCGGAAACAATGATGTGCGCGTTCGCGCCGAGGATTTTATCCCGGATGTCCGTCGTGAACCCGTTGTAGACGCCGAGAACCACGACCAGCGCGGCGACGCCTATGGCCACGCCAAGCACGGACATGGCTGAAATGATATAAATAAAGGCCTGCTTGCGCCGAGCAAAGAGGTAGCGCAAAGCTACGAAGAGTTCAAAACGCATAGAGTTTAGGATTCCTGCTTCAACAGCGGGAAGAAGATCACTTCACGAATGGACGGGGAGTCGGTCAGGAGCATGACCAGCCGGTCGATGCCGATGCCTTCGCCCGCGGCCGGGGGCATACCGTATTCCAGCGCGCGCAGGTAATCTTCGTCCATCGCGCAGGCTTCGTCGTCGCCGGCCGCCTTCTCGCGGACCTGCTGTTCAAAACGCATACGCTGGTCGATGGGATCGTTGAGTTCCGAGAACGCGTTGCCGTATTCGCGGCCCATGATGAAGAGCTCGAAACGGTCCGTAATGTCCGGGTTATCCTTGTTGCGGCGCGCCAGCGGAGAGATCTCCGTGGGGTAGTGGTAGATGAACGTGGGGGCGACGAGCTTGGGCTCGACGTCGAGGTCAAAGAGCTTGGCCTGCAGCTTGCCGAGCTTGTCCGTCTTGAGGATCTTTTCCCCGCGTTCGCGGACGTAGGCGAGTACCTTGTCGAAGTCATTGTAGAATTCGGGGGAGGGCCCGCCGATCTTTTCCAGCGATTCGTGGAAGGTGAGGCGCTGCCACTTGCCGGGGGTCAGGTCGAGTTCCGTCCCCTGATAGGTGATGATCGGGCTGCCGCAGACTTCCGTGGCGATGGTGGAGAACAGTTCCTCGGTCAGGTCCATCAGATCATAAAACGTCGCATAGGCCCAGTAGAATTCGCACATGGTGAATTCGGGGTTGTGACGGATGGAGATGCCTTCATTGCGGAAGTTGCGGTTCAGCTCGAAAACTTTTTCAAAGCCGCCCACGAGGAGGCGCTTGAGGTACAGTTCGGGCGCGATGCGCATGTACAGTTCCATGTCCAGCGCATTATGGTGGGTGATGAACGGACGCGCCGCCGCGCCGCCCGCCACGGGGTGGAGCATGGGGGTTTCCACTTCCACAAAGCCGCGTTCCTCAAGGAAGGCGCGGAAGGTACGGATGATTTTGCTGCGCTTGCGGAAAATGTCGCGGACCTTCGGATTGGTGATGAGGTCCACATACCGCTGGCGGTAGCGGATTTCGACGTTGGTGAGGCCCTTGTGCTTTTCAGGCAGGGACCGGAACGACTTGGTGAGCAGGGTGACCTGATCACAGGCGAGGGTCAGCTCGTCGGTCTTGGTGCGGAAAAGCTTCCCGTGCACGCCCACGATGTCGCCGATGTCGAACTTTTTGAAGTGTTTGTAGGCTTCCTCACCCATGAGGTCTTTGGACGCATAGCACTGGATACGGCCGCTGCGATCCATAAGATGGAAAAACGCGACCTTGCCGAAGGAGCGGTGGGAGATGATGCGTCCGGCACAGGTGAACGACTCGTTCAGTTCTTCCAGTTCGGTGGCGGAGCAGGCTTCGTATTCGGCCCGGATGGCTCCGGCGTCATGCGTCTTCACGAATCCATTGAGATGAAGAGGGACCCCGGCATCCATGAGTTCGCAGGATTTGACCACGCAGTTTTTGACGACTTCGTTGAGCTCGTCTTTATCGGCGAGGCTTTGAAGCATGGGCATGAAATAGGATGCGTGGGCTGATTTGGTAGCAAGCTTGACGGGCTTGTGGTGCGTAGTTTCCGGGCTGCTCAAGGGAATCTCTCCATCAATTAAAATAGCGATTGGCGACCGGTGACAATTTTCCGCGTTTCCGGACGGCAAGAAACGCGGTCGTATCCGGCGGCGAGAACGGGGCTTTGGCGGACAGGCTTCCTGTTGCGGCGCGTGACCGATGCTACAAGAAAGCCGTGCAATGTTCCAACGGGTTAGAGACAGCGGGACCGTTTCTCCGTTCTCGCGTTGCCTTCCCGCCCGCGGCGGCGGGACCCCCCCTCCGGCCGTGGCGCCCTGTGGACCTGATCGCACAGTTTGTATCCGCAAAGCCGTAGTCCAATTGTGCTGTACAGTCAAGGATGTGCCGTGGGTCAAAAAGTTTTTTCAGAAAAAACGGAGAAAACGCTTGACGGAAGGAGGGCATTTCGATAGACCTCTTTTCGCACCAACGAGTGCCTCATTCCCCGGTGGCTCAATCGGCAGAGCGGGTGACTGTTAATCACTAGGTTGGCGGTTCAAGTCCGTCCCGGGGAGCCAGAAAGTACAAGGCCTTACAGCGAAAGCTGTAGGGCCTTTTCTGGTTGTGGGTAACACCGGGGTAACACGAGAAATGCAATCAGAGGCAGGGTAGTCCAACATTTTCGCTCCGGGGTACACCTCTTTTCCCTTCTTCCGTGTCTCATGAGAATCGACTGGGCATTGTTACGTGGGGTACACGGAGAGAGCAGCCCTACTTATTCTGATTCAACTCTTTTCATGCGCCTTCACTTTTTTAGGGGCATCTCGATCCATCTTCTCCACCACCCACGCCTGACAAAATTTCCTGTCCCAGCGTTGACGTTCTTGGTATCCTAGGGAGGGCCTTTTTCGCACGTTTTGCCCCCAATGCGCCGTGACGCAGCGCATACCTGAAAAGGGGGACGCCGTATGAGGCGAGTGATCGTTATCCTGCTTATGATGGTGCTTCTTTGCCTGCTTTTTAGCAGCAGATTGACGAATTAGGTAAAAGCGAAGCCCCGTAGCAGGTGCAACTGTTACGGGGCTTGTGGTGTAAGACCTTATAAAGATGCAGGACGTGCGAGGCGCAAACCGTACTGCATCAGCTGAGGGATATTCGCGCATCCCTCAGCTTAATTTTTAATATTAAATATTATTTTACAGTAAAGCTAGTATATTCTTAATTGTGTTTTATATTTATTAAAAATAAGTGCGTATCATTTGCTATTTATATCCTTTTCTTTGAATTTATTGAAAAGTTTTTTTAGTATTAAGTTATCTTGTTCCTCGGATATATTTAACAGGTTTATATAGCCGTAGAGCTCTATATATGGACCTTTTTGATATTGTTGTGCTATGCTGTCGTTGCCTAGTTTGAATATAGTGTCTGTTGCCTTTATCCATAAAATGTATCCTGTTATGCCAAAGGTTTCTCTTTGCGTTTTATCGTTACTTTTCTTTGCTTCATTGAGAAGTTGTAAAGATTCATTGATGCATCCTCGTGCGCCATCAAGTTTTTCAGTTAAAATGGCATAATCAATTATTTTATTTATATACTGCTCGTCTTTAAAAAACTCTTTTTCTGTCATTGCTAATGCATTGACAGTAAATAATATATAAAGAATAATTGTATTAAATATTATTTTCATTTTGCAATCTCTTTAATATTTTTTATTCTGAGTATTCTTCTTCAGGATAATCTCTATCTAATATTTCTGGTCCTTGCTGTATTACTCGCATAATTAAAGAATAAAGTTCATCACGTTTATGTTTTGACATGAAAGAAAAAGAAATAGCACCAAATTCTCCATCTAAATCAAGATAATATGTTGTACTAGATGTTGTTTTGCCGTTAGATGTACTCCGTTTTGTTTTGTTATATTTATCAAGTTGACGTATTTCTGATACTGAAATCTGATAGCGCTTGAAGTGTTGCATCCAAAAAGATGGTAAAAAATAACTAAAAAAGGAATCTGCAACTAATCCACTACCCGGAAATTCAAGAATATCATCTTCAACAGAAACAAGATATCCTTTTCGATTTACCTGAAACACATAAAATATAACTACTCCTACTAATATAAAAATGAAAGACCCGCCATAGGCAGCATTAGTATTTATATTTCTATAAGCAGAACAAATCCCTCCTCCGATTCCTAATAAGCTAAGGACAAAGAACATAGCGACTTTGGGCGAGTCTACAATTTGGTAAGTTCCTGAAACTGTATTCTTTTGGTTAAGCCTTGACACTTTTGCCTCCTTTCAAAATTTCTATATGTGGTAACTTTGGGGGAGAATCTCATTTTTTGTTTTAAAGGTCAATTGATTTGATGTTTAAAGTGATTTTCTCTCCCTAGTAGTTACCGTATCCTCCTAAATTTAATCAGGAGGAAGATAATGACAGGAAAGGAAGAAAACAGGCTGGAAAAGCTCCTAGGAAAGGCTATAGCAGAGCGAAGGGCAGCCCTCGGTATGAGCCAGTTTGACCTTGCCGAACGGCTTGGAATAGCTCCCGCCTCGCTTTCAAGGATTGAAAATGGCCTCGCCGCACCTCGCTTCTCCCGGCTGGAAGAAATAGCGGAAATCCTCGATTGTCCCGTCTCCGTCCTTTTTCGGAGCACAGAGGAAACCCTTACGGATAGCTCAGACGCCATTGCGGAGTTGATCGTTTCCCTTCCGGTGGAAAAACGGAAAATCGTGTTTGATCTCGTCTCTCGTCTTGTCTTTGCGCTAAAGCAATAAAAGTATTACTCTGGTCGAAATACTAATTTTTCAGCTATCGTAAAAACAGCATGAGGAGAGTAGTCGAGAGGTCTTTTCGTTCTTGACGAGGAAAAAAGCAGGTTCCTTTTCCACTCTTCTGGAAAAGCCTTTTCTCCATAGGCTGCTCCCAGTAAAGCCCCACAAGCTGCCTTCTCCGTAGAAAAGGATTTTTCTGTACCGGAAAAAATACCCTCCGTTATGGTTTGGGCGTGTAACAACTGATAAAAAGCGTTTTGCAGAAAACAGGCTATTTTCGGGGAAGAATTACTTTTTGGGCTGGTTGACGCTTCAACAAGGGCCTTCAATACGTGTTTTTCCCTGTTTTTCGATTTAAATCCCCATTCTAATACGTTTTCATACAATTCCTTGGCGGGTGCTGCCTTTAAAGCTGAAAGAACGGCAACAGCGTAAACTTCGTTGGCAAAAACGGATACCGGGTCAGGATGGGTCATCCTAACGTTAAGAGCGCACCAGTCCGTTACTTGCGTTACCTCGCAATTTCTTCCAAAACAGGCTAAAATGGCTGTTCTGAGCAGCGTACTGGCATTTTCCCCTATCCCGGTAAAAATCGGTCTGTTTTCCTTAAACGGCCTTGAAAGTATCCAAGCAAGGTAGGCGTAGTAAACGGCCTCTGGTTTGAATACCTTTTCCTTAATCAGGGAGTTTGCCAACGCTAAGGCCAGTTCGATGGCGTCATCAGGTTGCCAAGTAAAAGGGATATTCCAAACAAGGCTGGAAAACGTGTTTTCGTCGGGAGGATACTCCCGTGTAATCGCATCCAGCCAATTCCCTGCCAGCATCCCGAACAAACAGCCCTGAACATGCCCTAAAACGCTTTCTTGCGCCTGAACATCCGTGCAGGAGATTTCGCTGATTACGTTATCTGATGGGGAATTAAGGTTATTTACCAAAGAATTCCACTCATTAGCTAATTCCTTAAGCCGTTTTTCGTCGTTAAGGGGATTTTCCGTATCTGCGGAATATTGCTCCAACCACGCATCAATAAGCTGTGATTGCTTTAAAAAAGGCTTTTTCTCCTTTTTTAGCAAAGATTTATCCTTAAAAAGAGCCTCCCTTCTGTGTGATTTCTCCTTTCTTATCTTTTGTTCATCCGTTGCAGCTCGAATAATTGCTTTTAACTCCTCATTTTTCATTGCTTTTAGCCAAGTTAAAAGCATAAGAGTTGATGCTCGCACAAAAAACTCCCTTTTTCCTAGCTTTAACACAAGTGTGTTACTGGGCTTTAAAGATGGGCTTTCCCAACGCCATAACACATCTAATCAAGGTTAGCTACGGAAAAAGGGAGTTTAATAATATACATCAAGGGTATTTTATTATTATAACATAGTGTAATATATAATGATATTCATGTAAAAATATGATTTTTACTGCCTCCCAAGGGGAGAGTGACAACGCGATAAGCAATCTCCTCTCTCTTTCTTTTTTTCTCTATCTACATATTATTAATTATATTTTCTTCTTGATTAAAAAGATAAAAAAGCTTGTCACTTGTCATTTCCATAAAATAGAGTATATTACGACATGTCGTTTCTGCAATGGGAGTCCCCCCCTGGCATGATAAACTGACGTTTATACCGCCATTTCATGGCGTTATTGCGCTATGCGCAACCATGCTCTTAGTCTTTATGCTTTTTTTCCAATATTACTAGGCGGCAACTATTTTTACGAACACTCCGATAAGAGATATCATACTGCTCCAAAGAACTTTTAAGTCTTTTGACTTGACTTCCAGCAATTTGTGGTGTCTTGGGCCAGTCTTTACGGCGTGCTTCACTAGGAAATTCCTCTTCAAGCTCTTCCAACAAATTAGTTATAGTACCCTTCCATTTATCTTTGCCAACCATAAAATGGCAAAGAGCATTGCAAAACGAACTGTTTTCTGAAACACTAGATTGTAATAAATTTTGATTTTCAGATACTATCTGGATAAGTTCATTTGAGTTAATTTTGAAAGCCGGAGCCCATCGATAAGCCCAAAATTCAACGTCAACTAATCTTCCAATACTGCTTGTATCAGAAGGTTTTTTGCAGTTTTTTAAGCCAAAATGAACAGCGTAAACAATAGCACTAAATATATTTTTATAAAATTTGTTAAATAGTAGATTAAGATCATTTTCTGATATCCTACTAATACTATGAATTGGTTGTGTTTCAACTAAGATTGCTCTATCAAGTATATCGTTTCTGTTTATATTAAGTCCAATACCATTAAATGCTATAAGACATTTTGCTTTAATTATCATACTTTCGTCGTCACTATATAGTTTTCTTGTTGTGATACTCCCAGAAGACGCTAGCTTGCAGAGTTCATCACACATACTTGGTGAAACCTCTGAGACATTGTCAAAAGCTAAGATGGTATTTTTTTGTGCATAAACGTATAAATCTCGCGAAGTTCTTGGAATTCCAATGAGGGTATGCTCTCGTGGATCAACTATTCTCGCAAGAAAAGTTAAAGAAGATGTTTTAGCACTACCTTGAGGTCCATCTACCATTAAAATGGGATATGTACCTTCTTTTAAGAAATATGACATTAACCATACAAGAGAAAGCTTTAAGGATTTATTGTCAAAATTTACAAATTTTTTCATATGTAGAATATATTGTTTAGCTTTTTCTGGAGATAGATCAATATCTGGGATTGGCAATGGTCGCATATTGTCATTTCTAAAGAATAAAAGAGGACTTTCTTCCTCGATAGATACAGATACTGAATCAATTTTTATGAATTTATTTTCATTAAGTGTATCAATATAAATAGTATTTTCGTCAAAACCAATACGTGTAAAAATAGATTTTTTAATACAAATTTTGTCGCTGATACTTTTAATATAGCATACAAAATTTTTTGTATTACTGTCTGTTGCAAGATAATCTTTATTTAGTAACACAAGAGCTGTTCTTATGTTATTGGGTGTCACTTGATAAATTTTTTTAGTTTTATCTTTTTTGCCATATAAATATAAATTGTTGTTATTTTCAATAAAATTATAATGTAATATCAAACATTCATAGGTTGATATTAATAGACTCTTTTTTGTTTTTCTATTTTTATTAAACATGATCATATCTCCTATTGAAATAGTTTTTTGACATCATAAAAATTATTTACTCATAAAATGCCCTATACAGGAATATTGGCATTACGAATAAAAAGTTATTCCTCTGGAGAGTCTCGCTGAGGTAGGAGACCTCCTATAGCGTGCCCCACTAAGTCACTACCCTAAAAGCTCTCAACCTTAGGTAATGAAAGGAGGGATCCCTTCTTTTCGTGCTTCGAGGTACCGATCCAAATCCTGCTGATCGTACCGAACAGACTTGCCTAAACGAGTGAATGGGATCTTTAGCAACCGGTATACTCTGTCTTTTTCAAGAGTTGATTTCGAGCACCCAAGATATGCCGCAGCTTGGGCAGTTGTGAGCCAGCGAGAAATGGAATATGTTTTCATAAAAACAAACTCCTCGGAGTATTTTACTCCGTTATTGGTTTTGAAGGCTGAAAAATTACCTTCTTATCTTTTTTAAACGAATTGTGTAAGCAGATCGGGAACGGTGCGAACTGGGCGTCACACATCAGAATTAAGATGTATTATTTGATAACGAAGGACGTGATGTTTACATCTCGGCTTTCTTCCAGAAAGCTGTCTCATGAGTTGTTAAGCGGTAAAAATAAAAAGCCCCAAAACCGTGGACACAGTTCAGGGGCTTCAAGTAAAAGTTATTTTGGTTAACTCATAAGAGTTAAGATGAATTAGTATGTAGCTGCTTTATCTTAGACATGCCAAGGTTGAGTTCTTGTGCTAAACCCTCAGCTGTTTCCGCCGCTGCTTGCGCTACCGGATTTTCGGCAAGGTGCGCGTACCTGCTGGTTGTGGAAGCTTGACTGTGCCCCAAGATTTTACCAATTATCGGCAAAGATTTTCCGCTATTGGCAGCATACGAGGCAAAAGCGTGGCGTAAATCGTGAATTCGCCATCCTGAGATGCCACCAGCTTTGCAAATGCGTTTCCATGTGTCTTTTACGTTAATAATATGGCCTCTTCCCCACCTTCCCGGGAAGCAGTACTCGTTAACGCGAGGTAGAGCGGAGATAACCTCCCATGCGGTGGGAGGAATGGGAAGAACCTTTGCACCCGTTTTTGAGTTGGGTAGTAGTGCTTTTTCTTTGGATTCGTTGAAATATTCCCACTTTAAGGTAAGAATTTCCGAACAACGAGCGCCTGTGAGCAGCATGACCTTGAGTGCTGCCGCAATGGTCGGATCAATGGCATCTTGTTTTTCAAGCTTGGCGATACCTTCACCTATTGCCTCTAATTCACTACTTTCCATGAATTTGAGGCGTTTTTCTTCCCGGTATTTTTCAAGGCCGCGAACCGGGTTGGTTCCTCTGTCCCGGTAGCCGGTCTTTTCACACCAGTCAAAAAACTTGGAGAGGACCGCAGCGCAGCGGTTGGCAAGGTACGGTGTATTCTGAAGATCATGGTGGAGCTTGGCAACGTGTCGGTAGGTGATATCTGCCATTTTCATTTTTTTGAAGGCAGGAATCAGGTGGTTTTGGGCAAGTGTCCGATACTGATGCTGTGTAGCAGGTTTGAGTTTTGCATCAACGTGTTCTTGAAGGAACGTTTCTATGACTTCATGGAAGAGGGGGGCATTTTTTCCTTCTTTGACTTCTTGAGCAGGATCGCACCCCATTGCGATTTGCGCCAGCTTCTGTTTGACGATTTGTCGAGCTTGCTCCACAGTCATGGAAGGGAATGTTCCGATGCGAAGGCGTTTGAGAGGCGCAGCTCTGCCTTTTCCTGCTCGGTAAGTAAGGTAGAAACTTTTTTCTCCAGTAGCGCCGACACGAATAGAAAAACCTATAAGTTCGTCGTCTCTGACCTCGTAGCGAGTACCTGTCGGCTCCAATGATTCAACATTTTTCTTGGTTAGTTTCATGGTTCACCGATCCGATGATTTTGACTAGCCGTTTTGGGGGTAACACGGGGGTAACACGAGAGCTAAAAAACGGGGTAAGTTTATCCAACTGAATAAATTATAATATACTGTTATTGTTTGTTCAATGCAAGATGCTCTAATGCAGGAAAGTTTCAACCATGAAACTGTTAATCACTAGGTTGGCGGTTCAAGTCCGTCCCGGGGAGCCAGAAAGTACAAGGCCTTACAGCGAAAGCTGTAGGGCCCTTTCTGTTTTCTGGGGCGATGCTGCCCTCCGTTCTCTCCGCTTTATGCGATGATGAAGCTCCCGATGCGGGGATAGGTAGCATCCTCTTCTCCTTGAGAAAATGGAGCCATAAGTTCTCTCCTCCCCACAACTCTTTGCCCCACGTCCTTTGAAAGGGCTCGCAGCCCGTCGCGGTTTTTCCGGTCTCGTACGGGAAACGTTCTCAAGTGCGGCAGGGGAGAGGGATACAGGGGCGTGCCTTCTGGAAGGCTCTTTGGGGAGCGCTCTTTCTAGAGCAGCGGAAAGCGTTTGGGAGGAGCATATTTCCCAGAACAGCCGCCTGCGGTATTGCGGGCGGCTGTTCTGCAAGAATCTATTGCGTCTGATCAGCGATTGGGCGGAGTACTGGTCTTGCCGGGCCAGAGGATTTTGTCCTCTTCGATGGTGAGCTTGCCGGTAACGGAATCAACGAATCCCACGGGAACGAAGCGGACTGTTTTGCCGTCTTCCTTGTAGCCTTGGCAATTCATGATTTCCACGGCCATGATCTCGCGGTCGTTTGTACCCGGGGCCAGATTCTGGCGTCCGGAAAGGCCATCGAATGACAAGGCGCGCAGGCTTGCCATAAGGGTGTCGCCATTCATTTCCAGCTTTTGATCTTGGACGTTTTTCATGGCGAGGCCCAGGGCCATCATGTGATCATAGGAAAGCACGCCGTAGAAGAACGCCTTGGAATTCATGTCCACCTTCTTGCCGATTTTTTTTGAAAACCGGGCGGCGAATTCGTCGAGCGCCTTGCTGGGCACGAGCTTGGTCATGGGCGCAAGATAGCCGAAGGCACCATTGATGGCATCGGGCTTTTCGTCGGCTGAGGTCATCTCGGCGGCGAAGAGGCTGTAGCCGGGCTGGTTCATGCCGAGGTTGGTCAGCGTGCGGAAGGCAATGACCGTATCAGGCGTGGGCATGGTGATAAAAATACTTTTGATCCCCAACTCCTTGACCGCAGCCATCCTCTTTTGGACTTCCTCGACAGGCGTATTCCGCGAATAGCCGTAGGAGGCCTTCACCTCAATGCCGAGCTTGGCGGCTTCGTTCAAGATAACCGCCGCAGCGCCGGAACCCCATGCGTCAGTGGTGTGGAACAGGGCGATTTCCTTGATGTCATAATGCTTGGCCACTTCAAGGAGGTAGCCTTCATATTTGGTGCTCGGAGTCACGTTGCGGTAGTAGTAGGGGAATTCGGTGGGGGAGCTCAGGCTTGCGGCGTTGGCGCCGACGGACACCACAGGAGTCTTGAATTTTTCGGCCTCCTTGGCGATGAGGACGGCGGGGCCGCTGCAATCCACGCCGGTAAGGGCGACGATATTTTGCTTCAGGAGTGACCGGGCTTTTTCGGCTGCGCCTTCCGGCCAGCAATGGTAATCGATGACAAGTTCGGGCGGCATGTTGAGCGTGTTTCCGCCGAGCATACCGGAGGCGTTGATGTCCTCGATCGCCATCTTGGCGGCGTGGAGCTCGTACTCCCCCCAGTCCGCATGGCGCCCGTCGTGATAGTCGTAAGTGTACATCCCTCCGATTTTGTACTCCTTGGCCTCGCTTTGCATAGGGGTGAAACCGCAAAGCAGCGAGGCCATCAGCGTGATACCGAGAAACTTTTGGGATCTGTTCATCATTTCCTCCTTGCCGGGGTATGGCGCCCGGTTTTTGCCTTGCGCAAAGCAAGAAGGATTCCAAAGATCCCCTTTATGATGGCAGTATGTTACCGTCTCTTCTTGACCGGAGCGAATGCGAAAATCCTGGATAAGAAGACGGCGGAACCGCCGAAATCCTGTTTTTCAGGACATCAGCGCGTGAGGCCGTGGCGTTTGAGCAAGGCGTAGAGCCGTGAGCGGGAAAGCCCGGTCACCTCGCACGCCTCCGAAATGCTTCCCCCTGCCTGATCGAGTATCCGGGCCAGATAACGGCCTTCTTCCTTTTGCCATACCTGTTCGCGGAACTCGGCATAGGAGGGGAGGCCGCTTTCGGAAACGGAGGAGCCCTTTTCTTCCTTTGGAACGGAAAGCGCGGCTAAGCGCTGCGTTGCGGCATGGATGCGGATGCCTGTGGGCAGGTGTTGGGGAAAAATGACGGAAGCCCGCCCCGCGGTGAGGACCGAACGCTCCATGGCTCCGCACAGTTCCCGCACGTTGCCCGGCCAGCCGTACAACTGCAACGCCGTAGCCGTCCCCGTGGCAAGCTGCTTTGCGGGGAGGGCGTAGAGTTCGGAGAAGTGGGCGCAAAAATGGTGCGCCAGAGGCAGGATGTCCTCCTGGCGTTCACGCAGGGGCGGCAACGGAATGTGGACGGTCTGAAGACGGTAGAAAAGGTCCCGCCTGAAGGATTCTTCCTCCACCATGTGTTCGAGATTTCTGTTGGTCGCTGCGATCAGGCGGAAATCGCAGGGGGTTTCCTGTGTGGAGCCCACGGGGCGGACGCGCTTTTCCTGAAGTACGCGCAGAAAGACCTTTTGCAGCGAAAGGGGAAGTTCCCCCACTTCATCAAGGAACAGCGTCCCGCCGTCTGCTTCGGGGATCAGGCCGTTTTCACGTGTAATCGCACCGGTGAAGGCGCCGCGTACATGCCCGAACAACAGGCTTTCGGCAAGGTTCTCGGGAAGGGCCGCACAGTCCACGACGATAAAGGGACCGTTTTGGCGGCCGCTGTTTTCGTGGATGGTTCGCGCGAAAACCTCCTTGCCTGTCCCGGTTTCCCCGCTGAGCAAAACGCAGACATCGCTGTCGGCACACTGGATCACGGATTCCAGGCAACGGCCGATGGCCGCGCCCGATCCGACAA
>OGZI01000945.1_pt1 | contig 32356 bp, 25 predicted proteins | sample 1576711 | NCBI WGS metagenome assembly OGZI01 (sample SAMEA3541482, study PRJEB24748) | human gut metagenome | biome: human gut; feature: human-associated habitat; material: faeces | place: China | collected 2012
TTTCATATCTACAAGCCCTGCCACTACTAATTCTCCTATTTGCAATATTTTTTCAAAGTGCTACAATATGTAACCGAAAAAATATTACATCAAAGAAGGTATATGATATGTTCCAATATTATCTGATTCATTATTTTAACTTTAAGAATGCCGGAGGCTTCATGCTTGTCTCCCTGCTCTGCCTGATCGCGGTGCTTGCGATCGTCATTCTGGCCGCAAAGCTTAAGAAACATTATAAACTTAATACACAGGATCTGACGCCAAAACAGATCCGGAAGCTGAACCATATCCACAAAGTAAAAGAAATCTCGCTTATTGAAAGCTTTTATGAGATGGTATTTTCCAGTACTTCGGTACTGTTGTTCCTGTCTCTTTATTATATTATCGATGAGCGGATCCCACAGGCTGCCTTTTACTGGCAGAAATACCAGAACGTTATCTTACTTTTATTTCTGGTATTTTCTGTATTTATGACAAACTGGTTCGATATCCTGTTTGTTCCGTTAACTGCAATTCCGACCAGACAAAAGGCGTCCGTGCGGCTGATCTCTGCCTTTTATATTATTCTGATCTTATTATATATCAAGTTCATCTACCATGATTCGAACTATGATTCACTGATCATGTATTTTATCACACTGGCAGTCGGCCGTTTCCTGTACTTTGATTCTACACTGGAAGATATCAAAGAAACACTGCAGGGTGTCGTAAGAAATCTGCCGCTTCTGGTACTGATGGGAAGTTATTCTGCCATCGTATGCTGGTATGGATTCCACTGCGGATTCCTGTTGACTTCCAACGGTGTGATCCTTAGTACGCTGCTGGCGCATCTTTTTATGGATGTATCCATTTTTGTGCTGGATAAGACGCGGTTGGTGAAATTATTTATTTAACCTACTTTTTCATTTTTCTCAATATAAGCAGGTTACAAATTATAACGCACACTATTTCCAGAATTACAATACTTCCTGCAATCGCTCCTACCGGATAATGAAAGGTAAAATAAGAAAGCTGTTTTCTCATATAAACTTCGATCCCTTTTAACACGATCGATCCGACTGACACTACAAGTCCTGCGATGAGCAGCACATAATAGCTGCCTTCCAGCAATAACAGCTTTCTTTCCTGCCGGCGTGTCATTCCAATCTTTCTCATAATCTCCAGCTCTTTTTTCCTGCCCACAATTCCCGTAAACATAATATTAAAATAATTAACCAGTCCGACACACAATAATATTACACTGATACTTCCAAACATAATTCTGTTTCCACGGATGTAGTCTGCGTTTTTCTGCATAAGATCTGATCTTGCAATGTAGAAAATGCCTGCTTCTCCTTCGCCGTCCGGGCTTGTCTGTGTATTGCTTTTCCGCCGCTGGTTTTCTGCCGAAAGAATCTTCTGGATTTCATACATGATATTTTTTTCTTTCTTTTTCTCTACGTTTAATTCCATGCAAAATGTCTTTCTCTTCGTAGGTAAACGGTTAAATCCTTTTTCACTGACCAGATAATAGATATCTCCTTCTGCACCATGCCAGGTCTGGTGGATCTCCGGGAAGTCATCTGCCTGATTATCCAGATAGCCGCTTAACGTATATTCTGTAGACGGCGTTTCTGCTTTTATTATCTCATCTTCCTTGTCTCTTTCTTTGTCCGTCATGGAATTCCACCGGATACACGTTTCTTTATTCTTTAACGGAGATAAACATACCGTTTCTCCCACTGCTTTTTCTGCCTGTCTTTCCTGCTTTTGTGACAACTTATGATCATGAACAATCATTACGCCTGTTCCGGCTTCCAGACTGTTCATATCGACTTTCAGTTTGTTCTTCTCCACATATGTTTTTAATGCTTTTAACTCATTTTCACTGACAATCTGAACAGTATCTGCATCCAGTCCTTCGATCATCTTTGCCCCGGATTCATAATCCGTACTGCTTTCTTCTGCATATTCCACATTTTTTCCCAGATAAGTATCCTTTTCCAGTGGACGTAGTCCATCTCTGGATATGCTGGAAAGCATATAGGCTCCTTCGGTTATATAAGATTTCTTTTTCTTCACACCGTCAAGATTCCACAAGCGGTTCCGCACCTTTTCGGATATCGGTGAAAATTCACCATATTCATTGTCATATAAGAGTTCGAAATTATCTCCTTCTGATTTCATTGGATCTTGATCCGGCGACTGTGTCTGATATTCTGTCCCGCTTCCCTCTTTTTTTGCAAACTCACTGAATTCCCCTGCGATCAGGAAATCCGGTCTCTGATTAATGATATTCGCATAATCACTTCCAGTTGTGATCACCATAACGATCAGGAACATTTCTATTCCAAGGAACATTGAAATGACTGTGATGACAAATCTCTGCCGGTATCTTGTGACGTTTTTCCACGCCATAAAGCACAGTTCCTGTGTTTCGCTTCTTTTTTTCTTATTAAAAGTGCCTTTTCCCAGGTCGTTCCTTCTACGATGCCTTTTCTTTCTTCCGGTCTGCTCCGTGTAATGCATTCCCTCTATACAGGTTCTGTTTACCGTCTGCCTGATCACCTGTTCCGATGCCCCCAGAATTACCAGTAACGTGAAGGCTACCGCTAACAACAAGATTTCCATCCGAAAAATCTGCAGTTCTTCCGCTCCTCCATACCCATTCAGATACTGCCTTCCCACTAGTTCCGGTATCAGATATCGCAGCAGCAGAACCGACAAAACTGTCCCTGTAATACATCCCGGCACTATCGTCCGCATGATCTGCCGGATATAGATCTTACGGATCTGCTTTTTCGTTGTACCGATCGTATGAAGCAGCGCCATCTGCCGGATATCGCCCGACATGGATATCTGCATCACATTGTAGACAAGTAAGAATATTCCGCAGATAATCACAACGGCCTCTACTACTGCCATCCCGTAACTTCCCGTCATCTCTTTTACGGCCCGGTTCTTTGCCGTATCTGTCGCAATGATCTGTTGGGAATTGTCTTTCATCGGTACATCTTCGTATAATTTTTCTTCTGTATCCTTCCAGTCCATGTCATTCGACTGACAGATCAGAATATCCGAATCTTCTTCGATATCATACCCCCAGTCCTTCAGTTTCTTTTCTGACACATATCCGATTGCTTTGCTTTTTCCATTATCTTCTGTATAAGCACTGTACCATCCAGATAATTCGAACTCTTCTTTTTCCATCTGAAAAAAGCTGATTGATACATCAAGTGCTATCTTCATCCCTCTTTTCGGATTATCAATTCCCAGCTTTTTTAATGTCTTTACTGGAAGCATGATTTCCTGCTGCTTTTCCGGATATGTTCCATGAATACCTGTATAGGCGGGCTTCATCATCTTTTCCCATGCAGTCTGATCCAGCACTTGTATGGAACAGATGGCAGTTTCCCCCATTTTCATTCTTCTTCCGGTTTCTCTTACATATCCTAAGGAACGTGCTTTTTCATATTGCTGCTTTGTTCCCTCTTCTATGTAAGTGGATGCCGTTGTTCCATCCATCCGAATATTTTTCGTATATTCTGCATTTATTTTTCCGTAAGCCGTTCCAAAGACAAATGTCAGTGTAAGAATACATAAAACGACTGCTCCCATAAGAATCCGGTTTCTGCTTTTATTACATTTTCTGATAGCTTCCGAAAGCAGCCGGATCACGTTCGTATTATTGTTCGGTGTAAATCCATTCATTTCATTACACCTCCGCATCGTATAATTTTCCGTCTTCCACACGCAGGATACGGTCTGCCATCTGTGCAACTGCTTCCTGATGGGTCACTATAATGACCGTCTGGTGAAATCTTGCGGCACAGGTTTTTAATAGTGAGATTACCTCCATACTTGTGACAGAATCCAGATTTCCTGTCGGTTCGTCACACAAAAGTACCGCCGGTTTTACCATCAGTGCTCTTGCAATAGCTGTCCGCTGTTGTTGTCCTCCCGACAGTTCTTCCGGAAGGTTCTCTAACTTTTTTTCAATCTTCAGCGTTCTGACAATATCTTCCAGCAATTTTTCATCAATCTCTGCACCGTCCAGTCTGAGCGGAAGTACGATATTCTCATATACATTGATAACAGGGATCAGATTATACTGTTGAAATACGAATCCGATATTCCTTCTCCTGAATATCGTGCGTTCATCTTCCGTCATATCTTTCAGACTGTTGCCGCGTATCCAGACGCCTCCTGCAGTAGGTTCATCCAGACCGCCCAGGATCTGAAGCAAGGTCGTCTTCCCGCTTCCTGATGTACCGATGATTGCGAGGAATTCCCCTTCTTCTACAGACAGACTTACTCCGTCCAGTGCGTGGACTTCGTAGTTATCTGTCACATAATATTTTTTTAATCCTGATGCTTTTATCATTTCCATAAGATTTTTCTCCTTGCTCATAGTTGTGTCTATTTCGTATAAAGAACTTTCATATATTTTCTACAGCATACAGGACAAATCTAACAAACTTCTAACAGACCGGAAGATTTATCTCCATCGTCAGGCCGTTTTTCGGATATGTGCTTTTTGCGATTATATATCCGCCATGAAGGCTTATAATTTTTCTTGCCAGATAAAGCCCGATTCCATAGCCTTTCTGTGTCGTCACGTTCTTGCCTCTGTAGAATCTCTGGAATACCTTATGCTCTTCTCCTTTTTCAATTCCAGGTCCGTTGTCTTTTACAAGAATCTTTGCACACATTTCATTCTTCTGGACTATCATTTCTATGGTTCCGCCAATCTGACTGTATTTCACGGCATTATCCAGAATATTATCGATTGCTTCTCCGAGCCAGTTGGCATCATGCGAACAGTTGACTTCCTGCGGCAGCTCTATTCGGAATGCAATCCGTTTTTCTTCTGCCTGCTTTTGAATTCTTCCAAGACAGTTTCTCACGGTCTTTAACAGATCTGTCTCTTCTTTCCGTATCTGAATCATGTTCTGCTCAAGTCTGGACATCTTCACGAATCCTTCTGTCAGGAATTCCAGTTGTTGTTCTCCGGATCTCATTGCATTTAGATAGTTATCCACATTTTCATCCGTCTTTGTCCCGGTTTTACTCCATTCTTCCTCTAATAATTCCTGATATGTCCTGATATTGGCAAGGGGTGTCCGCATCTGGTGTGCAATCTCTGAAATCAGCTTCTGGATCTCATCTTTACTCTTCTCCGCAGCTTCTGTCCGTCCATTTAACATTTCCTGGATCCTTACCAGTCTGGATTCCAGTCTTGCATATAATGTCTCTTCTCCTGCTTTTGTTTCCCAGATCTTTTCCTCTCGCAATATCTTTTCCATACATTCTGCCAATAACTTAAGTTCTTTCTGTCTGCATTTTCCCTGATAAACATATATGGCAGTTCCACCCAGAATTACTCCTGCCGTTACTGCCACTACGATTATTATGATATTCATTCTTTTCTCTTCCTTTTTGTATCTGCCATTACTTTTTCAGACGCACTCCAGCTTGTATCCCAATCCAAATACATTTTTCAGATATATCGGTGATCCTGCATCTGTTTCTATCTTTTTCCGCAGCCGGTTGATTGTAACACTGACGGTATTATCCACTACAAACTGGCCATCCAGTCCCCATACATATTCCAGGATATTTTCTTTCGTCAGCACATTTCCCTGATTGTACATCAGATATTCCAGTAACTGATATTCTCTGGCTGTAAGGATAATTTCCTTTTCGTTCTTGTATACTTGCTTCTTATCAGGAAATAATATTATTTCTCCGCATGCCAGTTGTTTTTCTCTGTTGTTCCGTCCGATCACTGCCTCTATGCGCTTTAGAAGCACTTTCATGGAAAATGGTTTTACCACATAATCGTCTGCTCCTGTGTCAAATGCTGTCAACATATCCGTTTCTTCATCTCTTGCTGTCAGGAAAATGGCCGGTATCTCTGCCTTTTCCCGGATCTTTTTGTAACATGCAAGTCCATTGCCGTCCGGAAGTCCAATGTCAATGAGAAGAAGGCTCTCACTGCCTGTAATTGTAGTAAGAGCCTCTTGTTTTGTATATGCGGATACGGTCTGATAGCCTGCGTTTTGCAGTGCTGTTTTGAGTGCCTGATGTAATAATGTGTCGTCTTCTATAATTCCGATCGTCATATATTTTCTCTCCAATCACTACGTTCTTTCCATATATTTTTCCGTGTGTTTATTCATCCATACAAATACCCCGACACAGATGACAATAGACCCCATCGATACCGCCGTCGTACTGCTGACACCGCCAAACTGTCCGACTATAAATAAATCTGCCATACCATATAATGTCTGTAAAAAGTACGATAACAGATATGGCAGTGAAAAATAAATGACTGTTTTAAATACGCTTCCTGCTGTTAAATCTCTTTCCATATTGTAATGTCCTTATCTTTAGAAATATTTATTTCTTAATTCTATTCCCAATTATAAAGTTAGTCAACGATTCAAATTCACTGAATTTTTCTTTTATCTTTCTTTACACGATATGTTAAAATACATTTATACAAATGTTTTATCTAAGGAGGTTTCCATGAAAACAATCACACTTCACAATACAAATTTATCTGTTCCGGAAATTGGTATGGGATGTATGCGTATTAACAGCCTGGAAACGGCAGATGCCGTAAAAGAATGGATAGACACTGCGCTTGCACATGATATCAATTTCTTCGATCATGCAGATATCTATGCAAAAGGACAATGCGAAGAGCTTTTTGGCAAGGCCCTGACACCTTCCCTGCGTGACCGGATCATTCTGCAGTCCAAATGCGCGATCCGCCCCGGTATTGCTTTTGATTTTTCCAAAGAACATATCCTGCAGTCTGTAGATGATATCTTGAACCGCCTGCGCACAGATTATCTCGACATCTTATTACTGCACCGTCCGGATACCTTAATGGAACCGGAAGAAGTAGCCGATGCATTCCATACATTAAAAGCCGCCGGCAAAGTACGTCACTTCGGTGTCAGCAATCAGACCCCGATGCAGATAGAATTATTGAATAAATATCTAGATGAACCACTTCTCATCAACCAGCTGCAGTTCAGTATCGCACACTGTCCAATGATCAATTCCGGAATCAATGCAAATATGTACAATGATTCTGCAATCAACCGTGACGGCGGCATTCTCGAATACTGCCGCTTAAAAGATATCACCATTCAGGCATGGTCCCCATTCCAGTACGGTATGTTCGAAGGCGTCTTTCTTGGAAATGAAAAATTCCCGGAACTCAATAAGGTCATCAATGAACTGGCTGAAAAATATAATGTAACCGACAGTGCCATCGCTGTTTCCTGGATCTTACGCCACCCTGCCGGAATCCAGACGATCATCGGCACAACTAATAAGGACCGGATTGCTCAGATTAGTAAGGCATCCCATGTGCACCTGACCCGTGAAGAGTGGTATCGGTTGTATATGGCTGCCGGAAATCGGCTGCCGTAAACTTACTATATTCAAAGCTGTACACGATTACAAAGAGAGCTGATCAGCTACGATCAGCTCCCTTCTGCTAATAATTAATAATTTCTTTCACTTCATCCTCTTTCATTTTCAACAGTTTTGAAATCTCAGCAACTGTAAATTTTTCTTCATATAGTTTTTTTGTAAGATTTTTTCTTTCTTCCAATTTACCTTCTAATTTTCCTTCTAATTTTCCTTCTAATTTTCCCTCTTCTCTTCCCTCATCATATGCTTCGCCTCTCTGTACTTCAATATCTGTCTCATAATCATACTCAGCCGTTAACATATTTACAACCTCGCTTCCTTTTCTTTTCAGATAGTCTGCAAGAATTCCTTTTTCTATACATTCTTCAATTGCATGTTTATATGGTTTTACATCTTTTTCCTTCTGCCAATTCATCTTCATATATCAAATCTACCAGTACACTACTTTTTACTTCTCTGTTTTCTTTTCCCATCCGGACTCCTTTCCGCACTTTGCACGAAAAAATCCCGGATATTTACTTTTAGTATAAGCAAAATATATTTTTTCTGCAACATCAATCGTGCAAATATGCTTCTCATTTTTCCTTTGTTTCAAAATTTTCTGTGAATTATCTTCTGATTTCCCTCACGAATAGCTATCGCTATTTTGAAATATACAAGACCCGATTCTTATATATTTTGAATTTATCCGACAGACAGAATAGCTGTCGATGAATGTATATTAACATAACATTTCTTAAATGGCAATGCTTAACCGTAGTGGCCTCCACCGGATTACACTTCCGGGCATTTCATTTATTAACATCCGCAGCCAGTCACGACTTGAAGGAAACAATAGATAAGGATTATTGTGAATGTGGAATGCCGTTAGAAACAATTAGAGAGTCAGAAGCACCGTTAAAGGAACGAAGCGAACGTGTTTGAGGCGAACGCCGAGTTTGAGCGTAGTTCCTTTGCTTTTAGGTGATTCTGACTCTCTTAGTGTTTCTTATGGTATGGAACCTGAACAAGAAGCCTTATCTATTGTTTCCTTCAAGAACTGAGAGGCCGCTTCCCAGTTAATAAATTAAATCCCAAGCAATCCTATCGTCCGCAATATCAATATCGTCACAAACAACGTAAAGATCGAAAGCACCGATGAGAACACCACCAGCTGTCCGGCAAGCTGTCCATCTGCTCCCGCCTGTTGTGCCATGATATAACTGGATACCGCAACCGGAGTCTGATATGCCAGCAGGCCTGACAACAGATCCGCATCCCTGTATCCCATCATAACGATCATCGGGATCATAATAAGTGGTAAAATCACAAGCTTGATCGTCAGTACCACTGATGCAACTTTTAAGTTTCCTTTTACTTTTGAGAAGTCCAGATCACCTCCCAGGATCATGAATGCAATCGGCGTTGAAAGCTTTGCCAGATCCTGAACCGTTGTATCCACTGCCGTCGGAAGTCTGATTCCCAACAGCGAAAATATAATTCCCAACACCGAAGATATGATCAGCGGATTCTTCACAATATCAAGAATAATCTTCTTCCAGTCTGTCTCCCTCTTTTCTCCGAAAATCGAGAGTGCAACTACTGCCAGAAAATTATACATCGGTACAAGGATCGCACTTAAAATCGCCGCCGTTGTTGTGCTTTTTGCTCCATACATATTCTGCACAACCGCAACTCCGAAGATTACGTAATTGCTGCGAAAGATTCCCTGAATCACGACTCCCTGCTGATTTTCCTGCTTCACAACCTTTGGAACGATTAGACAGAGCAGTACAAACAGGATCAGAAGTCCGCCTGCCGCCCAGATACACAGCTTAATCCTGCTGTGAATTTCTGCCCCGATGTCACTCTGATAGACATTATAGAATAACATACACGGCAAAAATATCTTAAAAACAATCGCATTGGCCTGTTTTGTAAGCTTACGGTCTGCCAGAGAGGTATAATTGACTAACAGATATCCTAACACCATAAGAAAAAATACAGGTGCGATTACATTAAATGATACAATAATATTTTTCAATTTCCCTCACTTCTTTCATTCCCGGCTCTTTACACATGAAATACATACTCATCCAGACGTTCAAATGCTTCTTTCACTCTGCTAAGCGGCAGTGCTAGATTCATACGGATTCCGTATTCCTGATGGAACGGTCTTCCATCCTGCCATGCAACACCGACATCCCAGCCGGCTTTCAACAATTCATCCAATGACTTGTAATTCTCTTCACACCAGTCCTCACAGTCCAGGAACAACATGTAAGTTCCCTGCGGCTTGCTGACATTGATTCCTCTGTAATAGTCACGAATATGATTGACCGCATACTCTACATTTTCCGACAACACCTGACAAAGTTCATTCACCCAGGTATATCCTTCTGCCTCGTAGGCTCCGATCAGCGCATGCATGGACAGTACATTCATCGTATTATAATGTGACTTTCTGGATTTTGCCTCCAGACGGTCACGTAACATTCGGTTAAAGACAATGTGATAGCTTCCTACCAACCCCGCCAGATTAAAAGTCTTGCTCGGTGCATAGAATGCAATCGTACGGTTTCTGGCATCTGGACTGATCGACTGTGTCGGAATGTGCCGGCTTCCTTTTAAGATCAGGTCTGACCAGATCTCATCTGCGATCACAACACATTCGTTATTCTTATATACTTCCATTGCCTCTTCTATCTCCCAGCGCTCCCAGACACGTCCGGTCGGATTATGCGGACTGCAGAAAACCGCCACATGGATGTTGTTGGCTTTTAATTTTGCATCCATATCTTCATAGTCCATGCGCCAGATTCCCTTTTCGTCCTTTTTCAGAGGGCTATGTACGATCTTATATCCGTTCTCCGTGATGCATTTCGTAAATCCGATATAGGTCGGACTATGGAGAAGTACCGCATCTCCCGGTGCCGCAAATGCTGTCAGTGCCGAGATCACCCCGCCTAATACTCCATTTTCATATCCGATATACTCCGGCATCAGACCTTCTACATTATTACGGATCTTGTGCCAGCGGATGATCGAATCATAATACTCTTCCACCGGGCTGAAGTATCCATATGCCGGGTGTGCCGCTCTGTCCATAATTGCTTTCGGGATTGTCGGAACAGTCTCAAAATTCATATCAGCTACCCACATCGGGATTACATCGAATCCGTCTTTTGGCGGCTCAGGCGCAAATCCCGGATTCTTTCCCAAGCCATCCACCGCAATCGCATCTTTGCCATGTCTGTCTATTATTTTTGTAAAGTCATATCTCATATTCTGTTCTCCTTTCTCATAAAATCCAAGAGTTTTCCACATCATGCTTCTGTTCTTTCAGAACTTTTCCACATTGAGCATCTTATTTTTTTGAAAATGTCCACATTGCCTTGATCTGATCTTTGATATTGGCAAATATCCATGCTGTATTCGTATTCTTAATGCTGAACGGATCATTTAGCGTTACAGTGCCATTCTCATAGCCGGTCAGAACAATAAAGTGACCGATCTGCGTAAAGTCTCCCGGTCCCATACTGCATATGACCGGATGTCCCTGTGCCAGTTCTGCGCTTACCTGTTCTTCTGAAAGCATGCCACCTACGCTGTTCAGATTCCAGTTCGCACCTGCCTCATCCATGAACCTCCAGTAGGTATTATTTTCCTCATCCACATAACCGTGTTCGGTTCCATATGCTGCTACCTTCGCCGGAGTAATGGATGCATCCTGATTCAGTCCTGCTGCCACCATTGCCATACAGGTCGGTCCGCATCCACTGGTCGCTACGATCCCCGTTCCATACGGTGCATATCCCCAGCGTTCATCCCATTGTAAAAGTTCCGGAATTTTTCCATTTGAAAGATCTGCTTCTATCGTATCTGCATAAGGCTTGTCCTTTTTCTTCTCATAATCTGCTACAAAATCTACCGTCTCTGCATTCTTGTCCAACAGTTCGATCACACTCTGTGGTACTCCCAGCTCCTCTGCCTGGCTGCGGACACGCTCTAACTTCTGTTCGGCTGTTTCCGTTGTTTTAGCTTTTTTTTCTTTCTGTTTTTTTGCCTTCTCGGCTTTTAATAATTCTTCCTGTTTCTTCTCTTCTGCACGCTCCTGATGAAGATAATAGCCAGTAAAAGCAGCAGTTATCACTGCTGCTATCACACCTGCTATTGCTATATATATGAAAATCCGATTTCTTTTTGCACCATTTGAAAGAGAAGTCTTGTTTTCTATTTGCTGTTCTTCTGTATGATTCATCACTTTCATCTGTCAATTCAGTCCTCTTTTTTGAAAATCTTCAAAATTTTCTGCATCATCTGTTCGAAAGAATTTTTCGACATCGCTCTTAATTATACAACAGCGTGTCTGCAGATACAACTTAACTTTTTCTAAAAATTCTTTTGCTGAATAGATATCGATCCCATTTATTTATCTTTTTTCAATTTCTGCTTGCATTTTATCTTCAATCATGATATGATACATCTTGTCTTAAGGACACAACACAATATCGGGGTGTGGCTCAGCTTGGCTAGAGCGCCTGGTTTGGGACCAGGAGGTCGCAGGTTCGAATCCTGTCACCCCGATTTATAATATATTTTGCGGGTGTAGTTCAATGGTAGAACACCAGCCTTCCAAGCTGGATACGTGGGTTCGATTCCCATCACCCGCTTTTTTCATGCCTGATTTTAATTTCATTCTCATATACAGATGTAAATACAAATACAAAAAACACTATATTCTATCCGAAAGAAGATGGAGTATAGTGTTTTCCTTTTTCCAATATTCTATTTTCTGTTATATTTCCTGTTATCGTTTTCCGATTCTTCTCATCCACATCAGGACAGATCCTATCAGGATATAGACATCTGCCAAATTCGCTGTTACATCACCTAATATCTTATGGTCAGATCTTATACCAATGTAATCTACGACTTTACCTCTGACGATCCGGTCATACGTATTGCTGATAGCTCCTGCACTCAGTAATGTCCATGCTGTCTTAGTCACCTTATGACCTTCCCGGAATGATTCTGCCAATGTCAGCATCAGGATCACTGCCGTCGTTATCACAGACGCCTTTTTTACCTTATCCGGTTCGGAATCCATGGAATTAAATGCAAAGCCTTTGTTGTATACTTTTCTGATCAGGACTTTTGTCCCGCAAAAGTTTTTTTCCTCTTTCTCACTTACATTTTCTTCTATGTATTGTTTTACAGCCATATCCAGAGCAAACAGTGTTCCAACCGCACCCGGTATGCTTGTGTGCATCTATATCTCTCCCTGGATCTTCACAATCTCTTCTTCCTGCTTTTCAATCTCTTCCTCGCGTTTTTCGATTTCTTCACAGAGCGTTACGTAATCCATGTCGGATACTTCCCCACTCTGGAACTTCTCATATACCATACGACCGATATCTGCAAGATCTCTTTCATTTGCTCTCTTTAAAGTTCGTACATTACTTTTGATCTTCTGAATCTCCAGTGTATCTCCTGTCTTCTTAGTGATGTCACTCGCAACATCTGAAACTCTTCTGCTGAATTCTTCAAAAAAATCTGCCATCTGTATCCTCTCCTTATCTCGTTCTTCTTTACAGCCGTCTTAAAATATCCAGTGAATGATACAGGTTCATCGTTCCATATCCCCACTGTGTATTTGGATATTCTATCGCCGGAAGCTTCTGCGCACCCATCACGATCACATTTCTTACCTGACTGGCTGATGCTCCACCCGCTCCCGGCTGATCACTGATCCACTTCATGATCAGTGCACAGCCACCTGCCGCAATTGCTGTTGCTGCACTTGAACCGGTGCGTTCTTTGAATCCTCCGCCCGGTACCGCACCGGTAACCGCTACTCCCGGTGCAGCATAATCCGGTTTGATTCTTTCATCTCTAGTATACCCTCTGCCCGAATTAATATCAACCGTATTCTCCTGACTGTTATAATAAGACACCGTCATCGTATGCTCCCCTCCTGCCGGTTCTGTAAATGTGGTATCCGGATTCGATTCCAGAAAATATACTTCTCCATCCAGAAACTCTCTCATGGGCAGCCACATATGAAACTCCCCCTTCGTCTGCATCGCAGGCTTTACTTCTATTTTCCAGATTCCCGGTACTGCTTTCTGCAGCCGGATAAACACCAGCTGTGCATCGCTATTCTCCTGCAGAAGTCTGTACTCCACCGTAACAGCTGTCCGTTCAAAAGCAAATACAAAATCAAACAGATATCCCAGACGTACCGGAATCTGCCCGGTACGTTCTCCGGAAGGTGATGTAATCGACACTGTCACAATGTTCGGAAGGGTACTCCATAACTCCATCACAAAAGCCTTCACCCCTTCCCCTACCCTGATCTCCGCTGTCCGTGTATTCTGTGACTCCGTAAATGTTCCGTAATAATGATGTCTCTGCGCTGCCTCATTCCCGGTTCCCGTTACTACACAGCGGTTTCTCAGCAATGCATAGCCATCCAGAACTCCTGCAAGCAAAGAGTCACCATTATGCCCTCCGAAACTGGTTCCGATTGCCATACAGATCACAAGCGGCATCTCCCGTCTGCGGGCCAGTTCATTCAGATACCGAAGTCCGGCCAGGATATCATTTTCCTGATAACAGTGTGCATCTTCTGCAACAGCAAAAAATTCTTTCAGATATTTTTTTGCCGGCTTCAGCTTTACCATCGCGATCACCGCCTCCGGGGCAGCCCCAAGAAACTGTCCACTGCTTTCTGCACTTCCGGCAGCCACACTTGCAACAAATGTTCCATGCCCATCTGTATCTTCCGAAGAGATCAGTTCCTGCGGGCTTTCCGAATGTAAAGCCGCATTGATTCTTTCTTCGGTATACTCTGTTCCATACAGAAAGCCCTCCGGCGGATCCCCATCCTGAATTGTCTGATCCCAGATCCCCGCAATTCTTGTTGTCCCGTCAAGATTACGGAATACCGGATGGGTATAATCGATCCCCGTATCCAGGAAACCGATCATAATCCCCTCTCCCATAAGCTGCAGCGTCGGATAATTCTGCAGCGTAATAATTCCGGCTGCATCTAACGGCTGCATATCCAGAAGTGTATAGCACTTGGGGATCGCACCGTACCAGTACTGCCGCAAGGATAAGGGAAGTAACATCCGACTGTCTAACGACACACTTTTATATCCGAAATCCAGCTCCTGGATACACATCTTTTCCGTATCCACTCCTTCTAACTCATCTTCCCTGTATGGCGAGATAATAAAATCCCAGTAATCTTCCGATAATATCTTTTCTTTACATCTGTCTTCCAATGAAAAAAGCCTTTCATATACATTTGTTTTATGTATATGAAAGACTTCGTGTCATTCATTAATATTTTTATGCATTTGTATGCTGGTTCAGCATACGCTCGATGATCTCCACAGATTCTTCGATACCATAACTTGCACTGTTAAAACAGATATCATAGTTCACAGCATCTCCCCACTTCAGGCCGGTATAGAAATTGTAATATTTCGAATGCTGATGGTCAATCTTCTTCAAAAGGCGTTCTGCTTTTTTATGATCTAGATTATTGACTTCCATGACTCTGTGTACACGCTGTTCAAAAGGAGCTGTAATAAAGATACTGATATGTGGAATATGATTATTTGCCAGTATCACATCCGCACATCGTCCCATAACAATGAAATCTTCTTCTTTTGCCCTCTTACATATCAGATCACTCTGATTAAAGAAGATTGCATCTTCTTTTGTCAGACCATGATAACGGTCAAAATCTTTCAGACGTTCTTTCAACGTCCGTCCGGATCCCTGATATTTATTCTCAATCTCATTTGTTCCCAGATCTGCCACATCTACAACCGAATCTTTCTCCGCGTCCAGACGTCTCAATACTTCATTGAATATCTCTGCATCGTAATAGTTGATCCTGAGTGCATCCGCCAGTGCAAATCCAATATCGTTACCCGCACTTCCATGTGTTCTTCCGATACAGATGATCAGATGATCATCCTTTGAAAACTTCTGACGCAGGTTCGATGTATTTAGCTTTGCCCTGTTTTCATCCAGAATCTCTACTTTTCCAAAACCTGCCGGCAGTTCTGCGATTTCTTTTAATATCTCATCATATTTTCTCATCAGTCTGGATCGGTCTTCATCCTTACGGATCGTACGTGCCATGTTACTGATCAGCGCAAGCTCACTTCTGAGCAGATGCCCCTGTGGCTTTGTACGCATCAGCTTCACAAGACTGTCTACACAAGTACGTTTGTCTCCCGTAAAGGTACGGCCAAGAGAAGAACCTACACATTCATAGACTTCTCCGTCCAGATCATAGATCCGTTCCGCTATGTCATAGTATTTATTCTTATTTTCCATGTTCCGCACCTCCCCTTACAAAAAGAATACCAGCATATCTATAATAAATACCGGTACCAGACATGTCAGTGACCATACCATATATCCGAAGAACGATGGCATACGCACACCATTTTCATCTGACATAGATTTTACCATGAAGTTCGGCGCATTTCCGATATAGGTATTTGCTCCCATAAATACAGCTCCACAGGAGATTGCCTCCAGCATCTTAACAGGAACCGAACCAAGTGTCGTCACAACACCGCTCTTGAACCCAAGTGCTCCCGCCGTTGTAAGGAATACCAGATACGTTGGTGTATTATCCAGAAAACTTGACAGTGCTCCGGTTGCCCAGAACATTTCAAATGGTTTATTGATACCAAGTTCCGCACCATTTGCCTTCAGGATCATCAATGCAGGCTGCATCGTGATAAAGATTCCGATGAACAGAACCGCAACTTCCTGAATTGCCCCCCAGGTAAAATGGTTACGGATACGTACTTCTTCTTTTGTCGTTTTAAATGATAAAAATGCTGCCAGAAGGATGATCACGATCTCGATCACAGACGGGAATCCAAGCGTCACTTCTCCAAGGATATGGATTCCTTTTACTGTTCCGTCCGCATTCTGGAATGCAGACATACCAGGAAGCATTCCACTTAAAATTACAGCTCCGACAATCATTGCAACATATATCAGATTATGAAGTCCTACAATTCTAACGTGTGTTCCGGGCTCTCTGATATCTGGTTTTCTACCTTCCGCAATATCTTTTCTGTAAGCTCTTCTATCCAGAAAATAGAATAACGTCAGCAAAATGATCATGTTAAAGATCAGTATATGAAACAGCTTCAGGCTCCAGAAAAACGGAACACCACGCATGAATCCCATCAGAAGCGGCGGATCTCCGATCGGTGTCAGACATCCTCCCATATTGGAGATCAGGAAGATAAAAAAGATCATAATGTGACTCTTTCTTTTTCTCCACGAATTCATCTTAATAAACGGACGTACCAAAAGCATACTTGATCCGGTCGTTCCGATCACGCTGGAAAGCAGTGTTCCCAGAACAAACAATGCCGTATTGATCCTCGGTGATCCGGCAAACTCACCGTCAATTGTAATGTTACCTGCTACACAGAACAGACCGAACAATAAAATGATAAATGTCAGATAATCATTTACCACACATTCCAAAACTGTCTCTCCCATTGTAAACATTCCGTACTTTGCAGCAAACGGAACAATAAACAGTACCGACCAGAACGCAACTGCAAGCGGCTGATGCTTTTCCCACCAGTCCGGCTTGATCAGAGGCATAACGGCAATACTGAGCAACAGCCCTGCAAAGGGTATGCAGAGCCAAACTGGAATAGCTGATAATTCCTCCATTCCTTTCTCCTCCATTCTTCCTCAAGTAAAGTCTTATGTGTCATTGCATAATGAAAGCTGTCATTGACAGCTCTCTTAGCATTCTATATGTAAAATGTATTATTGAAGCCTTGGTACTTCCTGACCTCTCAACATTATTACCGGTCCTCCGGTTCCCTCAATATATTCTTTTGTGATAACAACCTCTCCAATATTGTCATCCTTCGGGATTTCATACATGATATCTAACATGAATTCTTCGATGATCGCACGAAGCGCCCTCGCTCCGGTATCTTTCTTCATTGCTTTTTTTGCGATCGCATGAAGTGCGCCGTCATCGAATTCCAATTTTACTTCGTCTAATGCAAGCAGTTTCTGATATTGCTTCAAAATTGCATTCTTAGGCTCTTTTAATATTTCCACCAGCATATCTTCACTCATACCCTGTAAGGTAAATACAATCGGCAGACGTCCCAGGAACTCCGGTATCATACCGAATACACGCAAATCCTCTGTTGCGACCTTTTTAAGAATCTCTTTGTCGTTATTGTATTTATCTCTCAGATCCGCTCCGAATCCGATCGCTGCCTGTTTGGTCAGACGTTCTTTGATAATTCCTTCCAGATCCGGGAATGCACCTCCACAGATGAACAGAATGTTCCTCGTATTCACTGTTGTAAGCGGAACCATTGCATTCTTGCTCGTTGCCCCGACAGGAACTTCCACATCACTTCCTTCCAGAAGTTTCAGCATTCCCTGCTGTACAGACTCACCGCTCACATCACGCTGACTGGAGTTTTTCTTCTTTGCGATCTTGTCGATCTCATCAATAAAAATGATTCCCTGTTCTGCCTTTTCTACATCATTATCTGCTGCCGCAAGCAGCTTGGATACAACGCTTTCGATATCATCACCGATGTACCCTGCCTCTGTAAGAGAGGTTGCATCCGTGATCGCAAGCGGAACATCCAGAATCCTTGCCAGTGTCTTTACCAGATACGTCTTACCGGAACCTGTTGGTCCGATCATCAGCATGTTGGATTTCTCAATCTCAATGTCATCCATCGAATCTGTTGCCACTCGCTTGTAATGATTATATACCGCAACCGACATCACTTTCTTTGCATATTCCTGTCCTACCACATACTCGTCCAGTTTTGCTTTGATCTTGTGCGGAGCCGGAAGATTCCGGATATCTACTAACGGCTTGTATTCTTCGCCTTCTTTTTTCTTCTTGATCTTCTGCTGTTTTGGAATACTCTGCTCCATATCAGACATATTGAATACCTGTACTCCCGGAATATTCATCAGCTGACTGTAATCGATCGGTCCGTTCGACATTGCATCAAAACTCTTCTGCATGCAATCATTGCAGACACAGATATGGTTCGGAAGTTCGATCATCTTCCCCGCAGCGCTCTCCGGACGTCTGCATATAAAACATACTTTTTCATACTCATCATCATTTTGTTTCTTATCATCCGAATCTGACGTCTTCTTTGTTGTTTCTACTTCGACGTCTTCTACTTTTTCGATTTCCTGATTGTTATCGTCCTGATTGGTCATTATTCTCTCCTTCTTACTTTTTGTCGTATCTTTCACTCTGTTTTATCCTGGTTCTATGATTCTTCCTTGTTCACCAGTTCCAGAAATGTCTCTTCGGAAATAATCGGGATCCCCAGTTCATTTGCTTTCTTATTTTTTGAAGATGTGCTGGTTACATCATTGTTGATCAAGTAATTCGTTTTGGACGTTACCGATCCTGTCACCTTTCCTCCCAGACTTTCAATCAATTCCTTCACTTCGCCGCGGTTTGCAAAATGTGTTACGCTTCCAGTGATCACAAAATTGACACCTTCAAAAATCTGTTTCTTTGTTGATGTCTCTTCCGGGATTGTCAACTCTTCTAAAAGCTTTCTGAAATTCTCCACATGCTTTGCATCTGAAAAATATCCGGTGAATGCCTTTGCCAGAACTTCTCCCACGCCCTGGATCTCATTTAATTCTTCTTCTGTAACCATCAAAAGGGCTTCTACATCATATTTCAACTCTCTGCAGATAACCTTTGCATTGGCAAGTCCGATCCCTGCGATTCCCAGTGAATAGACAACTCTTGGCAACGTGGTTGTTCTTGCTTTTTCCACACTTTCGATCAGTTTCCTGTACGATTTTTCTCCAAATCCTTCCATTCCCTGAATCTCGTCTTTGTAGTGGTCCAGATGGAAGATATCGGCAAATGTATGGATATATCCTCTGGAAATGAATTTTTCCAGTGTTGCTTCCGACAATCCTTCTATATTAAGTGCATCTCTGCTTACGAATAATGCAAATGCCTTCACATGCTTTGCCTGGCATTCCGGATTCATACAGTATAATGCTTTCGCATTTCCTACCTGTCTGATCTTCGTCTCACCCTGACAGACCGGACATCTTTCCGGAATATCTTTCACACCGCTTCTTGTCAGATTCTCTGCAATCTGCGGAATGATCATATTTGCCTTATAAACTTCGATCTTATCTCCGATGCCAAGTTCCAGTTCTTCCATAATGCTGATATTGTGAACACTTGCACGGCTGACCGTCGTTCCTTCCAGCTCCACCGGATCAAAGATTGCAACCGGATTGATCAGTCCTGTCCTTGACGGACTCCATTCTATTTCACGCAGAATCGTTTCCCTGATCTCATCCTGCCATTTGAATGCGTAAGAATCTCTCGGGAATTTTGCTGTTCTTCCCAACGATCTTCCATACGCTATATCATCATATGATAGCACAAGTCCGTCAGAAGGGAAATCATTTTTACTAATCTCTGACGAAAATTTAGCAACTTCATCTTCTACTGTATCTCTGGTCACCATATGATATTCTACTGTCGTGAATCCCTGTGCTTTCAGCCATTCCATCTGACAAGCTCTGGAATTCTGAAAATCAACTCCATCTGCCTGCACTAACGTGAATGCATAAAACATAACATTTCTCTTTGCCGTGATCTGGTTATTGAGCTGTCTGACTGAACCACTGCATAAGTTTCTTGGATTTTTATATTTTGCATCTACATCTTCAATCTCTTCATTGATCTTCTCGAAGTCATGATATCCGATCACCGCTTCTCCTCTTAAGATCAATTCCCCCCGGTAAGCGATCTGCACCGGTACATTTTTGAATACCTTCGCATTGTTTGTAACTACTTCACCGACTTCTCCGTTACCGCGTGTGACCGCTTTATAAAGCTTTCCGTCACGATAAGTCAACACGATCGTCAATCCGTCCATCTTCCAGGACATCAATACTTTCTGACTGCCAACGAAGTTCTTAAGCTCTTCTACTTCTTTCGTCTTATCCAGTGAGAGCATCGGGCTTTCATGCCTTTCTTTTGGGAGTTCACTGACAACTTCATATCCGACATTTACCGTCGGACTGTTCGACAATGTAATTCCCAGTTCTTTTTCCAGATTCTGCAGTTCATCATACAATCTGTCATATTCGTAGTTGCTCATGATCTCCTGCGCATCCTGATAATAAGATCTGGATGCTTTATTCAGAAGTTCTACTAATTCCAGCATTCTCTCGTTCTTTGACTGTCCCATATAATTCCTTTAACTCCTGTTCTGTTAATTCTCTTACCTGTCCCGGTTTCAGATCTCCAAGTTCCACGTTCATGATCCGTATTCTTTTTAACACATCCACCTTATATCCGAGTGCTTCGCACATGCGCCGTATCTGTCTGTTCAATCCCTGTGTCAGAATAATGGAAAATGTATATTTCCCGGTCTTTTTTACTGTACAGGGTCTGGTCACCGCATCCAGATTCTTTTCTTTGTCTCTGATGTGTACTCCCCGGCTCATCTTCTCAATGAATTCCGGAGTAACTTCTTTGTTTACTCTGACCTTATATTCTTTCTCATGTGCATATCTTGCGCGCATCATGCCGTTGATCAGATCTCCATCATTTGTCATGATCAGAAGCCCTTCCGAATCTTTATCCAGTCTTCCTGCATAAGTGATGCGTACCGGATAATTGAGGAACCGGATGATGTTCTTTTTCTCCCTTTTGTCTTCTGTACAAACAATCCCGGCAGGTTTGTACACTGCCAGGACCGTTTTTTCCGTTTTGCTTTTGACCACTTTTTTTCCGACACGGACCTCCTGTCCGTCTTCTACTTTCATGCCGGGAGCTGCTGTCTTTCCATCCACAGTCACAATTCCCGACTCGATCAGCCTGTCTGCCTCCCTTCTGGAACAGACACCGGCTTCGCTTAAATACTTGTTCAATCTAATCATTCTGCAATACCCCGCTGATACTGTTATCCTGCACAAATGTATTACCGTTATACAGGAACAGAACACTTGTGATCTTATTTTTCTTCATAACTTCTCTGATGTCATCATAATAATATCTCGGATCAACTACTATGATTTCCCTGTAATATGCTGTCAGAAACGGAATTACACTATTCGCATAGGAATCTTTGACAAGCAACAGTCTGTCTGTTGTATCTGCCGTCGTTCTGATATCCAGAACGGGATAATTACCGCCAAGAAATAATGCATATTTATCCTTTTCTTTCAGCTTGGATGTATCGTATAACGTTGCTGTTTTCTTTTTTTCATTCACGTTATTTACAACTACCTGTGGTGCTGTTTTCAGATCATCCGGTGCGTATATATAGATTGGCTCATGATAGTCTGTTTCATATCCGCTTGTCGACGACAAGGTTCCGTTAAATGAATTCGTCACTGCATAGGGTTTCATAGCCGGTGCTTTTGATGTATCCAGTTTCATAGCCACAGCCAGTGCCTGATATCCATAGTAAGCACCCAGCGTCGTCCAGTGATGGTCCGTATGGTAATATATCTCTTCTGCTCTGTGCTTTTTCAATGTATCTTCCACATTTACCCACTGAAAAGCTGTCCCGAGCGAAGCCTTTATTTTCTGGAACTGTTTATCCTGATCTTCTGTCACTGCGCAATACGGTAACTTGTCCGACTCGATATTTGCAGCATTCGGTACCAGCATCATATACATCGGGATATCTTTATATGTCTCCTGAAACTTTTTCATTGCATCCAGATTTGCTTTCAATTGTTCTTCATCCGGCCTGGCTATATCCTCTAACAGATAATGATCTTTTCCTTTAAATACACCATTTGCCTTACGTTTTCCTGCGATCAGATCAATACGGCTCTTTAAAGCTACCCAGAAATCTCTTCCCGCAAACTGATCCGATACATAAGATTCATACTGTTTCATCCATCTTCCGCTTTCAATACCGGAAATCGTAAGTCCTGGTCTTTGTTCCAGTGCCCGGTTTTCTTTTGCCGAAAATTCCCTGTCAGCAGTTGCAATATTTACCACGCAGAAGATAACCATCATTACAATAAACAGCAATGCAATTACTTTATTTCTCTGTTCTTCTCTTTTTCTTTCCCATTTCTTTCTCGACTGTCTCATCTTTGCTCCTAGAATCTGAAATACAGGAACGGATTATAGGTCTCCGTTACCAGATATGCAATACAGACAATAAACAACGCAGCATATACCACACTGTTAATGATTGTTGTATTCCATTTTTTTGATCTTAACATATGCTCATATCTGAAATGAACCAGCGGCGTAGAGCCAAATATCAGGATCAGCCACAGGATCAGGTTGCTTGTAAGAAGATACATACTCTCTCTGTCTGCAAAGCCATGTGCACCTGCACCAAACATCACTCTGATATAATCTGCTGCCTGTCCGAATGATGAGCTGAAAAACAATACCCAGCCGATCACAACCAGAACAATACTGTAAATATGACGGACTACATCCGGAAGTCTGTCCAGTACCGGTGACAGGAGATATTTTTCAATGATCAGGATCACCCCATAATAGAGTCCCCATGCCACGAAATTCCATGCAGCTCCATGCCATAATCCGGTCAGAAACCATACGATCAGAAGATTCCTGATGTGTTTGATCTTCGATACCCTGTTTCCTCCCAATGGAATATACACATAATCCCTGAACCAGCTGCTCAGCGAAATATGCCATCTGCGCCAGAACTCCGTAATACTCTTAGACACATATGGATAGTTAAAGTTCATATTGAATTCAAATCCAAACATCTTACCGAGTCCGATCGCCATATCCGAATATCCACTGAAATCAAAATAAATCTGGAACATATACGCAAAAGCTCCAAGCCACGCCGTCATCACGGCTATATTATCTTTCGCAAGTCCGCTTACCTCTGTAAAAATCATCCCTGAGGTATTCGCCAGTAATACTTTCTTCGCAAGTCCCCGGATAAAATACATACTTCCTTCTCCGAATTTTGTCCTTGAGATTTCTCTGGACGCAAGCTGTTCATCTACATCTGCATATTGCACGATCGGTCCCGCAATAAGCTGCGGAAACATCGTTACATATAATGCAAAATTAGGAAGATTCGTCTGCACTTTTACATTTCCCCGATATACATCAATGATATAGGATAATATCTGGAATGTATAAAATGATATTCCAATCGGAAGCGGCAGTGCATGATAAGAAATATGTACCGGAAGTATCCCGTTCAATGTGTCCAATACAAACCCTTCATACTTAAAAAATCCAAGTACTGCCAGATTAATGATAAGGTTAAAAACCAGGCTCCGCTTTGCAGCTCTCTTATCCTGCAGATTCCTTGCAATATCCAGTCCACTGAAATAATTAAACAATATGGACAGTAACATCAGAAACAGATATACCGGTTCCCCCCATGCATAAAACACCAGACTCGCCAGCAATAAGATCACATTCCGGAATCTTACCGGCAACAAATAATATAAGATCATCACAGCCGGCAAAAATGTAAATAAAAAAACAATACTGCTAAATAACATCTCTCTAATTCCTTTTTATCAAATACTCTTCTTAAATGCCGCATCGATACGGTCTGCATCCTTTGAAACTGCCAGCAGCACATAACGTCCTCTGGTCTCAATAATTGCAGCATGTATCAGCTTTGTTTGTTCTACACCATAACCTTCAAAATTCTTTTCCTGTGTATTTACACGACTTTCCACTGCCTTTTCAACCGTCTCGATCTGACTTTCGTTTTTTACCTTTATTACGAGTATTTCATTCACACTCATAACGTCATCCGGAATATACAGACTGATTCCTTCATAATCATTGGCATTCAGACTGTAATATTTTTTCAGATCCTGTGTTGTGCCTTTTTTCATTCCTTCTAATTTTACAGCTTTTGTGATATTCTTTTCAATCGTATCTACGGATACGGTATTATCCCCTTCCCGGGTCACAAGAAATACTACATAAATGATCAGGAGGACTACCATCAAATATTTTAACAGGTTAATCTTGTCTAATTTTCCGTTTTTCATTATAATTCAGCAACCTCCGCCATATGATTTACCCATTCTTTATAATAACCGGTTGACATATGGATTCCATCACCGGCATAATACTCCTGTTTCACCAGCTCTGTATTATCAATAAATGTTACTTTCTCTTTTTCACATAATTTTTTTAATTTCTGATTGAACTCCGGAATTTTTGCATAGACAGAATTCTGATCAATTGCAATCTGCGCTGTCGGAAGTATACTGTTAACATATATTTTCGTATCCGGCAGTGATTTTTTCAGATCTCTGATCACCGGCCTGTATGCTTTTATGAATCCATCCGCGTCTCCATTCTGCGCTCCGACATCATTCATCCCGTAAGAAAGGAATAATACTGACGGTTTCATCTCTTTTGCCCTGGCAATATGATCTGCCAGTTTTTCATTGTCCCCCGCCGACACACCGGCTCCACGGTCTGCCTGTACATTTGCCTGATCCAGCACACCATATTCGTACAATCCCTGTGTGATGGAATCCCCCAGGACCAGACAATCTGCAAATTTTTCGCTTGCCGGCTGTTCTTCTGCATCCTGTTCTGTCTCACGTTCCTGCGTTTCTAACTCCTTAATCTTTTTATCTGCCTTAGACACATCCATCTCATCCATCGTCTTCAGGATCTCTGTGCCCTTCTTTGTATCCTTCTGTGGATTACTGAGCCTGTGCGCCACCGTAATCCCGCCAATCACCAGAATAACAACCGCAACGATCACTGCAGTCTGAAGTACCCGGTCTTTTTCTTTCTCACTTTTTATTTCACTTTTCTGCTCCTCAGGATTCACCTCCTGAGTCTCTTCTTTTTCTTCATAAATTGAAGTTTTACTCTCTATATCCACGAAATCTTCTCCTCTTTCGTTTCTCTGTTGATCCTAAATATGTATATCCAATTTATTTTACTGTTTTTCTTTTTGAATGTCAATTTATATCCTCTTTTCTGTCGTCTTTTGTGCTATAATGTTGAATACATTTCATTATACCTGAAAGGGGAAAATGATCATATAGATTAACAGGAGGTTTTCCTTATGAATGTATACCAGTTATCAGCCAAAAATTGCATGTCACATCTGCTCTTAAAAGACACTTTCGACAACTTTTCTTTCATAGAAGGCGAGATCACGACCTTCAACAAATTTACCATCAGCGGCTTTCTCCAGGAAGACTTCTTTGATGAAAAACCTGAAGAAACCTACTCCCGCTGGAATAAAACCCGAGACTTCTGCTTCCAGATCATCCGCGGTAAACGCACTCCACTGGGATTCAAGATTGTCCTTGCGCTTCCGGAAGATCAGGTCCCGTACTTTCTGACCGCCCACGGTCTCACCGGATACCGCCCGGAAGAGATCCGGGGGCTGTACCTGAACTTCCACTACGATGGACATCACTTACAATGTATCACCGGAACTTCTCTGAACACTTTCACCATGGACAAATCCATCGAAAGAGAATGGGATCAGGAAGTAAAAAACATTTTAAAATCCAGATCCATTGAAGGTGACTACTGATCTGCAGTTTCCGATATAAACAGAGCCGTGCCGCCATGGATTTCACTTCCACAGCCGCACGGCTCTTATTTTTCATTCCGCCAATCTTAACTTCAAATCTTTACTTTGTAAGCAGCATCATGATCTCATTACTTCTCTGCACAAACGCAGTCATCTCTTCCGGACTGAGCGGCTTATGCGCCAGCATTGCCATATCATATAACTGTTTGCAGATAATACTTGTGTTCTCACTGTCTTTATGTTCAACTACATACTGAACCAGCGGATGATTTGCATTCAGAATCAGTGTACTTGTTGTACCCATATCCATTCCGTTCATGCCATACATTTTCATCATTTCCTGCATACGACGGTTTTCTTCGGATAACGTCATCATAGAAGCAACATTTTCATCTTTCAGTTTCTCGATTTTAACATCCAGATTCTCGTTTCCAAGCTCTTTGCGGAAAATCTCTACCAGACTGTCAGATTTCTTCTGGAATGCTTCCTTCTCTTCTTCGGCAACTTCTTCCTTTGCACCTGCTGTTACATCGGCGTCGATTCTCTGGAACTTGATATTCTGATTACGCTGCTCTAACTGTGTGATAAACGGCGAATCAATGTTGTGTCCTAAGATTACCGCATCCATGCCCTGGTTCTTGAACATGTTGATGTACTGGCTCTGCTGGATCTCGTCCGTCACATAATAAATAACTGTCTTATCCTCTTCTTTGTTCTCAGTATTCTGATCATCTGTCTTGGCATTCTGATCTTCTACGGTTCCTCCATTTGCCTCGATGCAATCTTTCAATGTCAGATATTTGTGATCCAGATTCTTAAACAGAACCGCGTCTTTCATCTTGTCACAGAACTTTTCATCTTTCAGGCATCCGAACTTGATGAACGGACTGATGTTATCCCAGTATTTCTCATAGTCTTCTCTCTTTGTCTTGCACATTCCGGAAAGCTTGTCTGCAACCTTCTTGGAAATGTATTCAGAGATCTTATTCACAAATCCGTCATTCTGTAATGCGCTACGTGATACGTTAAGCGGCAGATCCGGACAATCGATGACTCCCTTTAATACCATCAGATATTCCGGAATGACTTCTTTGATATTGTCCGCGATAAATACCTGGTTGTTGTATAACTTAATTGTTCCTTCAATAGAATCATACTCTGTGTTGATTCTTGGGAAGTACAAAATTCCTTTTAAATTAAATGGATAATCCATATTCAGGTGGATCCAGAACAGTGGCTCTTTGTAATCCATGAATACTTTGCGGTAGAAGTTCAGATAATCTTCATCACTGCATTCATTCGGATGCTTTGTCCACAGTGGGTGGATATCACTTAATGAAACCGGACGTTTTTTGATCTTTACTTTTTCTTTGGCAGGTTCTGTCTCTACCATTTCTTTCTCGCCGTTTTCATTCTCTTTTTCTTCCATCTTGGCATCTTCGTGAATATGCTCGATTACTTCATCATCATCTTTCAGATCTGCTTCGTCGATCGTCTCATATTCCGGCTCTGCATTTGCCTTAGAAAGGAAGATTTCTACCGGCATAAAGGAACAATATTTTTCCAGAACTTCTCTCATTCTGTATTCATTTGCAAACTCCAGACTGTCCTCATTCAGATACAGTGTCATAGTGGATCCGACTTCCTGTTTGCTGCCTTCTTCCATCTCATACTCTGTTCCGCCGTTGCTTACCCAGTGTACCGGCTTTGCCCCTTCTTTATAGGAAAGGGTATCGATATGTACTTCGTCAGCTACCATGAATGCAGAATAGAATCCAAGACCGAAGTGTCCGATCATATCATCCTCTGTTGTCTTATCTTTATATTTTTCAAGGAACTGTGTTGCTCCGGAAAATGCGATCTGTGTAATGTATTCTTCTACTTCATCGGCTGTCATTCCAAGACCATTATCTGTAAATTGCAGGGTCTTTTCTTCTGGATTGACTTCAACTTTGATCGCCGGTTTATAATCATCCGGCAACTGGTATTCACCCATCATATCCAGTTTCTTCAGTTTTGTGATTGCATCACATCCGTTGGATACCAACTCACGTGCGAAAATATCGTGATCGGAATATACCCATTTTTTAATAATCGGGAAAATGTTTTCACTGCTGATTGACAAACTACCTTTCTTTGCTGCCATTGTAAATCACTCCTATTTCTACTTTTTATATTTCTATCATATCATTTTTCATCTAAGTGATATGATAATACTGCTTATTTTAAAAGTCAATAGAAAATTAGCACTCTTTCAAAAAGAGTGCTAACAATTCTGTAAAATTTATAAACCGTTTATAAACTTTACTCTATACTTTTCAATGATTCTACCATGTCAATCTTTTTCAGTTTAAAATACATTACCCAGTTTACGAACAATGAGAACCCTATCGTAAATAAAAAACTGTAGATATAACTCTTCAGATAAATACTCCGGCCAAACATTGCCGCATCCACTTCTACTGTCTGAATTACAAACAGATGCAAAATCTTACCGAATACAACACCTGCCACGGATCCGATCAACGTCAGCAGGATATTTTCACGGAATACATATTCTGCTACTTCCGTATCATAGAATCCAAGTACTTTCAAAGTCGCAAGTTCTCTCTGGCGTTCTGTGATATTAATGCTGTTTAGATTATAAAGTACCACAAATGCCAACATTCCGGCTGAGACGATCAGTACAATGATCACCAGATTCAGGCTGGCCAGCATATCATCCAGCTGATCTCTGATATCAAGCAGGTATGAGATTGTCAGTACCTGATCTTTTGACAGGATCTTTTCTCCCGCCTTTTTCACCTGGTCCTCCGAATATCCGTTCTTCGCCCGGAACATGATACAATTATATTTCACCGTCTTTCCAGATACCTTCTTGTAATACTGCGGTGTAAAATAGATATAATGTCCCATGTAATTTTCACAGATATGCGCAATCTTTACAGTGACACTCTTCTCCGTTCCCTTCTTCACTTTGATGGTATCCCCTTCTTTTACATTCAGAAGTTTCGCCGTCTTTTCACTGACAATTACTCCATCACCGGTGAGTGTATACGATTCTTTCGTCTTCCTGTCATGAAAATCCACATACTTTTCTGCAATCTTTGGATTACCTAATATGCACTGGTACACGCTGAGTTTTTTACCGCCTCCGGATGCGGTCACACTCCGCATATCTGCCTCCATATAACTCTGAATATCTGAATCTGTTTTCAGATACTCCTTTAGCTCTTCTTTCTCTGTCTTTGTCACATCATCTTTATAGAATATATGTCCATCATACAGCTGAATCTCATCATACTGAATATCTGCGATCTCATATACAGAATCCCTCACCCCATATCCGACCAGCATCAGCGCCATACAGCCACCGATTCCGAATACGGTCATAAAGAAACGCTTTTTATAACGCATCAGATTCCTGATCGTTGATTTCCAGGTGAAACTCATCCGTTTCCAGATGAATCCGATTCTTTCCAGGAATACTCTCCGCCCGTTTTTTGGTGCCGGCGGCCGCATCAGCACTGCCGGTTCCGCTGCAAGCTCCTTATAACAGGATGCAAGCGTTGCTCCCATAGTACATACGATCGAGGCGGCGGATGCCATCACAGCATAACTCATGTGGTATGGTACGTATATCTTCGGAATATGAGGGTACATGATCTCATATGCATAGATAATAATGTACGGAAGGATTTTTTCTCCCACCAGTACTCCAAGAACACTTCCTCCTGCCGTTGCAAGGAATGCATATCCCAGATATTTCGATGCAATGGAAAAATTTCCGTATCCCAAAGCCTTCATGGTACCTATCTCTATCCTCTGTTCCTCTACCATACGTGTCATACCGGTCAGACTGATCAATGCCGCAACAAGGAAGAACATAACCGGGAATACTTTTCCGATCGCACGCATACGGTCCGCATTTTCTCCGAATCCGTCATATTCTGTCAGTGTACTTCTATCATATAGATACCATTTTGGATTCTTGATCTGACTGATCTGCTTACCGGCATCAGCAAGCTTTTTCTCGCCTTTTGCAATTTCTGCTTCCGATGTCTTCTTTCCTTCTTCATATTCTTTCCTGGCATCGGCAAGTTTTGCTTCATTTTCCGCAATTTCCACTTCACCATTTTTCAACGTCTGCTCCTGCGCTTCCAGCTCTGCTTTTCCTGCATCTAACTGTTTCTGTCCGGATTCTATACTTGCCGCTGCACTGCTAAGTTTTATTTCACTTGCATCCAGCTGCGCTTTTGCCTGATCCAGCTCTGCTTTCCCATTCGTAAGCTGCTGTTTTGCTGTGTCCAGTTCGCTCTTCTTTGTCTGGTAATCCTGTTCTTTCGCATCCAGTGTCTGCTTTGTTTCCTGTGCCTGTGCTTCCAGCTCCCGGATTTTCTGCGACAGCTCTTGATCCTGTTCTGTCTCTCCTGACACCTGTGCTTTTAATGCTTCTATGTTCTTCAGAAGTGTCTGATATCCATCCCATCCCTGGTCAAGTTCTGTTCTGTATACAGCCAACCCCTGTTCTCCTGTCTGGATCTGTGCCTGTGCTTCTGCATACCGCGAATCATAAGCTGCTTTTCCCTGTTCGTACTGCTTTTTCCCCTGCTCCAGCTGTTGAAGGCCATTTTGATATGTTTTCTTTGCCTCATCCAATTCCTGCTGCTTCGCCCGGATCTTCGCCCTCGCATCTTCCATCTGCGACTTCCCGCTTACGAGTGTTTCCTTTGCCTGTGAAATCTGCGTCTCTCCGTCTGTGATCTGTCTTTCTGCGTCTGAAAGTTTCTGCTCTGATTCAGCTTTTCCGTCATCAAGCTTTTTCTGTGCCTTTTCAATCTTTGTATTCGCTTTATCTAACAGTTCTTCCTTACGGATTTTTCCTCTTTCTTCTGTGATTGCTTTCAATCGTTTTTTGACTGTCTTTACTTTCTGTTTATATGCACCGGTATATGCAGTCAGATCTTCCGCCCCCTGCACCCGCACATACATTTCCGTATATACATCCAGATGAAATGTTTTCTCCGGCACTACTACAAATCCGCTGACTGTACCCGTTCCGATTGTTGTACTTCCGCGATTCAATGCTATATAACACGGTGAATTCCCTTTTCCGACAACCTTAAGTTCCTCCACCTTCAGGGTATCCGTCACCTTGTCATCCGTCCCGGACTTAAGCCTGATCGTCTCTCCGACTTTATACTTCATCTGATCATCTACCAGACATTCTCCCACTTTTTCCGGCATACGGCCTTCACTGACCGTAATCTTGTTCATATCTTTCACCCCGGACATCACGTGGAGTACATATTGCTTCTTATTCTTTATATTCAGGAAATCCGCACTGTAGGCTCCTTCTGCCTTTCCAACTCCTTTTACATTTCTGACCGCCTTCACATCATCTTCCGTAATTCCAAGTGTACTGACCGCCTTGATATCCATCAGATCTGACTTATCAAAATACGCATCTCCGGTAATCTTCATAGATGGCTCAGATGCCCGGATACCGGAAAAGAATGCAACTCCCAGCGCAACAATAAAAAGAATAGAAATAAAGCGTCCGAAACTATGGCGGATCTCCATATAAAAATTCTTACGTGTTATCTTTTTTGCCATCTGCCGTCCCTGCCTTTTACCATTCTATGGTCTCAACCGGAACTGGTTGCGGATTCTGTATGATCTTATCCACCCGGCCGTTTTTAATCTTGATCACCCGGTCTGCCATTGGCGCAATTGCCGAATTATGTGTGATCAGAATCACCGTCATTCCACTGTTCCGGCAGGTATCCTGTAATAATTTCAAAATGGATTTTCCTGTATTATAATCCAGTGCACCGGTCGGTTCATCGCAGAGTAACAGCTTCGGATTCTTTGCCAGTGCTCTTGCGATCGACACTCTCTGCTGTTCCCCTCCCGACAACTGCGCCGGAAAATTATCCAATCTTTCTCCCAGTCCGACCTCTTCTAGAACTTCTTGTGCATCCATTGGATCCTTACATATCTGAAGTGCCAATTCTACATTCTCCAGTGCTGTCAGGTTCGGGATCAGATTATAGAACTGAAAGACAAATCCGATATCATCTCTTCTGTATGCCGTCAACTGCTTCGTCGAATACGTTGCAATGTCCTGACCGTCAACCAGCACCTGTCCCGACGTAGCGGTGTCCATTCCCCCAAGAATATTCAGCACCGTTGTCTTTCCTGCACCACTGGGTCCGACTACAACTGCGAATTCCCCTTTCTTAATCTCAAAGTCGATTCCGGCTGCTGCCATGATCTCAACTTCCCCCATCTTATATATCTTCCTGACATCTTTTAAGGTCACAAATTCACTCATA
>OGZI01001011.1_pt1 | contig 31283 bp, 38 predicted proteins | sample 1576711 | NCBI WGS metagenome assembly OGZI01 (sample SAMEA3541482, study PRJEB24748) | human gut metagenome | biome: human gut; feature: human-associated habitat; material: faeces | place: China | collected 2012
ATTCTCCTCCATTATTCCTCCCTATATCTGTAATTTTTATTTTTTATAACTATTCTTTTATTTCCTAATTTTAATACCCCTTCTTCAAATATTCTGTCAATGATATAATAATTACCTTGTATTCTAAAATTAACTAATTGATCTTGTTTTGATCCTTTTTCTCTAATATAAAAAACTGGGAGTTCTTGAGTATTTTTTAATACAAAATATGTTTTTTGCCCATCATCAAAAATAGACGAAGGTGTAAAATCATATCTCTTTGTACTTACTGTATAATCATAATTATGATCCTCTAAATTTCCTGTTGTTACTACAGTTTTTTCTTTAGCTTGTTTTATTTGTAATACTTCATCTGGATATAACCATTTTACAACTGGGTTATACCATTCTTTAGCTGAGTAAAGATTTATATTATACATTCTTTTATTAGTATTAATAATTAAATTTGTTTTTAATCCTACAGAAAAAGGTTTGATATAGATAACTTCTCTTGTTCCTTCACTTGAGCCTGTTTGACTTTGTGATTTTTGCCAACGAGCAGTATCGCCCCCAGATACGCTTATAATTTGTTCATTTGGTGCTAACATAATAGCTGTTAAATAATTTACCCTACAATATATTGTGTACATTGCATCTTCATTATATACAAAATTTGTTTGTACTCCATTTTTTGCTTCTCTAATTCCACTAATTACAAGTGGTTTTGGACTTGGTGCTATTTGCTCTAATACAGCATTAGATGAATAACTATTTGCTGCTATTATTAGACTAAAAACTATTGCAATTTTTTTTATGTGCATTACTCCTCCTTAGATATTGAAAAATCCTCAACTATTATTCCTAAAGGATTTATATTAATCTCATCTATTTCTTTTGGTTGCTCATTTGTTATTGTAAATAAACCAACAAAATTAGAATTAGAAAGCTCTATCCCTTCTGCTGAATACATTTTTTCATTCCATTTAACTTGATATGTATTTTTTGTTCTTGGAACTTTATTAAAGCTAACTATATTTATATCTCTTGAAATTAATTGTTTTGCTAAACTATTAGTATCTTCATTTATCAATATATCTTGATGTTTTTGTAACATAGCTTCAGTTAAGAAATATGATAATTGTTGAAAGTTTCTTGAGTACAAAACACTATCTCTAGGAATAGCTCTCATTTTAGACACAATATCCCTTATAAAGTATCTATTTTCTACTTCCTTAGGAATGTAAATTTGATCTGCTCTTCTTATAGCTTTTGCTTCTCCTATTTTATCTACTTCTACAACATAAGGAACTAAAGTGGATCTTGTAGCTAAATAAACACAACCTAATGTTGATATTATAGTTAAGCTCATCATTAATAAAGCTATTATTTTATAAGTATTTATTCTTTTACTTTGTTGTGCATAAAATTCAAATAGCTCTTCCGTAGCTTTGTCATAATCTACTTCTTTTTTATTATTTTTTTCAGTAGCTTTTTTTTTAAATATATTCAATTTATCCAAGCATTACCCCTCCTGTAAGATTAAAGAATCCAAGTAATGTTCCTACTCCACCAACAACAGAAAGAGCTATTACTATTCTAATTCCCTTTCCAATTATATTAGAATCCGAAGTCATAGCCCACCCTAAAGCTGCTACTACAATAAGTACTCCCCCTATTATTTTTGCCATTGGACCACTAATAGATTTTGAAATTTCATCTGAATGAGATTCCCATACCATTTTGGAATTTGTACTAGCAAATGTTGCCATACTCCACATTAAAGATAAAACTGCAATTTTGATTTTGTTTAACATAATAAAACCTCCTATAATATTTAAGTTATTTTTATAATATCATAAAACTTTTATTTTGTATAGATATATTACAAAAAAAAAAAAAAAGTAGTAGCAAAATGTTGACTTGTACTTTTTTTAATGATAAAATTTAAGAAAATTTTATACGCACTTTTGTGTGGCAACACTAAAGTGCACGTTTACAAGTTTCTCAATTTTTTTCAAAAATTGCAGAAACTTACACGTGGCAGGAACAGATTTCCTGCACCATTCTAAATAACTCTATCGAGTGTCTACGACCAAAAAAGGGGGTGTTATCAAATGGCTAATTATTACTTAAATATGAGTTATGGTAAAGTGGGAAAAACTAATGCCCATTTTGACTACATTACAGCTAATGGTAAATATACTGGAAAAGAAAAAGAACTAGTATATGAATCTCATAATATGCCAAACTGGGTAACGTCTGCTAAAGAATTTTGGGAAATGGCTGATAATAACGAAAGAGTTAATGGAAGGACTTATAGAGAAGTAAGAATATCATTACCAGAAGAACTAACTAAAGAAGAAAATATAGAACTTTTAAATCAATTTTTAAAAGAAAATTTTTCTGGACATTATTATAGTGTTGTCATACACGATAAAGAAACACAACCAGGTTTTGAATATGTAGAAAAACATAAAAATATACACGCTCATATTATGTTTTGCCCTCGTGTTATAGATAATATTGAAAGAAAAGATCCAAGTAAATATTTTAAAAAATCAAATTCAAAAAATCCAGAACGTGGGGGAGCTGCTAAAGATCCAAAATGGAATGAAGTAGAAACACTTTTAAAGTTAAGAAAAGACTGGGAATTATTACAAAATAAACATTTAGAATTGCACAATATAAATGCTAGGGTTAGTTGTGAAACATTGGAAAAACAAAGACAACAAGCTTTAGAAAAAGGAGATTTTGATAAGTACGAACAACTTAATCGTTTGCCAGTACATATAAACAATATTACACTTAATAAAATAAATAAAACTGAATATGAAAAAGAACTAATAAAAGAATTTTTAGCTAATAGAGAAATTAAATCAATTAAAGATAAAATTTATCAAGAAATTCTTAATGAAAGAAGTAAAAACAAAAAAACTGTTAATAAATTTGACGCTTCTATTTCTAAGAAAGAAAAAGAAAATGCTTACAATAAATTAATGGCTAAGAAAAATAAAATTGATAGTAATAATTTATTAATTAGTCAACTTCAAAATATTAATATAAAAAATGAAGTTTATTCTAAGTTAATTCCTGGATATAGAGAAAAAGTAAATGAATTAAATAGCATTATTAAAGAACAAGAACTTTTCACACAAGAAGAGTTTAATTTACTTGCACAAAAATATAATGATATAAAAGCTATGGAAGCGACTGTTGATCCTAAATTATTTGAAAAAGAAAAAGATAATATAATCAATGATGTCCATAAAAATATTGAGAAATTAGAAAAAGAAAATAGTATATTAAATGCTGAAATTCAACAAATATTTATAAATAACTCTAAAAACAAAGAGTTCATTAAAGAATTAGAAAATAATTACCTAAATATAGACGCTAAAAAATCTATAAATAATATTATTATAGCGACTAAAGAGAAAGAGAAGATCCAAAAGAAACTTGATTTAATAGAACTTCAATTAAGTAATTCAAGAAAGACTACATTAAATATTTTATCTAAGAAAAAATATATTCCTCTTGAAAAAGAAATTAAGAAACTTAAAGAAGAATTACTAGCAAAAGAAAGTGTAGGAGATCCTAAACAAATTGAAATTCTAAAATCAATTATTAATAAGAAAGAAAAAGAACTTAAAGATATTGAAATTAGCTGTACTAAAGATATGGATAAATTTGTTCGTATTAAAGAATCTTTTGAAAAGAAACTACATAATAATAAAGCTGAACTTAATATTAAGTTACAAGCAATTAATAATTCTATTGAAAATAGTAAGAAAGAAATCTTATTATCAAATAAAGAAGTTAGAACTCATCTAAGTAATACTATTAATTCTAATAAAGAATTACTTGAGCTTAATAAAGAAAAACTTGAGAAATTGAAATTTATCAAAAAGACATTAAATAAAGATATTAAAGAATTAGAAGTAATAGCTTACTTATCATTAACTAAAGGAAAATATGGAAGATTACAAGATAAGTTCTCTAACAATATAGATAGAATAGATCAAATAAATGTTGAATTAATCAAACTGAAAGAAAATAAATTATTTAATATGTTCTCCATTAGAAAGCTTGAAAAAGAAAAATCTCTACTTGAAGAAGAATCAAGCAGAATTTCTAAAGAATTTAAAGAGTTAAAAGCTTCTATTTCTCCAGATGATTTAGCTAATGAGATATTAAGAATAAAAACAGCTTTATCTGAAAAAGAAGATAATATAGACAAACAGATCCAAAGTATTTTAGATGAAAATAGAGAATTACATTCAATAAATAATATTTGTTATAACTTATATGATAACTACAAAGACTTAGAACAAAAACCTATTTATGAAAAATCTTTAGATTTATTTACTGGAAATACTACAACTAAAAATACTGGATCTTGGAACATACAAATAGAAAATAATAATGAAAAAGTAATAAGAATGTAGGAGGTTTTATTATGCTATTAACAAATAAATTAATTCTTTCTAAAAATAAATATCAAAGTTTTAGTTACTTAACTGAAATACCATTAGAAGAAGGTAAATTAAGTATTTATGGTGCAAAAAATTATCAACACAAAGTTTTCTTAAATGAAAAAAATTTGCAAGGAGCAAATCTAAAAAATATTAATCATTTACTACTTGTTGAAGAAAATGGAATTGTTACTACTAAATATAGAGAAAAAGAAGTATATAAATTTGTAAAAATTATTTTGAAAAAACCATATTTTAAATTATTTAATATTTTTAAAAAGTTTTTCCCTCAATATAAAAATAATTTTCCAGAACAAATTATATTCTTAAATAAAAATAAAAATCCTATTCTACAAATATTCTTTAACCAAGAAGGAATAATAGAAAAAATCCTAAAAAGTGATGATGAAGTTATATATCAATATAAAATAGAAAAGGAGATACAATTATGAAAAAAATATTATTTTTTATAATTTTTAATTGTTTGTTTAAAGCTTATGCAGACGTTGATTTGAAGGAATATTACCAACAAAAAATAATAGATCAAAATAAAGCTATAACAGCTTATAATGATGTTCATAGATTTTCTAAAGAATTTAGCATTGATGAAAAACTTATAACCGCTATTATTGAAGTAGAAAGTAACTTTTCTAATGAAATTAAGAGTAAAAAAGGTGCTGTAGGGTTAATGCAAATTATGCCAGGAACAGCAGAATTATTAAATATAGATCCTAATGATTTAACTCAAAATATTTATGGAGGAATTAAATATTTTAAATTTTTACTAGATAAAAATAATAATAATATTCCATTTGCACTTGCTGCATACAATGCAGGACAAGGAAATATTATTAAATATGATAGTATTCCACCATTTCCAGAAACTCATTTCTATATTGAAAAAGTTTTGAATATCTATAATAATTTATCTGGAATGAATAATACATTCTTTTCTAACGAATTTAGTAATACTAATTTTAATTGGGAGGGAATAAATGAATCTTCAAGCTATGAACAAACGAATTAAAAATTTAGAAGAAAAATTAAGAAAAAATAAAATCAAAAAATCAAGCTTTAGTCAAGCAGAAAGAAAAAAAAGAGCTAGAAATTTGATAATACTAGGAGCTAATTTTGAAATACTGGGATACGAAAAAGAAGAAAATACTGTTATATTAGGTTTTTTAAAAGAAAATATAAATAAAATCAAGCAAAATAGAGAACTGTATAAAGAAATAGGACAATCCATTTTAGATGAGAGAGCTAAAACTAGACTTGAAAACAAATTAGAACATACTTCTCCAGAAACAAGACAAGTCAATTCTGATGAAATAAAAGAACTTTTAATACTATCTAAAAAATATAATATATCAGAATATATAAAACAAGAGTTTAATAAAACTCTCTGGGAAAAACTTACTTATAAAGAATTTATTTTAATTAAAAAAAATTTTACTGGAATATAAAAAAGCTAGATAATCTAGCTTTTTTTAATATGTTATCATCAAAATTTTTTTTCTCAAATTTAAAGTTAGTCTAACTTCACGCCCCTGTAAATTTTTTAATTTTTGTCCTATGAAAAAAATAAAACTATATCTATCTTTAATAATCTTTCTTTTTTCAAAAATATAATCATCATTTTCTTCGTGTTGTAATATTATTTTATTTGTTAAATAAGTACAATATATTTCGTTGTTCTCATTTAAATTAAATCCTATAGCTATATCTTTTGGTATAATTATATAAATTCTTTCACTCTTTACCTGTACTAAAACCTTTTTTGATAACTCTTGATTATAGTAATATTCTTCTATTTCTTTATGATCTTTAGTAAAAACTGGATTTTCTAACAATCTTTTTATTAAATCATAATTTATAAATAATTCGTTTGATTCTATTTTTCTTAAAGTTGGAGCAGATATTCCTAAAAAATTAGCTAAATCATTGATAGTAATTTTATTTATTTTACGAGTAATTCTAATTTTATCTCCTATTTTCATTTTTCTAGCCCTAAATCCTTTAAATTATTTTGAACTTTCTTTTTCCAAGAATCATTAGCTAATTCTTCCCCAATACTTAATTCTTTATGAAAATATTGTAATGTGGAATATTTTAACAAAATACTATTTTTAGGAATCTCTGGATTTTTTAATGCTTTTTTATATTTTTTTATATATGTTTCTAATTTCTTAGACAAAAAATCTTCTTTCCCTAGTAATAATTTATATTCGTCATCATTTATATATACTTTTGTTGTTGTATCTACAAATTTGACAAAGTCATTAATTATAACAGCTTTTGTTAGATCTAAACCCTTTGTTTTTTCTTTATTTGTAAAAATTGCATTTTCGTGCTGAATATTACTTCTCAAAGGAACAGCAAAAATCATACCAAGACATTTAACTAATGTAGTACAAGCATATGGTCTATTCTCTTTTTTCTCCATTTCTGAACATTCTTTGTATTCATCAAAAAATTCTTTTTTTAAAAAATTAAATTTCATAAAATCCCTACCTTAATTTTATTGATAATTTAATTATAGCACATATTTTTATTTTTAAATATGAAAAAAGCTCTCATTTAGAGAGCTTTCCAATCTTCTATTGAATATTTCTTTTGATTATCCTGTTCGCTATTCTACGAACATATCTTCTCAATGAGCTTTCTTTTGATTATCCTGTTCGTGGCTCTACGAACATATCTTCCTATAAAAATTATAGCATATTTTTTATATAAAATCAACAACATATTGCGGGAGTACCCGCACCCCGTTTGATCTTGGAAAAATATAAAATATTAAATTTTCTATTTTTCCAAGCTCTCATTATAAAGGTTTTCCTACTACAACCTCATACCATTCATTTTCTGTTACTCATTTTTTCCCCTTAATGATTTTTTTATATTAAAAAGTGTTGTTTTTCCTATTCCAGTAGCTTTAATACAATCTTTTGTCTTAATATTACCTGCGATCCAAGCGTCTATATATCTTTTCTGCTCTGGTGTTAAGTTCTCTTGTTTGTTTGGACGACCTACTACTTTATTTTTCTTAACTGATATTTTTCTGCCTTTTTCATCTACTGGTAACACTTCATAAGCTCCTGCCTGTCTTTCTTTTTTTACTTCTACTTCTTTTTCAGCAAAATATGCTAATAAATTTAAAGCTGTAGGTTGTAAAAGTTCTTTAACAAATTCATTTTCATTATTAGTATTTAATAGTGGCATATTTAAAATTTCTATATAAACACCTTTAGCTTCTAATAATCTAAAGGTATTCAATATATCTTTTTTACTACGTCCTAATCTGTCTAATTCAGTTACTATAAGAGTATCTCCCATAATTAAATCAGCTAAGAGTTCCTTCCATTTTGGACGTTCTAATGTTCTACCAGTAATTTTGTCAATGTAAATATTATCTTCACTTATTCCTGCTTCTCTTAGTAGTTTTAATTGTCGATCTAATACTTGCTCTTTAGTTGACACTCTAGCATATCCTAATCTTCTACTTTTCATTATTCCTTCCCTAAAGTTAAAGCTTTTCTATCATTTGAAAGTTTTTTTTCCCAAGAACTCATATTTTTTCACTTTCTAAAGAATCTTCTCTATTTTTTAAAAGTTTTTCAAAAGGACTTTCTATTTCTTTTATACTATTTGCCTTTTCTTTCTCTATCACAGCTATTTCTTCTTTTGGAGCTTTACGCTCATTCATATATTGCAATACTTTATCATATCCTTTTAAAAGTTGATTTTTTTCATCTTCGGATAAAGCTCTTTGAAACTCTTTAGAAATCAACGTACCTGGATCAATATTAGGTGTTTCTTTCATTGAATATAGACATTGACTTTCTCGATTATAAATTCTAATATTAGAAAATAGCTTTGTATTGTATATTTTGCTTAAATTGTTAGCTATATTATCAACTACAACTTGATGATCCTTTTTTAATGTTGCTCTTGGTTGAAGTCCTAACTTTATCATTTCTTCATATCTATTTAAAGTACCCAAATAAGAAAATTCTGGCCTTACTTGAATTACTGCCATTTCAACTTGATAACCTTTTTTGGAAAGCTCCTGTTGTGTCTTTAAAGGTGTTTCTGATGTTCTTAATGTTCCCTCTATAACTAAATTATACCCTTCATCACTTAACTTACTAATTAAAGCTTCTGTCATTTTTCCTGCAAAAGTTTTAGTATATTCTACTGCTTCTTTTCCATACATTTTTTGTAATTCTATAAAATGAGGGTGTTTTTTTCTAAAGTCATCTCCATTTATAACAACTAAATTCTTATTTTCTTTTTCTAATAAAGCTGTTAAACCACTTTTACCTGCTCCTGGTTGTCCTCCAAGAAGAAAAGCCTTTTTTTCTTCTGTAATTTTAATACTTTCTGTAAGTCTAGCTTTTATTTCTTCAAATGCTTTTTTAAATTCATTTTCAGTAAAATTATCAATCATAATTTAACTCCTAACTTAATTTTTTTAAAACTTCTAAAGCTAGATCTAACTTGGTATTAGCTTCATTTAATTTTTCTATATTTTCATATTCTGGTTTAAATATATTACGATATATTTCTGAAATTATTTTTTCTAGTACTCTAATAGGATTTAAAGATTCATAACTAATATTATTTTCATCTAAGTATTTATCATAGTCTGCTAAAATTTCTGCACTTTTTTCTCTTAATATTTCTCTTTTTAAATTAATTTCATATAGACTTGCCATAATATCAACTCCTTAAAATTATAATAAATTTTTTCTTATAATTATTATACCATAAAAGTTCAAAAAAGTATATAAAATTTTAAAATAATTTTTGAACTATTTTTTTAAAAAAATCTAAGGTAATACACATAAATTTCCAGTAGTTCAAAAAGTATACTTTTTTGAACTACACTATCATAGAATATATAAATATAAAAATAGCTGGAATAAATCCAGCTATTTTTAATTTTTTGAGTCAGTTTTATTCTGCTACACATACTTCGGTGCTTCTAGCGAGTCCCTAGAGTAGCTTACCTTCTTAGCTTTTGTTCCAAGCAGTCCAGTTCAATTGGGTGCCTTATTCTCCCAACCTATTCGATTCTTCGGAATCGACTCCCTAGTCTATTAAATAGACATAAAAATTAAATTCTTCTGCAATCTTATTATAACATATTTATTTTTTATAATTCAATCTCATTCCTCAGAGATAGTATTAAAAGTCATTATATATTTGTCCTCTTGACGCAACAGCTATAACACTAACTATCTTTATTTCTCCATTCATTAACTTATAAACTACCCTATAATCATTAATTCTCATTCTATAAACATTTTTATAGCTTTTCATAGCTTTTATATCAATATTTTGGTTTTTAAAATGATAATAACTTCTAATATTTTCAATGAATTTATCATAAACTTTTTTATGTTTGGCAAAAAATTTATCTGCAATTTTAGTTGTTTCAAGGAATATTTCTTCAGTAATTTTAATCATAATTTTATGGTATCCTTTTTAACAATTTTTAAATCATCATCTGTTAACTCATTTAAAAGACCTATCAATTCTTTTTCTTCTTCTTCATCACAATATGGAACATTAGACATTCTTACCATAAAATCATTTTTTTTCTCATCTAACTCTTTTTTTACTGCATTTCTAATAAATTCAGAGCAAGAAATATTAAAAACTTCAGCCATTTTCTTTATATCTAAAAATAAATCTTCATCAAGTTTTAAACTCATTGTTTTAGACATGTTATCTCTCCTTTCAACGATAATTCAGTATTACGGTATTACTATATTACCATTATAACACATATTAATTAAAAAATCTATATTTTAACCAAATTTTTCTGTTAAAACGCTCTATAAACTTAATAATTTCAAAGGAGGATATCATGTATCAAATAGCTCTTTAAAAAACTGTAAAAACGATTTTACAAGGCATTTTTTTAATTTCTATCTGAAATTTGGAAGTGTAGTTCAAAATCTCTGATTTTAAAGATATAATTATAATCTCTAAAGTTATTATCTGCTAGATAATACTCACTTTTTTCTATTCTATCCATTTTGATGTTGATTTCCTCTTCTGTAAATTTGAAATACAAATAATCTCCCTCGCCTATCCAAACTCTTAGAATATATCTTTGTTCATCTTCATCAAATAAACAATTTTCTTCTTTATCAACAGTCAAATTTCTAATTACTATATCTAAAGTATTTTGATATATTTTCAATTCTTCTACATCACATTTTTCTAAAAATTCCTTTAGTGTTAAATTTACTAATGTAAATCTTCTATTGGTATTATCAAAAAACTCTCCTAAAATCTCCACAGGTAAACAATCAGATTTTTTTTCCAATCCCTCTAATAATATTTTAAATAACTCTGCAAGTGTTGTTCTTTTTACATCAGATTTATAATACTTAATGAAATCTATTATATTATCAATCTTATCTTCATCATCTTGATGAAAAACCTCATCAGCAGTTAAATGAAATATATCATCAAATTTCTTATCCCTTGCAAAATTGTCTAAATCTTCCATACTATCCTGTATAAATTCTTCTCTAGCTTTTTCAACTCCCATTTCTTCTACTAAAGTATCAATAAGTTCAAATATTTTTTCCACATCAAGCACCTCTTCTTTAAAACTCTCAAATACCTCTAAAAAGTTTTTTTCTTTTTTATTATATATTTTTATCATTAAAAGATTAAATTCCCTTATTTTGCCTCATAATACGCTCTAAATAGGATTTAATCATGCTTTTATAAATAACTGGATTTTTTTCTTTGGCCTGTAATAACCAACGTTCACTTACATTTTCTTCTTTAGTTAATAATTCTATTGCTTCTTCCTCTATTTTTAATTGCTCATAAGTGTCTAATAAATTAAATTTTCCTATAATATCTTCTTTTACTTTTTCTTTTATAATACTTTCTTCATTTTTTGTTTTATCTAATTTTTTTTCAATATTAGAATTTTCTTTAATTGTTGCTGTAGTCTTTTTAGAGTTAATCTGTCTTTCTCCTTTAGCTATTTTTGAAGAAAATAAAGCTCCTATATTTTTAACATCTTTATTTTCAGTTATAGCAGAATAAGTTTCTCTCAAATAATTTTCTGTATCTTTAAATGATAAATGTTTTCTTATTTTTAATACAGAATCTTTATTTGTCTTAGTGAAATTTATTCCAAATTCTTTAAATAAATTTTCAAAAAAATCAAGTTCATTATCATGATCATGATTTCTATTATTAGTTTCTCTTTCTTTAGTATAATCTATTATTAGTAGTCTATGGTTATCCGCTAACGGCTTATCCGCTAGTGGGTTTTCTACTTTTGGTGAAAAGTTAGAATTTTCGGTACTTTCTACCGAAAGTGGATTTTCTACTTTCGGCTCTTTTTCAACTTTTTTATAGACTAATGAATAAGTATTATCAATTCCCTCGATATCAGCTAGTATATTATTATGTAGTTCTGTAGAATAAGGAGTTGGAACTTCATATATTATATAAAATGTTTCTACTACTTTTCCTTTTTGACGTAATTCAAAATAATGGCAATAGTTAAAACTTCTTAGTTCTCTTAATGCACTTTTACAAGCTGTTATTCCGTCTGTTTTAACTCCTGCTAGGTGTTCTAATACTATTTTCCAATCAGCAGGACGTCCTACTAAATAAGTTAAAAGACCTGTTGCTTTCCAACTTAAATTAGGATCATTAATTCCTGTTTTATCTATTTGAACATAAGGGTTTTCTCTTGTTTTTAATTTTATAATTGCCATATATATCCTCCTAAATTTTTGTAGCAAAAAAACAGCTCTCTAACAAAGCTAGTCGAACTGTTCTTACTAAATTAGGAAAATTTATATAATATCTTAAATAAGGGTTGACGCACACCTAAAAAAAGAGTATAATAATTTCATAATAAAAATAAAAAAACAAACGACAAAGTTTAGTAAGGTTTTTTTTTCTTCTTCTTCTAGCTTTGTTGAGAAGCTCTTAAAGTGTTGCCAGCACTTTGAGAGCTATTTTTTTACTATACTATTCTATTTTTATTAATTATTCTATATTTTCAATATTGATTTGTCAAGTTTTTTATATTTCTTACACATTATTTTCATGTTTCACATGTGAAACATAGAATTTATTTTTTTCTAGTTGATGAGAGTCCAACTCCAGAAATTTGAGCTTCAACTTCATTTTTTCCAACTGTTAAAGTTATAGCTCCAGAGTAATTAATACCTTGATCAGCATAAGAATAACTACTTCCATTATTTACAATGTTTGTAACAAATCCTTTTACATAGTATTTACTTATAGAATCAGATTTTTCATTTAAAGTAATAGAACTAATCTCAAAATCAAAAGTGTCTGGAGTAGGTTTTTCTTCATTCCAATACCAATCACGATCTAAACAAGTAATTCTATATTCATTTCCTTTTAAATGTTTTATTGTAAGTTCTTTATAAAATCCAAAAGCTACAGGTTTTTTATCATCTATATTAAGTCTAGTATAAGTACCAGGTAAATATTTTTTTACAATATCCTCGTTAGATGATTCACACCCTATAAGTGCTAAAATTGTTGCACTTCCTATTAATAAATTTTTTATTTTCATATTAAAAAATCCTCCTTTAAGTAAATTAAAGATTAAAAATTAAACCTATAATTCCAAGAATGAAACAACAAATAAAAAGAATAAATATTATTATTTCATCTTTTATCTTTTTAGATTCTAAGTTATTATTTTCTTTTTGATAATTATTAGAAATATTTTTTTCAATTTTGTTAGATTCATTAAATTTAAATAATGTAGGTGTAATAATAGGTACTCCTTTACCTAAGTGTAAATTTAAAGTTATTTTAGGGTTTGAGTAAGAATAATTTAAAATTTTAATCAATAAATATAATAATAATATAATAGCAATTATTTTTAACATTTTTCCTCCTTATTGAATAAAACTAATAATTTTTCTAAAAGTCTAGCAGCTTCTTTTTTATCTTTTTCATCTAAAGTTTTATAATTATTTTTAATATTTAATTCTAACTGTTCAAAATTAAATGTTTCAAGATTAAAAATATTTTCTTGATTAATATGGTTATCTTCAATTTTTTGTGGTATTGGAGCAAGTAAACATTTTATTTCATCTAATGAAGATCCATTATTTAATAATTCTATTATAGTGTCTTTTTTCTCATGTTGACAAATTTCACTTATTAATCTGAAAGGGAGTAATGCTACTATTTCTTTTCCTTTTTCACTACTAACTTCCAAATATAAATTATATTTTTGTTTATATCTCCAAGCCGTAGTTCTATTAAAATTATTTGATTTTAACCACTCTAAATAAATTCCTTCTCCTGTTTCTTTCCCTAATTTTTGATAAACTTCTTCAAATATTTTTCCGAGTGCCAATGCCCCTTTTGCATTGATTAAAGTAAGTTCATAACTTTTTTGTTTTAGGAAATCTCCATATTCTCCTAAATAAATTTCATTGTTAAAATTTAAAGTATCTATAGATATAATTTCTTTTACAGTTCTAGTATTGAATCTTTCTTTTAAACTTCTATCAGCCATTTTACCTCCAATCTTTTTATATTATTTTTTAATAGTATTAAAGAGTAATTTTTCCCTCTTTTGTTAAATACGTTACTAATGAAATATAAGCTATTATTCCGAATAAAACCTTTTCCTTTTTATCTTTTTAATAATGGTATTATAAGAACATAAAATGTTAAAAAAAATAATATTTTTATAAAATATCTTTTTACTTTATTTGAAATCTTATTTCCAATAATATATAAAAAAATAGATAAAGAAAGTAATAATAGTTTGAGATTAAATAAAAATTCTCTTGATGTTATATGATTTATAAATTTATCAAGCATATTTTTTCCCTTTCTTTTTAGTTTTTCTATGTTTCACACGTGAAACATAGAAATCTAAAAATTAATATCAAATTTATCTTTATTTATCATTCCGTCTATAATGTAATCTCCAATTTCTTTAAATGAAGATTGAATTTCTTCTATTTTTTTAGCTTTACTTTCCCATATTGTTTTACCTTTATGGAGTAGTATTTCTATTTCAGAAGTATTAGGGATAGGCTTTGGGAATAGTATATCTGTATTTTCTATTGCTTCTACTAATTCTTTTTTATATAAATTTTGAATTTTCTTATCTTCATATTTGTTAATTATAACAGCTAAAACTTTATCTACTCCTGTTTCATCAACAACATTTAAAACTCCTTCTGTTGTAACTCTATCACAGAATGTAGGAATTATTATTTTATCTGATGATTTAACAAAAACACTATCTATCTTCATTGTAGGGATACTATCAATTAAGATATAATCATATTCATTTCTAAGGTTTTCTAAAAATAAAGGAAGTTTTAAAAGAAATTGAGCTCCAAAAGTGCTACTTTCTAGTGGTATGAAAAATAAATTTTTTCTTAATTTAATAGTATCTCCAGTTCCAGATTTTACAAATTCTTTTAAACCTCCTGCAAAGTCAATTCTTTTTCCAAAACAATAATCAATGATATTATTTTGAGAGTCAGAAGTTAATAACAAAACTTTTTTGTCTTGTAAAGCTAAATATGCTCCTAACTGAACTGTGATAAAAGTTTTCCCAACACCACCTTTATTGACTTTGATAGTTATAATTTTTCCCACTTTTTCACTCTCCCTTTGAATTGCATTTTCTACAGGTAAACTTATTAATTTTAACTTTAATTTATGATCCTCTAAAAATTCAATTTGAATTTTATTTTCTTTTTCTAGATTTACTCCCAAGTCATCTAATATTCCAAGTGGTAGATCTAATTTTCTACCACTTTGTAATTTGATATTTCTTTTAAGTTCAATAATTTTTCCACCTTTTGATTTTTCGTAGGTTTCAATTTCACTGGTTCCTAATATGATTTCTTTATTATGATAAAAGAAATTAATTGTAATATCTCCCAAATGATTTATCATAGCTTGATTTAAAGAGATAGTAGCACTATTTAATCTGCTTAATCTACCGTCTTTTCTATATTTCATCATTAGTTTTAATTCTTTCATTGACACACACTCCCTAATTATTGACTAAGAAATTTAAAGAAGTTATCTAAATCTTTTTCAGTATGGAATGTTGCTGTAATTTTATTTCCTTTAAAGTTTATAACTACTAATACACTTCCGTCGTCATTATAATGTAAACTCATTATATCACTCTCCTAGTTGAATTTTTTTGAATTGAATGATATAATATTTTTGCGAGAAATAATATACCATTCAAAAGGTTGCTTAATTAATTAGGCAATCTTTTTTCATAAGTATATTATACTCTTTTTTTGGGGGTGCGTCAACCACATTTTTTTTATTTTCCTAATGTAAGTTGTAAATTATCTTTAGCCAGTTTGTTAGCCCAAGAATTATTAGAGGTTGTAGCCACTTCTAAATTATTTCCCATATCTTTAGCTAGTTTGTTAGCCCAGACATTTTCTTTTTCAAGTTCATTTAATTTATCCTCTAAATATTTAAAAGATTCAATATCACGTGTACCTACGTCTATTCTACCTTTATCAATAACTTCATTGTTTTTTATATGTTCAAAATAAAATTTATAAATACCTTCATTTTTCTGATAAAGTTCATTATCTAATTTTTTTATTTCTTCTAACAATTCTTTAGTTAATTTTAAATCAGCATAACTTTTAAGACCATTACTGCGTTCGTTAAACTCAATACGCCAGTATTCATTATCAGTTGTTTTATTAATAATTTTTTCTTTAGAGTGTTCCAGATATCTATTATATAATAGTTCACTTGCTTTTTCAGCTTCTATACTTGCTTTAAAAAGTTCGTTAAAATCATTTTTTAAGACTTTGATCCAGCTTTGTAAATAGGCTCCATGATTATCAATATGTGTATCTTCTAATTTGATACCTAGTTTTCCCTGTAACATCATTGCTCCAAGTTCAGCTACAAGTTCCTCTTTAGCATATTTTTCACTTCCGAAATTATTAGATATATCTCTATTTAATTCTTTTCCTGTTGAATGCACCATTTCGTGTAGAACTGTTGCTAAATAACTTTCTTGACTTTTAAAAGTTTCTTTCAATGGAATTAATATTTTATCTTTACTTGGAGTATAAAAAGCGTCTGGTTGTGCAGTTTCAATAATAGGAATTTTAGAACTTTTTATAAAATCTTCTGCAATTTTTAGAGTTTCTGTTTTCTCTAAAGGTTTTAAATTAAGTGGTGGGATTCCTTCTACATCATTAGCATTGAAAACTCTAAAATAATTAGGAATAGGTGTATCTAATTTTACTTTAACTTTTTCTTCTATTCCTGTTTCGGGATTTTTCTGCTTTTCTTCTTTCTCAAAAATCCACTTTTCTAAAATTATACTTTTTGCTCCTGGTTTTATTTTCCAACCTTCATCTTGTGCTTGTTTGAAAGTAACCCAACGAGGATCATTATATTCATTTACAAGAGAGGCATGGAAAGTTTTTAAAACATTTCTACCTTTATATATTACATTAGATGAAGGATTTTTAGGTAATAACATTTCTGGTGTCCAATCTTTTTTCCATTCAAGACCTTGTTTTTCCATTCTTTTAATGATTTCTTCAACTAATTTTTTTCTGTCATTCATTACAATATCCAGAGCTTTCATTTTAATCACTCCTTTACATTGCCATTTTCATCTGCTTCTAGTTCTTCATTATCTATGATAATTTCCTCATCATGTTCTTGAGATACTCCTATTCTTGCTAAGTATTCCTCTATAGATTCATTATATTGCTTTTCCCATTTCATTAGTTATACCTCCTTAATTTTATATCTTATTAATTATCGGATTTTTTTTGTTTTTGAATCCGTCTACTTCAAAATTTACATATGTGCCATTTAATTTAATTTTTAAATATGCTTCATATTCTTTCCCTTCTTTATTTGTCATTTTAAAAGCTTGTTTTTTCCCTGCTATCATTCCTTTTAGCTTTGTCTTTGTTACCTTTATGGGATTGTTAAAATGCTTTGTATCTTCCCATAAAAAGAATTTACACTCCTGGTTAGAACAAGTATAAAATATTTTTCCCTCTTTAGATTTTTTCTGATATACTTGCCCTTTTTTACACATAGGACAAGTTCCTAAACTTTCTAATGTTTCATCTTTTTTTATTTTTTCAATCTCAATATTTTGATTGATTATACTCTTTAATTCTTCTTCTGCTAGATTTAAAATATCCTCTATAGATTTTTCTTCTTTATAGATTTTTTTTAGTAACTTACTAAATTCAACAGTTCTTTCTGAATATAGATTAATATTAAGTTTATTAAGAATCTCAATTAGTTTCTCTCCTAAAACCTCTATTGAATAATTAGATTTATTCTGAGAAATATAGCCATATTTCTTAGCATTCTCAATAATACCTGTTCTAGTTGCTTCAGTTCCTATTTCTACCCCCTCTAAAATAGCTTTATAATCTTCATCATCACTATCTTTTAATTCCTTTTTAAATGGGTTTTTAAGATAATTAGATAATTCTTCTTCATTTATTTTTTTAGGTGGAGAAGTTTTCTTTTCTTTAGCTTCAAATATTACCTCAAATTCTTCATTTTCAGTAAAATGAGGTAATTCATTTTTAAAATCTTTAGGCTCATATTTATAAAATCCTTCTTGAATAATAGCTTCTCCAGTCAGTTTAAAAATAATATTTTTATCATTTAAACTTTGAATAACTATAGTTGTTTTTTCTGTTAGCGTTTTCTCTTTTAAAAAATTAGCAATAAATCTATTTTTAACAATCTCATAAATTATTTTCTCATTTCCTGTTAATTCTTGTGGAATTTTCTTTGTTGGAGTAATAGCACTATGGCTTTCTATCTTTGATGAATCAAATATTCTTTTAGAATCAAGAAAATCAAGTTCATCATGCATATCAAGCACTTTGATTAGTTCCTTAACTTTATTTTTTTCATTTTCTGCTAAATATTCTGTATTTGTTCTAGGATATGTAATATATCCATTTTCATATAATTTTTGTATTATTTTTAGAGAACTTGCAAAATCTATTTTATGATTTTTAGATAAAAAACTCTGTAAAGTTGATAAAGAAAAAAGCTTACTTGGTTGTTTAGTTACTTCTTTTTTTTCTATTTCTATAATTTTAACCTTACCACTTAATTTTTTGGCTATTTCATTAGCTTTTTCTTTGGTATCTTCTTTTCTTTCATCAGTCAAAGTAACTTTTATATTATCTTTTTCTAATATTCCCTCAACTTGGTAATAATTTTTTGAAATAAAATTCTTTATTTCCATATCTCGATCATATATGTATTTAATTATAGGAATTAATACTCTTCCACAAGCTAACTTCTGACCACTCTTAACTGTTAAATAAACTGTTAGATTAATACCTAATAACCAATCAAGTTCTGTTCTGGCCAGACCTTCATTATATAAATTTCTATAATCTTTGTTATTTTTTAAATTTTGAATTTCTTTTCTTATGGTTTCATCTGTTTGCTCTGGTAACCACAATCTTTTTATAGTTTTATTTGTTCCAATTTCTTTTATAATATTATCTATAATTAATTGTCCTTCTCTATCTGCGTCGCCACAGTTAATTATTTCTACTACATCATTTCTATTAATTAAGTCTTTTAGTATCTTGAATTGTTTTTTTATTCCCTCATCATTTTTCAATTTATATAAAAAATCTTTAGGTACAAATGGTAAAGGTATTTCATTCCATTTAATTTCATTATTGTTCAAATAATCATAAATTGAATAAAGCTCTAATATATGTCCAAAAGCCCACGATATAATGTACTCACTATTTTCTATATATCCATCTTTTCTTTCTTTAACTCCTAAAGCATTAGCAATATTTTTTGCTAAACTTGGTTTTTCTGCAATTATTAATTTTTTCATTATTACCCCCTTATTAGAATTTGTTTCATTTTTTCTTTTGTGATATAATTAAAAGAAAAATTTGAGGTGTATTTCCAACATGATAAATTTTGAAAATGTTTTATCTATTTTAAAAAAAGAGTACTTTAAAATTAATAGAGAAATTTTAAGATTTGACTTTCACTATAATAGTTATCATATCTATTTTTTGTATAGACCTACATTTATTGAAGATGGACAAGATTTATTTGTTTTTAATGCTTATGTAGATAATTCTTTTATTTGTCAGCCATTAAATTTTATCAACAATATTTTAAAAACAAGAATAAATGAAGATATTTACCTTAAATTTTGGAAAATATGTCCTTCACCTGATAAATTTTTTTCTGATGTAAAAACTAAAATAATAGAATCAACTGTCAATTTTTCATATTCAACTTTTGATGAAATGAATACTAGCTTTAATATCTTTCATCAAGAGTACCCTAGTTTAGAATTTGATAAACCATATTTTTGGAGATTTGTATCTCTTCCTAAAGATAAAAATATGTCTCCCGAAATGGAAAAAAAATTAAAAATTTCATATGGACTATCATATGAGGTAATCTCTTTATTGAAAAAAACTAGAAGAACTGCCCAATTTACTCTTAATCCCCAAAAAGAAAAAAGTATAAATATAGCTTTATCATCTTTAAAAATGAAAAATTAACAATTTTGTATCCATAAAGCTATATAAAAATTAGTACTTCCTGACATTAGTAATATATCTTTTACTTTTTCTTTTATTTTAGAATTTTCAAATTCTAAGCACTCTACAATTTCATCAAGTGTACATGGATCTTTTAAATACTTTTTTTCTATTGAACTAAAGGACTTATATTTAATACACCTTTTTTTGGGTTTAAAAGTAAGAGTTTTAATCGAAATTTCCATTAACTCTTGATTATCTGTTTTCCAAATCCAAGCTTGATTATTTGATAATATTAACTTCCAATTTGAATCATTGAGATAAAATTTATCTAATTCTTCATCACTTTTATCAGTTGAATATATTACTAAATCAATTAAATCTCTAGATTTTGCATGATTTTTAAAAGTATTATTCCCATATAAAAAATACATCTTGACTTCCATTTCTAAACTCCTTTTTAACTTTCCTCTGAACTTGTGGGAGCACCCACACCCCCGTTGGACTTGATGAAAGAAAAAATCTAAAGATTTTTCTTCCATTCAAGCCCTCAAAATTTTTATTTTTTTATAAAAAAATATATCACTATAAGAAAAACTAAAGCTAAAATTATTCCTAAATAGTAATCTTTTTCTAAAAAGGCTTTCTAAAATCGTATTTAACGCACTTTTTAAACCTTGTTTGAAGTTTATATCGTCTTGATTTTAAAACCCTTTTAAACAAGCAATAAATCTATTAGAATTACAACATTACTTTTATACCTGCACTAAATATATTCATATCACTTGAAGTGGTAAAAGACTTCTTATAATCATATCTTACATATAGTTTTGATACCTCATTATATTCTGCCTTTAGTTCTATTCCTGCTCTACCTTCTTGTTCAAAATAATCTTTAGTCCCTTTATATTTTCTATTTTCTAAAAATTCATAATTGTAAGAAAAGATAGGAATAATACTTATTCTTAAATAATCGTCATATATTACTTTTTCAAGTTCGCTTCCTATTCCAAAATTAATAGAATCATTTTTAATTTTTTTATTCTTAATATCTAGTGATTTTTCTTTAACCTCTGTTCTTTTTACATCAGTTTCTAAATATATCTTAGGGTAAAAATTATCATAGTAATTATCTATCATATCACTATATTTACTATATATACCTATAAATCTAGTATCTAATTTATAATCTGAATTTTTTTCTTTTTCTTTACTTATTCCTCCGTAAGCTGTTATAAAAAATTGAGTAAAATCTGAATAATCTTTATAATTATAAAAAATATTAAATTGTCCAAAATCTCCAGTTAATTTTGTTTTATTATATTCATTATTAAGATCTGTATAATTTAAGTTAAAACCTATTCTTTTCTCAAGTTCTGGAGAGTATGAATATAATAAATTAATTCCATTTCCTGTATTCTCATTGATATTTGAATATGTATAACCTAATTTATAAATATTTTCTCTGTCTGTATTATCATCTGTTAATGTTTTTAATAAGTAATCATTATTGATTTTCATCAAAGAATACTTAGTAAATAATGGATTTTCTAGTTCTTTTCCTGTATTTACTATACTCATATTAGTATCAAATTCTAGGCCAGTATACCCATGCTCAAGATCTACTGCAAATACTAAACTTTGACAAGCAATTAAACCCAATATAATTCTTTTCATTTTTTTACTCCTTTTTCAATGTTTCACATGTGCAACATAACAAAATTTATTTTAGTCGCTTCTTTTAAAATTTTATCTTTTTTTATAATTCCAAAATACCTAGAATCATAGCTATTATCATCTGATCCAAGAAGTATATACTCATCTTCTTTTAATACATAATCTATAGGTAATTCTGAATCTAACTTTTTTCCTTGTAAATCATATTTTCTTATATTACCTCTAAGTTCTCCATTTATATATAAATTATTACCATTTTTAACTTGGATAGTATCTCCTGGAATCCCTTTTATATATTTAACTAAATAATGTATATGCTTTGGTAAATATTCTCTATTCCAAATTATATTTTTTGCATTATCTGGAATTTCTATATATACAATTTTATCTCTTTCTAGTTTCTCAATATCTTTTAATTTATAAATTCCTTTAGGAATTGAAGGAGTTATATTTATACAGTAATTATTATAAAAATATAATTTTCCTATATAAACAATGATAAATATTATCAATAGTAGCTTAAAATAAGACTTTAGTCTATTTTTTATTTTCAAGACTATTTATTCCTCCTGTATTATTTGTATAATCTTTCATAGTATTTGAAAAAGCTGTTTCCATGAAATTTTTAGCTTTCATAGCACTATTAGTAGCCATATTATTTATTGCTCTTTGATTAGTTAAACCTACAGAAGATATACTACCAGATAATAAAGTAGCAACAAATGAAGGAATTTTAGTAATCATCAAGGCAAATAATAACATTATACCAATATTTTGAAATACAGTAAGCATTTCCAGTTCTTGACCTGGAGGTGCGAAAGAAAAAATACTATCCTTATATTTCTTGTAGAAATTTAATATTATAGTTACAAACATAATTTCTATCCCTTGAGCAAATAAAGCATGTAAGCCTTTTACTGCTATGTCTTGCGTTTTTTGAAAAGCACCAAAAGGTATTAAAATGATAGTTACCCCTGTTACTATAAAAAACTTAATAAAAATTATTGTAATTTCTATTCCAATAAATAATGCTCCTATTCCCAAGAAAAATACAAAAATTAAAACTGCTGTAGGTACACTTTCTATTGAAACAAGAGGAATAGCATCTAATGCTACAGTTGTTCCTGCTATTCCCATTGTAACAGTAACAAAGTTTAAAATATCATTAAACATTTCTCCTGGAGAAACAATTAGTTCAGTAGATGTACTATTGTTTGTTGCTAAATTTCCTAATTGAATAAATCCCTTTAATATTGTATTTACAACTTCTGGAAAGTTTTTAATAAGGTAAATAAAAAAGCCATATACTAAAATTTTCTTTATTAATTTTATAAAAACATTTAAACCATCTTCTTCTATAAATAAAAAAGTTAAAGTTAAATCTATCATAATCATATAATAAATCATATGTAATGAAGTTTCTGTTAAATTTTTAACCATAATAATATTTACATTCTGGAAATGTTTTATAATTGTTGTAAAATCCATATAACACCCCTATATACAAGCAATAATAGTAATATTACTCCATAAGCTTTTAAAAATATGAAGTTATTTTCTATCTTTAGACGTTTTACTATTAAATACTTAAAAATAATTTCAAATATTACAATAGCTATTCCTATTATTAAAAAATCAAAAGAATAGTTAAATATTCTTACTTGTGTATCTAAAAAACTTATAATTATTAGTAGTACATAGATTAAAACTTTTTCTCTCTCTTTCATATTTTTTAAAATGTTTGTTTTTTTAAAAAAATGAATAACATATAAGATAGTTAAAATTTTAAGGATAATCATATTGATACACTTTTCCCTGCTTTATTTTTTAACTCTAACATTTTTTTATTATCTAAAAATTCTTGTCTTTCTTTTAATTGATCAAGTTCTCTTTTAGAATTTTCTAACTCTTGAGATTCTGTATTAGTTGCCATAGCTTGAGCTTTGTTTGATGTTTCAACTAATACTCCTAATTGGCTTATATCTGATGAAATTTGACCTAATAGGCTATTTGTTACTTGTAGTGCTTCTACTATTCCTGTACTTGATTTTGACGCATTTAAAAGAGTTTGCAGATTTTGCTGATCTGCTCCAACTTTTGCAGCAAATCCTTTACTTGTCATAACGTCATATAATGCCGTATTTGATTCTTGCCTTGCTTGTCTTATATTTTGATCCATTCTCTCCATATATTCTCTTGTAAATCCCATGTTTTCAAATTCATCTGTATTAGTATTGAAAGCGTCCATATATTTAGAAGATAATTTTTCAGTATCAAGCATAACAGAATTATAAGAATCAAGCATATATCCAAGCTCTCTATAATAATCTTCTATATATGCTATATTTCCTTGAGAAATTTGAGTAGATAAATTTTTTAACATTGTATATTGATTTTCAATCTGTCTTACTTGATTTTCAATCTGATTTATTAAACTCATTCCTTGTTGTATTTGTTCTGTTCCCATTAGTTGCTGTTGAGTATAAATTTTAGTTACTACTTTAAGTATTTCAGTTATTCCTTTAATACTAATACTTTTGGCACATATATTTGTTGTAAAAATAACTAATGCTAATGTTATAAATAATTTTTTAAATTTTTTCATAGTCCCTTCCTTTCTTATGTTTCACGTGTGAAACATAGAATTATATTTTTAAAAATTCTTTAGTAAATTCATCTGGAGAGTTAGTATATCTTTTTATTTCATCTGCTTTTGCTAATTCTTCTGCTCTTGAACTAGCAACAAGTTTTAAAGTATTTTTACCTAAAGCTAAAGAAAATTTCCTAGCAAATCCTGTTGATGTTTTTATGAAATAGTCTTTTTTTTCTGTAGCATTAGCTATTAACTCTATTTCTTCTTCATTTAAACCAAATTTTTTATAAGTTTCTATGTAAGTTTCAGTTTTTGCGTTAGGGTTAGCTAAGAATATTTTAGTCTTACAAGCGTCATTTACTGCTGTAAATAATGGAGAATTTAATATATCTCCTAATTCTTGAGTTGCAAATACAATACTTGTATTTTTTCTTCTAAAAACTTTTACCCATTCTCTCAATTTTGTTGCAAATATTGGAGTATCAAACATTGCCCAACTTTCATCAACAACTATTAAGGTAGGATCTCCATTTAGTTGTATTTCTATCTTATGAAATAAATACATTAAAAGAGGTGCAAGAGCCTTTTTATTATTTAATATTTGATTCATTTCAAATACATTCCAATTTGAATTTTGGAGTTCTTCATTATTAGAATCAAAATATTTTCCTAGTGGCCCTGTGATAAGGTATGGACTCAATGCTTCTTTTAATTCTGGATCTGCTAGAAATGTTGAAAATGCTGTTAAAGTTCTATATTCTACAGGAGAATCAGAAACAAGTTCTAATGCTTCCCATACTTTTTCTTTTTGACTTGGGGTTAAAATTTTATTTTCTGCACTAAATATATCTAATATCCAGTCAAATGCCCATTCAAGCTCTATATTTCTTCTTACTTTTTCTTTTTCTTCTTCTTCCTCTGATAGTATTTCATTATTTAACCTACCTAGTCCTTTAAATGGTTGGAATGATATATCATCTATTCCTAGATCATAAAATATTCCTCCATTAGCATATGTAGCTACTTTTGACGACGCCCCCTTATCAAATATAAATACTCTAGCATTTTCATATTTCATAAATTGAGTATACAGCATAGCCAAAAATACTGATTTTCCACTTCCAGTAGGCCCTACTATCGCTGTATGGCCTACATCTCCAACATGAAGATTTAACAAAAAGGGATTTGTATTATCTGTTTCAGTAAATATCAATGCAGGAGCTTTTAAATGTTTATTAATATATTCTCCATTCCATATTGATGTAATAGGGAATAGATGAATAAATTGTAAAGTATTTAATACTGGCTCTCTTTGATTTGAAAATATATTTCCTGGTAAACTTCCAAACCAAGACTCTTTACAATTAACTGTTTCATTTATTAAAATAAACCCTTTATTTTCTAAAACTTTTTCTAAATACTCTACTTTTTTATCTAATTCTATTTTATTTTTTGAAGATAAAAATATAGTAGAATTATATAAACCTTGAGTTAAGTAATCTCCTTGTGTTAAAGTCATCTGTGCGTCTATTTCATTAGCTCTTCTAACTGCGTCAAGATTGATTTTTCCACTCTCTGGATCTCTACCAGAAAGTTCATTAAATACTCTCGTAAAAAAGCTGAGTTTTCCCTGTAAAGTACTTCTATATGCTTTTTCCATTTTCTTTAAAGCCTGTTGTTTGCTTAAAAAGATAAATCTAGTAACCCACCTATATTCAAAAGGCAAATTATTAAGCTCATCTAGTAAACATGGCTCTGTAAAATTAGGTAGTCCTATTATTGAAATAGCTTTTATATATGTATTTCCTAACTTTAAATCTGTTAAATTTCTCAGTAAGGGGGTATCACATAAATAGTTAGCTAAAGCAAATGGCACTACTGGTACATTTACTTTATAATCTTTTTCTGAAACACATGAGTGTAGATAAGTTATTGTTTCTTCTGCTGTAAGTTCTCTTGCTTCTAAGAAAATTTCTTTAAAAAGATTAAAAAACCTATTAAATGATTTGATAAAATCTTCTAAAGATGTATCTGGAATAATTTCTTCTAATTTTTTTTCTATAAAAAACTCAGACATTTTATTCTCTATATCTTTTGGTACTAAATAAGTTAAAGTTACATAATACTCATTAATATAATACTCTGCATTTTGACCTATAAAATGTTCTTTTCTTTCTTCTTCAATAAGTCTTCCTGCTAGAGTTTTAAAATTAGATTCTATATATTTATCAGCTTTTTTTCTTCTGACTTCCACATGAATAGTCCAGTTTTCCTCAATTCTTTTCATCAAGTTATTTGATCTTTCTACTAGATTTTTTATCTGCTCTTCTGTATAAGAAATTAAATCAAATCCTCTATATTTAAAAGTTTTCTGATATGACCCATTTTTATTTAATACTATTCCATTTTCTTTTAAAACTAACCAACTGACATCATCAGACACTTTGGTTCTTTTTTTAAACTCATTAATCATTCAAGCACCTCTAACCTTCGTGATAATATTCTTTTTCTTTTATATATTTTTTAAAAAAAATATTCAAAACCAATGGATCCTTTTTTGTGAAAAAATATATCATAAAATGTAAAATTAGTGGAAATAAAACCATAACAATACTTTCAAATAAAAAAATTAGATAAAATCCTAATGTAGCATTTAATATAAAGGCTTCTCTACTTATTCCCATAATTGTTTGTGGTTTTAACAATGTCTGACAAGTAGGGACTTTTAAGCTTTCAGTTTTTTTCATTCCTTAACCTCCCTTATAATATATTCTCCATTTTCAAATCCTAAAACTTCTTTAATTTCAACAACTTTTCTTTCTCCATTAACTCTTTTAAGAACTACAACTAAGTCAATAGCTTTTCCTATTAATTTTTGTTGTTTATCTACTGATTTTCTTTGATTATATTGTTCAAGTTGTTCTAAAGCACCTTCTGTTGAATCAGAATGAATTGTTGATACTCCACCACCATGTCCAGAGTTCCAAGCCGTTAAAAGATCTAAAGAAGTAGCTCCTCTAATTTCTCCTACTACTATTCTGTCTGGCCTCAATCTCATAGTTGAATAAAATAATTCTTCCATTGAAGTATATATAGAAGTTTTTAATGATATTTTATTAGGACACAAACTTCTAATTTCTTTTGTATCTTCTAATATAACTAATCTGTCTTTCTTGGGAATAGCCCCTATACAAGCATTTGCAAAAGTTGTTTTTCCTGTAGAAGTTCCACCTACAATAAGTATATTTTTATAATTATTTATAGCTTTTTCTATTACTCCCTTTTGAAATTCTGTCAAAGATCCCATTCTTACGTAATCATCTAATGTAAATATAAGTATTGACTTTTTTCTTATAGTAAAAATTGGATTGTCTACATTTGGAGGAATAACTGATTCAAATCTAAATCCTGTATCTGGTAATTCTGCTGACATTCTGGGATTTTCTTTATCTACTTTAGCTTCCATAAAAGTAGCAACAGTATTTATTATTTTCATAGCTTCCGTATTCTCAAGTATTATTCCTGTGAAATACATTCCTTTAGTTAATGAATCAACCCATACGGTTTTATCATCATTAAGCATAATTTCTATTATATCTTCATCTTCAAAATATGAATTAATTTTTTCTCCTAAAGAACTTTTCAAAATAGCAAGGATTCTATCACTATAAATATTTCTTCTATCTATACTATTCATTATTTCCTTCTATCTTTGAATTTTCTTGAAATTCTTCTATATTTTTATCTTGCAAATTTTCATATCTAATTATTTCTTCCTTTAGGATCTTTGATATATTTTCTTGAAATTCTTTATTATCTTTATTTTCATCTAAAGTTTGAAGTAAATCATCATCATTCATTATATCTGTAAAAACTTTGCTGAACATAGCAAATATATACTTTTTCTTTTCTTCTTTCATTTTTCTTAATCTTTCTAATAATTGAGCTTCATTTTCTGAAAATGATGATAAATTTTTTTTTCTTCTAATTTTCTTTTCTTGCATAATGTGTTCTCCTTGTTATTTACTTGGTTTTATTTTTGCTTTATCTTTAAAATAAGGGTTATTATAATAAGTTAATTTAGTACCTCTATAGGTAGGTTTACCTTTAAAGAATATAAGATTTTTTTTATCAGAATATCTCATTACTTCCTCTGGAGTAAGTAATTCTCTAGCTATTCTATTTTCCGATATATTACCTGTATCTAATTTTAATGCTTTAAAGCTCTTATTTTGAGTTTTTAGAGTTCTTTTTCCTAATAACGCTGAAATTAATTCGGCTGTTGCTTTGTCTGTAGCTTGTGGGGTATAAAAAACTGCTGTAGAACAGTTTTCTAAAATCATATTTTTATCTCCATAAGCTTGTCTTAGTTGATTAATTCCTTGAGCAATTATTACTGCTTTCATTCCATACCCTGCTATATATGCGAGTGCTTTTTCTAGTAATGGAATTTTTCCAAATGCAGGGAACTCGTCAAGCATGAGTAGTAATTTATGCTTATGTGGCATTTTATCTGGATCTTCCATTTTAGGACATAAAATTCCTATTATTTGAGAGATCAGAATACGAATTAATGGGGATAAAACAGATATTGACGCAGCTTCTATAATTACATATAAATCTACTGGTGTTTTATCATTCATTAAGTCATTTATTTTAAAGTCAACGGCTGTTGTATTTTTTCTAATAATAGGATCTTTATATAGAGTTATTGCTGTAATACATGATGAAATAATACCAGAACTCTCTCTTGGATCTTTATTTATTATTTCTGCGGCTGTTCTTGATACAATAGGGTGTGTTCCTGGATTTATTCCTGTATTTTGTGATGAATCATAAATTGTATTAAAAAATTCTGGATCATCACTATGATTAAATTTCATTAACTCTAAAATTCTCTCCAATATTGGTTTGCTTGGATCATTAAAAAAGTCCATTACATGTCCTAAACTTGCAACTTCTCCCTTTTTAGTTTTTTCATAACAAACATGAAGAATTAATGCTACTAATAAAGCACTTGCTTGTGTTACCCAATGATCTCTTCCTTTACCTTCTCCTGGATCAGTAAGAATATCTGCAATAATTTGAGCGTCTACATATTCATATTTTGTCCTTAATCTTATTTGAGCTAAAGGATTATATGAGCTTGAATTTTCATCATGTGGAGCAAATTTAATAATTTTATGTTTGAATATTTTTTCTCTAAAACCTGCTGTTTTTACATAGTTTTCTTTTTTCAGATCTAATACTATTGATGAAGATTGCCAGTTTAAGAGAGTAGGAATAATAACTCCTACCCCTTTACCTGCTCTTGTAGGTGCTATTAATGCGATATGAGTATTAGAATTATCTATTACTTTATATTCTTTAAATAAACCTTTAGCTAAACTTAGAATTACTCCGTCAGTATATTTCTTTTTTAAAACTCCTAATAAATCTAAGTCATCTAAATTAGCCCAACGTGCTGTTCCATAACTACTATCTCTTTGCCTTTTAAGAATAATTCCTCCAGTTATTCCAATTAAAATTAAAAATGTTCCTAACATCAATCTAAATGCTTTGTTTATAAGTGGATTTATATAGTATTCTTTATAATATGGTAATAAAAAGAATGGATTTTTTATATCTTCCATTGTTATACCATTTGCCTTGTAATAAATATAAGTATTTCCTATATATAAAGTCATTAAAATTAAAGTTATTAGTACAAGTAAAAAGATTAATATAATTTTCTTAGTTTTTCTTTTCATTTTACACCTCTAATTTATAGGCTCTAAAACCATATCAGAATTAACAATTATATTAAATTTTTGACCTGTTGCTATTGTTATCTCTGGGGAAATATTCATAACTTTTTCAGCAAATTTTGTACCTATATTAATAATTTGCTCTCCTGCACCTTCTCCTGCGGCTTGTTTCCAATCATCATCATTATCATTATCAACTATTGCTGTTCCTGCTCCAATAATTGATGATAGGACTACAGAAGTAAGTAATTTTCCATAATGATTATTAACTTTTCCAGTAACTCCTGCATAACCGCTTAAATCTGTTCCTGCGAATCTATCTAGCTGTATACTTTTTCCACTTGGAAATATTATTCTTTCCCAAATTATCATTATTCTATCTTGTCCAAAAGTTACATTTGAATCATACATTCCTAACAATCTAGCTCCTTTTGGAATTAATAAATGATTTCCAGTTGTACTGTCATATACATTCTCTCTCACTTGTCCTATCATTCTACCTGGTAATGTTGATTTAACACCTGTTATAAAAATACCTGGAATTATACTTCCTGCATTGACTTGATATTCTGATAATGGAGAAATAACTTCATAAGGGTTATATATAGTTACTTTATCCTCATTTATCCCTTTTAAAAATTCTTTTTTTTCTTTTATTTTATTTTGATCTGCTTCTTGTGGTAATACATTCCCAAAGTTTGGCATATTTGCATTTGTATTTGTTGTAGGAATAAAACTTGTGTTTGTTCCTGTTTGTTCTACATCATCAAATTGAATTACTGATTTTCTAGCTGCTAATTCTTCTTGTAAAAGTTGTTCATAATAAGCTTTTAAACTTTCATCTAGCTTTTCTTCAATTTGTATTTGTGGCTTAATTTCTTTAGTAACTTTTTTTTGTTCTATATCTTTATTTTTTTCTTTATCTTGTACTAAAAAATCACTTTTTTGTCCTTCATATCCCATATTTTCAGTAATTTTTTTTCTAGTATTTGTAGATACTGTTTCTTGCTTTTGCTCATTATTTTTAGAAGAAGAGTTTCCTTTTAATTTAGAACTTATTATAGATGAAATAATTATGCAGATAATTAATGTTATTAATAATATTCCACCTACTATTGTTACCTTCTTTTTATTTACTTTATTTTCAGATTTAGGTTCGTAATTCTCTATATTTTTTTCTGTATTCTCCTCCATTATTCCTCCCTATATCTGTAATTTTTATTTTTTATAACTATTC
>OGZI01001023.1_pt1 | contig 31060 bp, 14 predicted proteins | sample 1576711 | NCBI WGS metagenome assembly OGZI01 (sample SAMEA3541482, study PRJEB24748) | human gut metagenome | biome: human gut; feature: human-associated habitat; material: faeces | place: China | collected 2012
CTGCAAAAACATATATAAAAATGCAAGGACAGATTCTGGAAGACGATGATTGTGCTTGTCTGTTGGTTGAAGCAATTGCAAAGAAATCACAGAATATAAAATGGTCAACAAAAGTTGATGGGAAAAATGTACAGCATAGATTGATTCGCCGTGTGAGTATGGATCAGTTTTATGCAATCCTTACCGGCGAAGAAGATGCGTTCTATAAGATGTGTATGGCATTGCCGGAAGTGATCAATTCTGTTGTAAATGAAGAAGGCGGTGTTGAAGTACCGCACGATACGGTTATTGATGAATTGAGAAAAGTGGCATCATTGTATGGTGATGAAAATGATGAGTTGTCTATGGCAATGGCTGTATATATGCTTGGATTCAATACATATATGGGATTTGGTGATAAAATGCAAACAAAATTTGCATTAGATAGTAAGGATGGAATGTTAAAGCGTATTTATGAGTATGCGAAGAATTTACAAGGACAAGACTAATCATGAGGTAAGATAAAACTGAGGGGGATTTTATGTATTTAAAATATATTCAGATAGTTAACTTCAGAAATTTACTTTCATCTAAATTTCAATTTGATGAAGGTGCGAATACTATTATTGGAGAAAATGATGCGGGGAAATCGAATGCTATCACAGCGATGCGAATTTTGCTTGATAGTTCGTATTATTATAATGTTAAGAGATTAAAAGAAACTGATTTCCCGTTTGAATTTTCAGAATGGAAAGGGCATTGGATTATAATATCAGCTTTCTTTGACAAGTTAACGGAAGATGATAAATCTGTTGAAGTATGTGCAGAAATGATTCCTGAAAATGAGAATGCAGAATTTTTGAAGTCATATATTCGTTGTGAAGGATACAATTATGGAGTCGTGACGGTATTTATTCTACCAAATAAAAGAATACGTAAAGCACTTTATGAAGCATCAGGTACAGACGAATTTGAGAAAATTCGAAATAATATTAAACTTACTGATTATGAATTTGTGTATACGGCACGTTCACAAGTAGATTTTACAAACCCAGAAGTATATAAAAACATTGTAGGTGATATTGAAAATAAGGTGTATTCAGATCCTGATAATGTTGATATGTCTTTAACAGGGAGCAAAATAGAAATATTAGATGTTTGGTCTCATTTATCGGTAGTTTTTATTGATGCATTAAGAGATGTAGGGACAGAAATGCATAAGCCTAAAAATCCTATTCGCAGGATTATAGATGCAATACAGAGTGATATTGAACTAATGGATTTAGAAACAATACAGGAGAAAATAAGAGATTTAAATGCTACAATTGCAAATGTAAGACAAATTTCAGATATTGGGGTTAAAATCGGAAATAGAATGGATGATATTATCGGTATGGTATATTCTCCTGATATAATGTTAGAATCAAAAATAAAAGAGGATTTACCATCAATATCAAAAAATTTAACAATTTCAACAACAAGTCAACATGATATAGAATTGTTGGGATTGGGACATTTGAACATGCTCTATATAGCTTTAAAATTAGTAGAATTTGAATATAACAGAAATCACGAAGTGATGAATATAATGCTTATTGAAGAACCGGAAGCACATATACATGCACATATTCAAAAAACATTGTTTGATAAATTACAAATTTCTACAGAATATACGCAGGTTGTTATGACAACACATTCAGCCCAACTTTCAGAAATCGCAGAGATTAAAAAAGTTAATGTCATGAAAATTGATGGGTTGCATTCAGTGGTGATGCAACCATGTAATGGATTGGATGAATTTGGAGAAAAAGAGTTAAAATTGAATAAAATTAAGCTTTCAAAACGCTTGGAAAAATATTTAGATGCAAAACGTTCTGTGTTATTGTTTTCTAAAGGGGTTATTTTAGTTGAAGGTGATGCAGAGGAAATAATGTTACCATCAATGGTTAAGAAGACTTTGGGCGTTTCGTTAGACGAATTGGGAATAGGAGTAATTAACATAGGAAGTGTTTCTTTTGAATATGTTGCTAGCATATTTGCGGAAGAACGTTTGCGGAGGAGGTGTGCTATCGTCACAGATCTAGATGCAATATTGGAAAATGCTGAAAAATGCAAAAAAGAGGCTGCGGACAGAGGAAAATCAAGGAAGGAAAAGCTGGAAAGATTATTTGGTAATAATAAATATGTACAAATGTTTTATGCGAATTATACATTTGAAGTTGATTTTACTAACATCGAAAAAAATAGATTCTACTATAAACAGGTAATTGAAGAAAACTATCAAAAAGATGACACGATAAAAAAACATAAAGACTGTATAGATGAAAGTGAAGCGAAACGTTATGATACAGTAATTTCTGTAGCAAACTATATTGGAAAAGGTTGGCTTGCTATGAGTTTGGCCGATGATTTAGACTATAATGTAGTAATACCAGATTACTTATTACGAGCAGTGGCATTTTCAGGAGGAAAATCTATATCAGATGCAGTGTTGTGGAAAATGTTAAAATATACAGTAAAGTGTAATGAAGAGGGAGACATTTCTGATATTAAAGACGGAATACAGTGTTCAAATTCTTTGACGGAACAGAATAAAATATTAAAACTTTTTTGCACAAAATTTCCTGAAACTATGTTGTCGAAATTAGTAAAATATATGGAGGAAAATGGTGATAGATGATTTAGCACATTGCTTAAATGCCAAGCAACGTGAAATATGTTTAAGTCAAGATAATTATTTAATTATGGCATGTCCCGGTAGCGGAAAGACGAGAACTTTAACATATCGTTTGGCGTATATTGCAGACAAATATAAAGAGTCTGAAAAGTATAATATTGCTATTACATATACTAACCGAGCGGCTAACGAGATAGAGAATAGACTATTAGAAATGGATGTTGAAACGGATAATGTATGGACTGGGACAATTCACCAATTTTGCATGAAATTTATTATAAGACCTTATGCTATGTACTCAGAACGACTGAAAAAAGGATATACAATTATTGATGAATATATTGCGGATTCATACGGCAGAGAAATAGCGAAAGAATTAGGAATAGAGTGTAATTTTTATGATAATCCCTTAGAATATCCAGAAGTTAAGCAAGAGTATGAAAAATGGTTAGAAGAAAAAAAAGAAATTGATTTTGAACAAATATTAATTCTATCAGAAGAATTAGTATGTAAAAATAAATTTATAGCAGAAAATATTTCCAAAATTATTAGAAGCATCCAGGTAGATGAATTTCAAGATACACAAGAAGAACAATATCAGATATTAGCGGCTATTGTAAAAAACAATAAATCGATAAATATTGTGTTTGTCGGTGACGTAAATCAGGGGATTTATGGTTCGTTAGGGGGAATTGCAAAAAACCAAAAACAACTAGAAGAATTGTTTCAAGTAAGCATAAAAAAGAATTATCTTTCAGGGTGTTATCGGTCAACACAAAGAATAGTTGATTATTATAAAAATTTTGAAATAGTTGATACAGGAGTGTTTTGTAGTAGAGATGAATTAAAAGATGAAAAAGGGATAATTTGTTTAAATAACACACTGGAAAAAGATAAATTAATAGATTGTATTTGTGACATAATTAATAAGGAAATAAAATTAGGGGTTCCAGAAGAAGAGATCTGTGTTGTTGCCCCACAATGGGGGTTAATATTTGAAATTTCAGAGAAACTTAAAAAGAAGATGCCGGATCAAAATTTTGACGCACCAGAAATATCACCATTTAAAAGAGACCAATTAAATCCATTTTATTTATTGGCAAGGTTGCTATATACAGATCCAGGAAAAAATACCTATATAAGAAAGAAGATTGCAAAAGAAATTATAGAAATTTTAAAGGAAGAGTATCACATAGGTATTGATGAAAAAATAGATTCCTATTATTTGCTTCGGAGTATTAATAGTTATAAAAATCCTCAAGAAGAAGAGTTGATTTACTTTGAAAATTGTATTAAGTATGTGTTAGTATGCTTAAAAATTAATTTAGAAGACGAAATAGAGTTAAATGATACATTTGAAGCATTCATACAAAAAAGCAAAGAAAGAATTAAACGCTATAAAATAGAAAATACCAATGCTGCAATAAAGGCATGTTTTCATGAAAGACACGGCATAGTGCTCAGTACAATTCATGGTGTAAAAGGAGAAGAATATACAACGGTAATTGCGTTTGGTTTATTAAATGGATACTTACCACATTGGGATTATATCTGTAAAAGTGAAAAAAAGGTAATGAGAAATGTAGAAACAAAGAAAATATTATATGTTTTGGGATCAAGAGCTAAGAAAAATTTATATTTATTTAGCGAAAGAGGAAGAACTACAAATAAAGGATATGAGTATGTAATGACAGATGAATTGCGAGCAGTTTCATTTAAATATGATATGGTGTCCGGACTGGTTTGATCCGAGACTCCATAGCTGGAAAGAAATCGCACAGACCATGTGCCAGTCAGAAGTGGTGCATGAGATTATTGCGGTATTGAGCTTTTTGCCGGTTTTCGCCGGGATAAAATTTGGAGCATATCCGGTTTTCATTATTACTTCCATTGTATCTGCAGGAATGGATTTGATTTTTGTAATTATGCAGCGGTATAACCGGCAGAGGATCATGAGAATACTTGCAGCAAAAAAGTAAAAATGTTTACACAGCAAAAAATGTAAAAATGCTTACCACCTTGACAAGCAGTAAAGATCAAAGTAAAATATAACCTATCGGAATGGTAGGAAAACTGCAGATAAAAAGGAGGGAACAACATGGAACATATTGCCAGAAAAGATGCTTTTGAGTTACTTAAAAAATATAATAAAGATCCATTTCACATTCAGCATGCTCTGACTGTAGAGGCTGTTATGAAGTGGTATGCAAATGAACTGGGATACGCAGAAGATGCAGAATACTGGGGGATTGCAGGACTGCTTCATGATATTGATTTTGAATTGTACCCGGAAGAGCATTGCCTGAAAGCACCGGATCTTTTAAGAGAAGCTGGAGTTTCAGAAGATCTGATCCATGCAGTATGTTCTCATGGATACGGAATCACAGTAGGTTGTGGAAAGACGATTGATGTAGAGCCGGTTCACGAGATGGAAAAAGTACTCTTCGCGGCAGACGAACTGACAGGTCTGATCTGGGCGGCTGCACTGATGCGTCCGTCAAAAAGTACAAAGGATATGGAATTAAAATCTCTGAAGAAAAAATATAAAAGTAAAGGATTTGCTGCAGGATGTTCAAGAGAAGTCATTGAAAGAGGTGCCAATCAACTGGGCTGGGAACTTGAAAAGCTTCTTACCATGACCCTGCAGGCAATGGCAGCATCCGAAGATACAATCCGGTCTGAAATGGAAGAAATAGTCTGAAATAGAAAAAATTTCATAAAAGAAGGGGCGGAAATGACCAACATTATTTATACCGTTGTCGCCTGGCAAGAATAACAAATCGTATTTTTGCCAATGCTAAGCGGTAAAGAATGTCTCATTTCTGCCCTTTATGTGTGTACATTTTTGACGGTTGCCAATGCCTCAAAAGCGACTCTCCTTTCGTCTTTTTCAACTGCCGTATTTCAAAAGTCTCGTATTTTTGCATCTCTGCAACTGCCATATTCAAATCTTAAGCACTCTTTGCGTTCCCGCTGACCAGGGTCTCATATTCACGCAGTTTCTCTTTCGCCTGCGGAGTTAAGTGCCTTGGAACTTCAATCTGAACCGTTACATACTGGTCACCGTGAACCGAAGGGTTCTTCATGGAAACAATTCCCTTTCCTTTCAAACGGATTTTAGAACCGGACTGTGTACCCTCACGGATCTTACAAAGCACATTGCCATATAAAGTCTGAACCAGTGCTTCACCACCAAAGACAGCCGTCGTGAAAGGTACAGTAACTGTCGTATAGACATCCATTCCCTTTCGCTCGTATCCTGGTTTGTCAGCGACCTTGACCTTCAACATCAGATCCCCGGCATTTCCGCCATTTGTACCGGGCATTCCCTTGCCACGGAGACGAATCGTCTTACCGGTGTCGATTCCAGCAGGAATATGAACCTTCAGTGACTGAGAAGGATTTCCCGGAGCATTTGGATCCTGTAATGTAATGACCTTGTCACAGCCAAAAGCAGCTTCATCAAAGCCAACGGTTACTTCTGTATTCAGATCGGATCCCTTTGACTGAAAACCACCGGACTGGAACCCACCATGGAAGCCGTTCCCAAAACCGGAAGAAGTCTTGCGGGATGTTCCTCCGTGGAACATATTTCCGAAAATATCTCCGAACATATCATCCATATTACCACCCTCAAAGTGGTATTCCTGATACCCACCGTTTCCGGTAAAACCGCCACCACTGAAACCACCACTGCCAAAACCATTGCTGCCAAATCCGGTTCCGTCAGATCCGGCTCCACCAAAGCCACTTCCATAGAATCCACCATGGAAACCACTGGTGCCGTAACCGCCGGCTCCATCGGCAGCACCGCTCTGGTCAAATGCAGCGTGACCAAACTGGTCATAAAGTTTCTTTTTCTCAGGATCACTCAGGATATTGTAAGCTTCTGTGATCTCTTTAAATTTCTTTTCGGCCTCTTTATCACCGGGATTCGTATCCGGGTGATACTTTTTAGCAAGCTTTCTGTAGGCTTTTTTTATTGCTGACGGATCGGCACCTTTCGCCAGTCCGAGCAGTTCATAGTAATCTCTTTTCATAGACTCACCCTCATATCTTTCCGTTACGTTTGTATCATCTGGTCTGCATTACTTTTTACACTATTGTATGCAAAGAAACAGTATCATTCATACTGTTCTATATGTAATATAGCAAAGAGAATAAAAGCCGTCAAGGGAGAATCAAAAAGAATGTTCCGAATTAGACAAAATAAGCGTGGGAATCAACCGAAAAGAACGAGTTGAAAAATTCTGCTGTTGTTATAATAGTATTAAGTCAGAGTGGGTAAGTTCGTGCGTAGAAAGAACAAGATTTCAGAACAGGAGGGGATGCGGAGTATGAAGAATCGAAAAAAGCAGTTCCTGATCATCGGAATTGCAGTATTGGTGATCGCGGTCGCAGGAATTGTTGCCGGGGTTGTCCGATACAGAATTGATAATCGATTCGATTTAACTGTTGGGGGGCATACAATCAGCAAAGATGAATATGTGAACTGCATGAAATCTGTAGAGTATGATACAGAGGTGCAGATTCAGCAGGACTATGATGCCGTTTATGAAGATGGCTTCTGGGAGAAAAAGTATGATGGGAAATACGGCTACGAAATTCTGACGGAAAATACAGTAGAACAGTTGAAATACATCCATGCGGTCTATGACCTTGCAGAAGAATGTGGTGATGTATCAGACAGCAGTTATGAGGCTTTGGAAAAGCGTTGGAAAGACGAAAATGCAAAGCGGAGTGAAAAGGTTGAAAATGGGGAAGTGGTCTATGGACTGAAAGAGTATACTTTTCAGATTTATCTTCAGTATGAAATGAGTACGCTCAAAGAAAAATACTGCAATGATTACACCCGTGAGGGCATGGAACTGACAGAGGATGAGGTACTGGAATACTACAACAGCCGCGAATGGATCTTCGGGGACAGCGAAGAAAATGCTGATCTGGAGACAGCAAGAATTGCGGTGGAACGTGAGTTGCGTGAAAAGAAATATGATGACATCATCACGCAGCGTGAAACTGATTCTCAGGTGGACGGGAACATGGCGGATGTAAACCGGTTTACCTTGAAGAATATAAAATGATGGAAGGAGCAATATTATGAAGAAGAAATGGATGAGCGGTGCTCTGGCTCTTCTGCTTGCAGGAACTACGGTTGCATCAATGATGCCTGCAGTTTCTGTTAATGCTGAAGGACAGAACACTGCAACAGGAACAACATATTATGTTGATTCCGAAAATGGAAATGCCGATGAAAATGCAACAGGTACTTCCAAAAGCGATGCATTTAAAACCTTGGAACAGGTAAATGCAGTGAATCTTCAACCAGGAGATCAGGTACGTTTTAAGAAAGGATCTGTCTTCAATGGAGAGGCACTTCATTTTACGAAGGAGGACAGCGGTAGTGCAGATGCACCGGTTGTTATTTCAACTTATGGAGATGAGAGTGCAGCCAGACCGCAGATCAATACAAATGGTCAGGGACGCTGGAATCTGAACTATGGAAATCCACTGGATAACCAGAACCATAAATGGAAAGGTGAAGTATCTTCCTGCATTCTGATTGAGGATACAGAATACATTGAGATCAATGGTCTGGAACTGACGAACAACAGAGCGACAGATAAAGTAGCGGAAACAGATTCAAACGGTAATGTACGTAACTACAATGATGCTTATGCAATGGACAGAACCGGTGTTGCCGGAGTTGCAAAAGATAATGGAACAGTAGATCATATCGTACTGAATGATCTTTACATTCATGATGTAACAGGTAACGTCTATAATAAGCACATGACCAATGGTGGTATCTACTTTATCATGGAGAAACCGACAAATGAGGCAACAACAGGTGTTGCAAGATACAATGATGTTCGGATTAAGAATTGCTATCTTGATACAGTAAACCGGTGGGGAATCGCAGTTGGATATACCTATCAGTGGGGAAGATTCACAAATGCTTCTCTGTCAGATGAGGTGATGTCTACATATGGAGCATCCAAGGTTGTAATCGAGAATAACTACTTGAACAATGTCGGTGGAGATGCGATTACAACAATGTACTGTGACAATCCTTTGATCCAGTATAATGTATCAGAGAATGCAGCAAAGCAGATTAATGAAACAGATTATTCACAGCAACAGCCAAGTCTTGATGCAAATGGTAATCCAAACGGTACACAGGGCGTTGGTGCAGGACGAGTGGCAGCCGGTATCTGGCCATGGAAATGTAAAAATGCGATTTTCCAGTATAATGAATGTTTTACAACATTGAATGCATCAAGAGGAAATGGCGATGGACAGCCATGGGATGCTGACTATGGCGACGGAACAAACTACCAGTACAACTATAGCCATGGTAATACAGCAAGTACCATTATGTTCTGTGGTGGGCAGTCCATTAACAATACCTTCCGCTACAACATCAGCCAGAATGAAGATATGGGACCGCTGGATCCTGCTGGAAATACAGGAAATTGTCAGGTTTACAATAATACCTTCTATATTAAAGCGGGACTGAATACAATCTGGCATAGAAGTCATGGAAATGGTGGACCGGTTACAGCAGAAAATAATATTTTCTATTTTGCAGGAAGTACACCGGCAACAGTTTCAAACTGGAATCCGAGCAACAATAAAGTATTCGACAACAACCTGTACTACAATGTATCCAATTACCCAACTGATGCAAATGCAGTAAAGGTATCCGCAGGAACAGCAGTACTTGTTGATGCAGGTTCAGGTCCGGTTGCAGCAGCAGAGGACAAGCAGGCAAGACTGCATGAAGATCCGACAGCTACTACAAAATTTGATGGATACAAACTGGCAGCAAACTCACCGGCTATCAATGCTGGTAAAGTAATTGTTGACAGAAATGGTTATTCTATCGATCATGACTTCTTCGGACATGCAATCACAGCAGTACCGGAAATCGGAGCAGCAGAAAGTGATGCAGTTACAGCACTTGTACTTCGTTCCAATACATACACAATTTCAGGAACAAATGTAAGTGATCTTCCGAAGAATACAACAGTAGAGCAGTTCCGCAACAACATCATCGTTGATACAGGCGTTACAGTTACTGTAAAAAATGGTGATAAAGTTCTTGGCGATGCAGATATCGTGAAAGGTGGAGCAACCGTCGTTCTTTCTTATGAAGGAATGGAGGATGTAACTTATACAGTAGTTGCAAGTTCTGATAAAGAACTGAAATCTTCTTACTACATGGTAAGCGGAAAGACACTGAGTGTTCCTTATACAACAGCAAATGCTACAACAGTCAGCGAGCTGAAGAAGAACATCACAGTAGCTGATACAGCAACAGTTTCCGTACTGAACAATGGAACAGCATTAGCTGACGGAGATGCAGTAACAGCAGGAGTGACAGTACGCATCACGGCTGAAGACGGAACAACAAATGACTATACGGTAGCTCAGAAGAATACATACAACTGGACACTGGACTATGCAGGACAGCAGCAGGGAAATGTATGGTTTGCACAGCAGAAGAACGGTAATGGCGACTGGGCTGATATGACAGCTTATGATAATACTTATCCAAACTGGGTACTGAATACATACTATGGTGTTGGTGTAGATGCTCCAAATCACAGTACAGCAATGAGCGATTCCATTCATGGACTGATCTCTGCTCCACCGCAGACTTCTTATTCGACAGCAATGGTATTCAGAGCACCGAAGAGCGGTACAGTATCCTTCAATGTAAAAGATGGTGAGCCGTATCTGCGTCAGGCTGGAAACTCAGGCGGAACAGTTACATTAAGCCTTCTTGTAAATGATACAGTAAAACAGAGTGTAACACTTTCAACAAGTAATCAGAAAGCAGCAGACTGGGCAAATTTTGATGAGATTGAACTGAACAAGGGCGATGTGATCCGCGTAACAGCAAGCTGCAACAGCAATCCAAGCAGGCCGTCTGTTCATGTTACTCCGATCATCACATACGTTAACAAGGCAGTAGTTGATACAGAAGCACCGGATGCTCCGACAGCAGTAAGAACAGCAGATGTTACAGAGACAACAGCTCATGTTGCATGGGAAGCAGCTCTGGATAACGTTGCAACAACTGGATACAACGTATATGTAAACGGAGAAAAGGTAAACACAGAACTGGTAACAGCTACAGAGTATGATCTGACAGGTCTTACACCAGCTACAGATTACAGCGTAGAGATTGAAGCAGTAGATGCAGCAGGAAATGTATCTGAGAAATCAGAGGCAGCTACATTTACAACAGCAAAGGCAGTCGATACAGAAGCACCAAGCGTTCCGACAGACGTAAAAGCATCTGATGTTACAAAGACAGGTGCAACTGTTACATGGACAGCTTCTACAGATAATGAAGGAGTTGCCGGATACAATGTATATGTAAATGGAACTCAGGTAAATGATACACTGGTAGCAACAACAGAATATGTACTGACAGGTCTTACAGAAGGAACAGAGTACACAGTAGAGGTAGAAGCTGTTGATACAAATAACAATGTATCCGCAAAGGCAGCAGCTACATTTACAACAAAGAAAGATGCTGTAAATCCTGATCCGACAGTAGTTGATAAGACAGAACTCAAGGCAACTACAGCAAAGGCAGATGCAGCACTTGCAGCAACAGACAAGTACACAGCAGAATCACTGAAAGCCCTGCAGGCAGTTTACGATCAGTACGCATCCGTTCTGAATGACGAAAATGCAACGCAGGCTCAGGTTGACGAAGCAAATAAAGCCATCGCAAAAGCCCTCAATGCTCTTGTAGAAAAGAAGACAGATGACGGAAAGAAAGACGACGGCAACAAGGGTGACAATAAGAAGGATGATACAAAGGTTGACGACAACAAGAACAACAATTCTTCTAATACATCCAAGTCTGACAATAAGACTACAACAAAGGTAGACAATACTAAGAAAGCAGCTAAGACAGGCGATACAACAAACGTGGCAGTTTGGGCATTCGCACTGGCAGCATCCGCAGCGGCAGCAGGCGTTGTAGTAAAGCGTAAAAAAGAGAACTAAAAAAAGCTTACTTTTACGGATTTAAAATTCAGAAAAAGCGGAGAGGTCATGAAAATGCTGACCTCCTCTGCTTTAATAATAAAGGGAGGAACGAAATGAAGAAAAAGACCCTTTCAATGATTATGGGACTTATTCTCGGAGTGACAACTGTATTTGGTTCTATCGGAACTACAGCAGTAACAGTATCCGCAGCTTCAGGTGAAGTGACAGATGCTGACTGTGCTGACAATAATACAGACGCCCCGGCTGCTGATGAAGTTGTACCGGATGCCAACCAGTACAAGTATCAGAAAGATGAACTGGCAGCATTCTGCCACTTCGGTCCGAATACATTCAACGAACTGGAGTGGGGATTTAACCCGTCAACACAGAAAAAGCTTTATGAAGGAAGGACTCCAGATGAGATTTTTACGTTGGAAAGTGATTTCGACGCAGAAACATTAGTAAATACACTGAAAAATGCAGGATTTAAAAAGCTGATTGTAACAGCAAAGCATCATGATGGATTCTGTATCTGGAACAGTAAATATACAGATTATGACATTGCAAGTACAAGTTATAAAAATGGAGAAGGAGACATCCTTGCAGAAATTTCAAAAGCATGTACGGCAGCTAATATGGACATGGGATTATATCTTTCACCATGGGATGTAGCAGAGTCAACCTTTGGTTCAAATGGTGGATCGATCGATAATGCCTACAATGAATATTATAATAACCAGCTTGAAGAAATCCTGAGCAGTCCGAAATATGGAAATAACGGGCATTTCGTGGAAGTATGGATGGATGGAGCGAACGGTTACAATAATGTACCGCAGACATACAATTTTGAAAAATGGTATGCAACAATTCAGAAATATGAAGGAAGAGAAGCAGACTATAAAGCAGATTGTATGCTGTTCGGAGCAGGAACTCATACAACAGTCCGCTGGATCGGAAATGAAAATGGTTTTGCAGATGATACGACATGGGCAAAATCAACAATCCGTGATGGTCAGATCTATAATGATGACAGTCAGCGTACCGGAGATTACAAAGGAGATCCGACAGACGGATATTCCAATGGATATGAAGATGGTAATCACTGGACAGTACCGGAGGCAGATGCAAGAATTACATCCGGATGGTTCTGGGGAACACAGAAAAATACTCCAAGAACTCTGACAAACCTTGCAGAGATGTATTTTAGATCAGTTGGTCATAATGCAACATTACTTTTGAATGTACCTCCGAATAATGAGGGAAAAGTAGACAAGGCGATTCAGGATCGTGTTGTGGAATTTGGCCAGAATGTTCAGGATACATTCAAAACCAATCTTGCAAAAGCAGATGGAACAACAATTACAGCAAGTAATGTTCGCGGCAATGATATTGACTTCAAGCCGGGAAATGCAGTGGATGATGATGATGCTACATACTGGACAACAGATGATGGTACAACAAGTGGAAGCCTGACGATCAAGTGGGATTCTGCAAAGAGATTTGATGTTGTATCAATCGAAGAGGCAATCCAGAATGGACAGCATATCAATAGCTATAAAGTTGAATACAAAGAAAATGACAATGCAAGCTGGCAGACCATGGAAAGAGGTGTGACGGTTGGATCAAAACGACTGATCAGAACATCACCAATATCTGCAACTCAGGTAAGAATTACTGTCGGAACATCAACAGGAAAAGTTCCGCAACTTAGCGAAGTTGGAGTTTATAAAGCCAGCAAAGGCTTCCAGCTGAGTGGGGCTGCTCCGGATGGAATGGATTCGACAAGTGTAAATGATAAAACGAAGTTTAAATTTAGTTCTTCAGGATGGAATCCACAGACGGGAACTACTTATATTAATGGACAGAATACCTGGTCAAATAAAGAGGGTGCAAGCTTTACCTATGAGTTTGACGGAACAAAAGTATATCTGATGGGAACAAAAGATCCAAATCATGGTCAGGCAGATGTCTATATTGATAATATGGATACTCCGGTTGCAACGATTGATACTCATGATACCGTAAGATCAACAGGAGCAAAGATTTTTGAGTCGGCGGATTTGAAAAACGGACATCATAAACTGAAGCTGGTAGCAAAGACGACAGCAGCAATCGGTGTCGAGGCAGCCTATGTCATTAACAATGACGGAAAAGGTATGCTCGAAATTGAAAATGAAACCTATACGATGAACGAAAACAGTGATCTTGCTGTCAAGATCAAGCGTGTTGGTGGAACAACAGGTGAAATCACAGCGAAACTTGAGCCAAACCCAGGAAGTGCGATTCAGAAGCATTTCAATACAGAGTTGATTTCTACCGTTCAGTTTGCAAATGGCGAGTCAGAAAAAGTAATCAGTCCTGCAGCACATGCAAACCGTGTGCCGACAACGGACGGGGATGTATATTTTACACTGGAGCTTTCAAGCAGCAGCCCGGTAATCGGACTTGCAAGCTCAGCCAAAGTAACAATTCTTGATGCTGATGCAATTACAAGAGATTCACTTAATACATTGATCACAGAATCTGAAGGATTAAAAGAACATCTTTATTCAGAAGGATGGGACGCATTTGCTAAAGCACTGAAGACAGCTCAGGAAGTAGTGGCAAATCAGAATGCAACAGATGCAACAATCAGAAGCGCATACACAGAATTAGATAAAGCAAAAGCTGCACTTAAGGTTCGTGAAAAGTATACAGAGAATGATCGTTTCAATTTCCCATGGAGAGCAGAAACAAGTGCTAAGCTGGAAGCGGAATTTGCGACAGAAATGACGGATGATACAGAAGCAAATAATGGATATCCAATACAGATTAATGATCATGCCCAGGCAAGTAATAGAAAATATGTTAATGCCATGGGGCCAAAGGATACATTGAAATACGCATATCATGCAGATAAAGCGGGTACGTATCATGTAGTTATGAGATACCTTAGTGGTTCTGATCCAAGTACAAAGAATAGTATCAAGATTACAGAAGCAGGAGGAAAGATCGCAGAGCAAGAAGTTATAGTTGATCCTAAGAAAGAAAGTAATAAACCTGTTTTTGCGGACGCAGAATTTGATATTGAAGTAGTAACACCTGGAGATGGTATGATTGTTATTACACCACCAAAAAAGAAAAGTGGACTCGATGGTAACGGTCCTGGAATCGACTACTTCATCATCAGCCCGGAGAATGTTGTATTAGACAAATTTGCCATCACAGCTACAGCAGGTAAAGGTGGAACTATCACAACAAAAGACCTTACAGATGGTAAAATAACAGAAGGTGAAAACGCAACATTTACAATCACTCCGAATTCAGGATATGAAATCGCAGATGTAAAAGTTGATGGACAATCCATAGGAAAGAAAACTTCTTACACATTTAAAGATGTAGATAAAGATCATAAGATTGAGGCAACATTTGCATTTGCAAATTATACAGCAGAAAATCCATTTGAATTCCCGACAACAAAGGGAACGATAAAGACTCTGGAAGCAGAGCACGCAACAACAATTACTGAGGCATGCGGAGCAACAGAGTGGAGATGCGAAGTAAACTCAGAAGCTTGGGCAAGCAATGGAAAGTATATTAATTCTCTGAATAAGACATCTACAGGAGCAGATTCAGTTGCTTATGCTTATAATGCACCGGTAGCAGGAACTTATAAAGTAACAGTAACTTATAGAAGTGGTTCTGATACGAACAAACTTGCATGGAGTGAGCAGGATGGAAAGATCACTGCCAGTCAGGTGGCAACACCGAACTCCAAGGTGAATAATGTGCTTCAGGCAAAGACTGTTGAATTTAACATGGTTGTTACAACTGCAGGAGCAGGAACTCTTGTATTTACAGCACCAGACGGAGATTCACCACAGACAGATAAATTCGATATCGAGTTAGTAAAACTGGCAGACGAAGCTGACCTTACAGAACTTCAGACAGCGATCACAAATGCAGAGGCAATCCTCAATGCAGCAGATAAAGATAAATATTCTGCAGCAGCACTTGTAGAACTTCAGGAACTTGTAAATGCAGGAAAGCAGCTGACAACAGCAAGCTCTCAGACAGATGTAGATGCAAAGAAAGATGATATCACAGCAAAGATTGCTGACATCCAGACACAGTTTACAATCACAGCAACAGCAGATAATGGTGGAACGATCGCACCGACAGGAGCAACAAAGGTTTACAAAGGAACATCCAAAGCATTCACGATTACTCCAAATGCAGGATACCATGTAGACAGCCTTACAGTAGATGGAACTGCAGTTAACGTTGTAACAGAATATACATTCTCAGATGTAACAGCCAACCATACGATTGCAGTAACATTTGCAAAAGATGCAATGACAGTTGCAAAGGAAAATCTGCTTGCAGCAATCAATACAGCAAATGAGAAGCTCGCACAGACAGACGCTTATACACCGGCTTCTCTGGAAGCACTTCAGAATGCTGTAGATGAAGCTCAGACAGTTTACAACAAAGCAGATGCAACTCAGACAGAAGTTGACAATGCAAAAGCAAATGTAGAAGCTAAGATTGCAGCACTGAAAGAGAAGGCAGACAAATCTGCACTGAGACTTGCAGTGAAAGCAGCAGAGGGTGAAGCAGCCCTGACAGACAAGTATACAGAAGAATCCATCGCAGCTCTTCAGACAGCAATTGATGCAGCCAATAGAGTTCTGGCTGATGACAACGCAACCCAGGCAGAGGTAGATGCACAGGTTGAAGCTGTAAATGCAGCAAAGGCAGCACTCGAAGAGAAGAAAGCACCGGTTGTAAAAGAGGAGCTTGAAAAGGCGGTTGCAGATGCAACAGAAGTTGTCGGAGCAACAGACAAGTATACAGCCGCATCACTTGCAGCCCTTCAGTCAGCAATTGATGCAGCCAATGCAGTTCTTCAGGATCCAGATGCAACTCAGGACGAGATTGATGCAGCAGTACAGTCTATAAAAGAAGCGAAAGAAGCCCTGAAAGCAAAAGATGATAATAAGAAAGATGACAGCAATAAGGGTGATGACAAGAAGGACGATAATAACGGATCCAATAATAATGGCGGAAATAACAACGGCAATACAAATGCAGGATCAAAGAATAATGGTTCTTCCAACAACGGTACTGCAAATGGCGGAAACGGCACATCAAATGCAGTGAAAGCAGCCAAGACCGGTGATACAGCAAATGTAGCTGGAATGGCGATGCTTTGCCTGGCAGCAGGACTTGTTGTAGTAATGGCAAAGAGAAGAAGAACAAACTAATCTGAAGTGAGTTCCGAATTTTCAATGCAATAAAAGAATAAAAAATTCCTTCCGGGGGTTTCCTGGAAGGAATTTTTTTGTGGTTTTTATTTCAAAATTGCTTTTCTGTAATGTGACGGTGTTGCATTTACCACGTTCATAAAGACTTTGGAATAATGCTGGGAATCTTTGAAGCCGACCTGAAGGGCAATCTCTGTCAGTGTCAGACTTGTATTCTGCATTAATTCAATGGAACGGTTGATCCGGTAAATGTTAATGTAATTAGAAAGGGTTACCCCCATATAATTCTTGAAGATCTTACTCAGATAGCGGACAGAGATATGCAGCTGTAAGGCGATATCCTCCTGACGGATCTTTTGGGTAAAATGTTCCTGAACGTAATTCAGAGTATAAGCCACGTAACTGTTCTGAAGCTGTGGTTCGGAAAATTCACGCTCTGTTTCTGTGTGGTCAAGGATATACAACATCAGGTTTATCAGTGCAACGTTAATATTTGCAGCAGAGAAGAGACTGTTGGATGAAGCATAGAGCGTAATGAGCTTCTGAAGATGTTCATTGATGACCGGATCCGATTCCATTCGGTAATAGAATTGGGCAGAAAAGAGGATCGCGTGCATCAGAGTGATAGGAAAAACTCCCTCATCTTCAAGAACAATCGTGGAAAACATCTCAGGATTAAAGTGAATATGCTGAAATTCACAGTCCGATGTATCATTCAGATAGAAAGAATGGATCACATCCGGGAGCAGCATGATAAACTCACCCTCTGTACAGTGGATGGTTTCCGACTGGATATCCATATAACATTCACCGGAAAGAATCCGATAAATCTCAATATTTGTATGTAAGTGCCGGGCAAAACTATAACCGGCTTTACGATATTCAACAACAGCACCGGACAGAATGGAATCGGACAATGTCATTAATCCAGGTACTTCGTGTTTCTGAATCTTAGTTTCCTCAGAAGGAGGAGTGGAATGTTTATTTATTGACTGAACGGTAGTTTTTTTCTTCATGTGTAAAAAAATCCTCCATATATAAGCACAAATAATAATCATTAATGTGTATTATAACAGAAATAAAGAAAAAATGTACCGAAAAATACAAAAAGTGTGAATAATTTTTTAAAAAATATAAATAAAATGTGAATCCGAGGTTCTGAATTTGACAAAATAAGCGATTATAAAGATTAAATTGAACAAGCATGATCAAAAGAAAAGCTTTATAATGTAGATAATTGGACACTGGGAGGAGTCTGCCTGAAGAAATACGAAGGCAGAGGAATTTCGTGACAATAAATAAGATACATCAAGAACGTATCAGAAAGGGGTATTATGAGAAGAAAAATGAAATGGCGGGTACTTGCAAGTGCCTGTGCAGCAGCAATGGCTGTGACGTCTCTGCCGTATATGGCAACGCAGGTCAATGCGGAACCGGTCGCTGCAACGCAGCAGACTGGTGACAATGATCTGAAGCTGTGGTATACAAGTCCGGCAGACATTACCAAGTATTACGAAGGCTGGCAGGAAAAGTCGCTTCCGATCGGTAATGGCGGGATCGGTGGAACAGTATTCGGCGGAATCACCAGAGAACGTATCCAGCTCAATGACAAATCGCTTTGGTCAGGAGGACCAAGCACCAACAGACCGAACTACAATGGAGGTAACCTGGCGAATAAGGGGAATAACGGATCTACCATGACTCAGATCCACAATTATTTCGCAAACGGAAAGGACAGCTCCGCGATCGAACTTGCCAACAGCAACCTTGTTGGTTTAAGTGATGATGCAGGAACAAACGGATATGGATATTACCTTAGCTGGGGAAATATGTATATCGATTTCAAAAATGTATCATCCAACAGTGATGTAAGCAATTACAGCCGCGACCTGGATCTGAATACAGCCATCGCAGGTGTAAACTATGACAAGGGAAGTACTCATTATTCAAGAGAGAACTTCACAAGTTATCCGGATAATGTCATCGTGACTCATATCACAGCAGACGGATCTGAAAAGATCAGCCTGGATGTGAGTGTAGAACCGGATAATACAAGCGGAGGAGCTTCCAATTCCATCGGAGAGAACGGCTATAAGAGAACATGGAATACAACCGTGTCAGGTGGACGGATCTCCGTCAACGGACAGCTCACAGACAACCAGATGAAATTTTCATCCCAGACCCAGGTTATTACCGACAATGGCGGTACAGTGACAGATGGGGATGGAAAGGTAAGTGTTTCCGGTGCAAGTGAGGTTACGATCATCACTTCCATGGGAACAGATTACAAGGATGAATATCCGAGCTACAGAACAGGTGAGACGGCAGATGAGCTGACAAACCGTGTAAAATGGTATGTGGATCAGGCAAAGGTTAAGACTTATGAAGAACTGAAAGCAAATCATGTAAATGATTATCAGAATATCTTCAACCGTGTCGACCTGGATCTGGGACAGACCATTTCAAAAAAGACGACAGATGCACTTCTTTCTGCATATAAGGCAGGAACTGCATCAGAAGCTGAAAGACGTCAGCTGGAAGTCATGCTGTTCCAGTATGGAAGATTTATGACCATCGAGTCTTCAAGAGAGACAAGGACAGATGGAAACGGTTATGTCAGAGAGACACTTCCTTCCAACCTTCAGGGACTGTGGGTCGGAGCGAACAACTCTCCATGGCATTCAGATTACCATATGAATGTAAACTTACAGATGAACTACTGGCCGACATACTCAACGAACATGGCAGAGTGTGCTGAACCACTGGTTGATTATGTGGATGCCCTCAGAGAACCGGGGCGTGTGACCGCAGCGATCTATGCAGGAGTTTCCAGTGCCGATGGTCAGGAAAATGGATTCATGGCACATACGCAGAACAACCCGTTCGGATGGACCTGCCCTGGATGGAGTTTCAGTTGGGGATGGTCACCGGCAGCAGTACCGTGGATCTTGCAGAACTGCTGGGCTTATTATGAGTATACCGGAGATACATCTTATTTAAGAGACAATATCTATCCGATGATGAAAGAAGAGGCAAAACTGTATGATCAGATGCTTGTCCGCGACAGCGATGGAAAGCTGGTATCTTCACCGGCATATTCACCGGAGCATGGACCGGTCACAAGTGGTAACACGTATGAGCAGACACTGATCTGGCAGTTATATGAGGATACAATCAAAGCAGCAGAAGTCCTTGGAACAGATGCAGATCTGGTAGCTACATGGAAAGCAAACCAGGCAGATCTGAAAGGACCGATTGAGGTCGGTGACAGCGGACAGATCAAAGAGTGGTATACAGAGACAACCTTTAACCATACTGCAAGTGGAGCTACACTCGGAGAAGGATATAACCACCGTCATATGTCCCACCTTCTCGGACTTTTCCCGGGAGACCTCATTACAGAGGATAATGCAGAATGGTTTGCAGCAGCAAAGGTATCGATGCAGAACCGTACAGATGCAAGTACCGGATGGGGAATGGCACAGAGAATCAACAGCTGGGCAAGACTGGGTGATGGAAATAAAGCTTATCAGATCATCAAGAACCTGTTCAACGGTGGGATCTATGCAAACCTGTTCGACTATCATCAGCCGAGATATTTCCAGATCGATGGTAACTTCGGTTATACATCCGGTGTGGCTGAGATGCTTCTGCAGAGCAATGCAGGATACATCAACCTTCTTCCGGCAGTTCCGGATGACTGGGCTAACGGAAGTGTAAACGGACTGGTTGCACAGGGCAGCTTTGAAGTATCCATGGACTGGGCAGACGGAAATGTAACAACCGCTACGATCCTTTCCAAGAATGGCGGAGAAGCAGTAGTACAGACAAAGAATGCATCTCTTGCAACCGTGGTAGACAGCGACGGAAAGGTAGTCGATGTGACACCTGTAAAAGAAAACCGGATCTCTTTCGCAACAGAAGCCGGAAAGAGCTATACATTAAAAGATATCCCGGCATCCGCTGAGATAGCAGTTCCAACAGGACTGACAGCACTCCGTGCAGACGCTGAGAATGTAGAACTTTCCTGGGATGCCGTAACCGCAGAAGAGGGAAGCAATGTAACATATAATGTATACCGTCAGGTAGAAAATGGTGATGTAATCTGCATCGAGACAGGCCTGACAACAACAACTTATACAGATACAACAGCAGACAAGACGCTTGGAACAATGAAGTATCAGATATCTGCGGTTGTAGAAGGAAATGAATCTGAAAAGAGTGCAGCAGTGACTGCGGTTGAACCGGTTGGAGCAGGCAAGATCGACAATGCAGACGAAAGAATTGCATATGTAGGTGACTGGGGCAACTGGACGCAGGACAAGAATGTAAACTATATGGATACGATCGCGTATCTGCAGAATCCGAATGGCGGCGAGACTGCGACTCTTACATTTAAGGGAACAGGAATCAAAGTGATCGGTTGTACCAATAAGGACAGAGGTAAGATCGAAGTATTTATTGACGGTGTGTCACAGGGAGTTGTTGATACATACAGTGCAAGCACAGTGCGGCAGAAAGAGTACTTCAGCAAAGAAGACCTTACAGCAGGAATCCATACGATCCAGCTGAAAGTACTCAATGAGAAGCAGACAGCAAGCTCCAATACAAAGATCGAGCTGGATGCATTTGAAATCCTGGATTCAACACTGGTAGCACCGACAGGTGTGACAGTAAGCTCTAAGTCCGGAGTGACTACAGTATCAAAAGCGGACAGTACGTTACAGCTGAAAGCAACAGTAGAGCCGGAGGATGCAACAGACAAGACAGTTACATGGAGTACCTCCGATGACAGTATCGCAACAGTAGATGCGAACGGACTGGTAACATTCTTAAGTAAGAACGGAACGGTTACGATCACAGCAACCTCCAATGCAGATGCTGCAAAGAGCGGAACGATTGAACTGAAAGTTGCAATAAAAGAGGATGTGGCAGATGTCGAGACAATCGTAGAAGACGGTACCGTACCGGCATCCGGAACAGCGGGAACAAAGAACAATGCGATCACCTGGCATGGAGAATGGTCTAACTGGGCAGGAGAACAGACAAAGCATCATGGCGGAACAAAGACAGAAACCGGAAATGATTCAAGTGCGGCGGGAAGCTATTTTGAATACACGTTCAATGGAACAGGTGTAGAGGTTTATTCTCAGAAGCATGCCAACTTTGCAAGCTTTGATATCTACGTTGATAACGTAAAGATCGGTAATTATTCACTGAATGGTTCAAGCAGCGGAGATAATCAGCAACTGATCTTCTCCAAGACGGATCTTACAAATGGTGCGCATACGATCAAGTGTGTAGCAGTTGCACGTGATGGAAAATATCAGGTCAACCTGGATTACCTGAAGATCCTTTCACCGGGTGAAGGTGTAACGGCTGATAAGTCAGCACTCCAGACATCGATTGAGACAGGTGCGGCACTTACTAAGTCAGCATATGATGAGACAAAATGGAATGCATTTAAAACGGCTTATGATGCAGCAGTTGAGGCAATGAATGATGCGGATGCAACACAGGATGATGTGAATGCAAAGAAAGCAGCACTGGATGCGGCAATCACAGCACTTGGCACACCGGCAGTTCCTGTAGTAGAAGACCAGACAGGTTCTGCAGTTCTTGTTGAAAGCACAAAGGTTGTGCTGAAATGGGACAAGGTTTCAAGAGCAGCACAGTATCAAGTAGTTGATACAGATAACGGAATCGATATGACAGTAAGCGGCACAGCCGCAACACTGGAAAACCTGACACCGGGAACAACCTACAACTTCAAGGTATACGCCCTGAGCAATGCAGGTGAGGCATCAGCGAAGGCCATCGAGATCGGCAATGTAACAACAATTGCTGACGGAACAGTAGCAGGTGAGATCGAGTCCATTACAAAAACAGCAGTCAGTGATAATTCTGTAAAACTCACATGGACATTAAAAGAAGGTTCTTCCTTCGCAAGCTATGACGTTTATGTAAACGGTGAGCTGAAAGGCAATACCACAAAGCCAGAGTACACACTCAGTGACCTGAATGACGGTACCTATGTTGTTAAGATCGTTGCAAAGACAGCAACAGGACAGTCAGTGCTTCCGAAACAGTTCTCATTTACGATTGAGAATAACGGTGGTGGTGAGACAACAAAGAATGTACTCAGCGTAACCAATCCGGCAGGAATTTCTGTAGAAGAAGGAACTGCATTTAAGGATCTTGAATTACCGGAGAAAGTAACTGTCACAGTGACAGGAAATCTCAATGAAGAAGTAGCCGTAACATGGGCGAAAGGTGATTATCAGACAACACCGGGAACTTACACATTGGAGGGAACTCTGACAATGGGTGAGAACATGGAGAACCCGGATGGCGTGAAAGCTTCTATCCAGGTAACAGTTACAAAGAAGCAGTATGAGATCAAGTCCGTTGCAAAACTGGATAAGAAAGAAGTTGCGTACGGAACGGCTGTATCAGAACTGAAGCTTCCGACAGAGATAGAAGTAACCTATACAGACAGCACAACCGGAACAGCAGGCGTTACATGGAATACAGACAGTTACGATGGAAATACGGCAGGTGATTATACTCTGGAAGGAATCCTTTCCTTTGCAGATAATATTACAAATCCGAAGAACCTGACAGCTTCTGTAAAAGTAAAAGTTGCGAAGAAGGCAGAAGAGCCGAAGCCGGAACCGAAGAAAGAAATTAAATCCATTGTAAATGCAAAACTGGATGATATTTCTGTAAAAGAAGGAACTCTTGTAGCAGATCTCGGACTTCCGGGACAGGTTGAAGTAGAACTTAAAGACGGAACAACAGCAACCGTTAATGTTGACTGGGATCTGAGTGCTTACAAGTCAGATGTTCCGGGAACTTATACATTGACAGGAAAACTTGTTCTTGGTGATGAGTTTGAAAATCCGGATGGTCTGGAAGTTACTGTTGATGTCAAAGTAACGAAAGTCGAAGGTGACGATGACAAGAAGGACGACAGCAACAAGGATGACAACAAAAATAACGGCAATAAGAATGATGGCAACAGCGGTACAAATACTGGCAACAATACAGGAAATAATACCGCAGGTTCTACATCAGGATCAAATGCCGGAACAACTTCATCCAACAAAGCTGCAAAGACCGGAGATGCTGCTCCACTGATCCTGTGGGGAGCTGCGGCAATGCTGGCAGCAGGTGCAGCCGTTACAGTTGTAACACGCAGACGTAAAAGAAGATAAAGATTCTTTCCGCAAGGTAAGATGAAAGAAAAGAAAATTTGAGAATTTTCTGTAAAAGAAAAGGAGTATCGCGATGTGCGGTACTCCTTTTTTGTCTAAGATTTTTCAGATCACTGGTTCCGCAGAAACTGCTTGCGGTAGGCAGTCGGTGTCATGCCACAGGATTTACGGAAACACTGCGTAAAGTAACTGGAGGAAGAAAATCCACATTGCTGTGCGATCTGTGCAAGACTCATATCTGTGGAAGTCAGCAGTTCCTGACTGGTAAAGATCCGCTTCTGAGTCAGATAATTCATCGGCGAGATTCCATAAGTTTCTGTGAAGGTATGAGAAAAATAGTACTTGTTGATCTGTGCGATCTCTGAGAGCTTATCCAACGTAATATTTTCCCGAAAAGAAGAATCAATATAACGCTTTGCCCGGCTGCATTCCCGGGATTCCATTTTATGGAATGGAAAGATCTCCACAGAAGAGGAAGCGTAGCGGGAAAGATGGACGACCAGAATGTTCAGCAGATTCTGGCAGACCTTTTCGTAATCCTTCTGAGAGTTCTCTGTCTCTTCCAGGATCGTACGGAAATAGAAATCAAGCTGATCTTTCATTTCATCGGAGTGGAACAGAAGATATTCATTTGCATCGTCAATGACAAAATTCAGACCATCTACACCCAGTACGATATATTCCAGCGGATCTTCGAGGCTGGATTTTTCGGTGTGGGTGATATTCGGATTGATCACGATCAGATCGTGTTTTGCGATCGGAAAGGTTTCGTCTTCAACAAGAAAACTGCCGCTTCCTGACAGCACGAAAAAAAGTTCTGTGAAATAATGTGTGTGCGGATAACTGCTCCAGTCCTCTTCGTATTTTGAATAGGTAGAATACAGAAGATGACAGGTGTGGTCATGCCTTAAGGGGGAAGTAAAAGTATGTCGTATATTACCCATAAGTGTCCTCCACAAAATTTAGAAATATTGTCTTGAAAACGATTTCAAGTGGTTATACAACCAATTATGCAAATATTATAAAGAATTTTAGAAGCCGATTCAACAGGATTCGGGAGAGTTTGGCAAAAAAAGAGAACTTTTTTTATCTCCGTGTGTGAAAAAATAACAAAAGAATATGAAAAAACATTTTTTAAGTCATATGATATGGTGGTATTGGAAAATATCCCAAAAAGCAAGATTTATAAAAAAAAAGGCAAAAAGAAAGGTTGAAAAAGAGGGAGAAATAGTATATGATAGACATACCAAGTAAAACTGGAAAAAGTTATAAGGAGGAACTATTTAAATGAAAAAGAAAAAACTTATCAGCCTTGTGCTGGCAGGTACTATGGTTTTCGGACTTGCAGCATGTGGATCCAATGGGGGAGACAAGAAATCTGAAGGAGATTCTTCAGACAGCGATAAGGTAGTAAAGGTTGCAGTAGTTGAGACAGCATACGGTGCAGATATGTGGAACGATGTTGCAGCTGCATTCGAAAAAGAGACAGGTGTTAAGGTTGAACTTACAATCGACAAGAACATCGAGGATGTCATTCAGCCACAGATGAAATCTGGAGAGTATCCGGACGTGATCATGAGAGCTGTTGGTTCTGAGTCAGCTATCACAGAGACATTCATCAAGGACAACAACGTAGAGGAACTTACAGACGTTCTTGATATGACTGTACCGGGTGAGGATGCTAAGGTTGGAGATAAGATCCTTCCAGGATTCACAGAGAACTCCATCGTTAATCCTTACGGAGACGGAAAGACATACCTGATGCCAATGTTCTACTCACCATGTGGACTGTTCTACGATGCAAACCTGTTCAAGACAAAAGGATGGGATGTACCGGAGACATGGGATGACATGTGGGCACTTGCTGACAAGGCAAAAGCTGACGGAATCTCACTCTTCACATATCCTACAACAGGATACTTTGATGCATTCTTCTATGCATTACTGCATGAGACAATGGGATCAGAGGACTTTACAAAGGCTCTGAACTATGCTGAAGGAATCTGGGATACAGACGGAGCTAAGAAGGCATTCGATATCGTTACAAAGCTTGCTACTACTGTTGAGCCTACAACAACAGCAAATGCTAACGACAACGACTTCCGTAACAACCAGCAGCTTGTTCTTGATGACAAAGCTCTGTTCATGCCAAATGGTAACTGGGTAATCGGTGAGATGGCAGATGCTCCGAGAGCAGACGGATTCGAGTGGGGATTCACAGCTCTTCCGGCAGTAGAGAAAGACGGAGAGAGAGCTTCCTATACATTCTTCGAGCAGATCTGGATGCCATCAAGTGCTGAACACAAAGATCTTGGAAAAGAATTTATCGCTTATATGTACTCTGATGCAGCAGCAGATATCTTCGCTAAATCTGGAGCAATCCAGCCAATCGAAGGAATGTCTGACAAGCTTGACGGAGACAACAAACTGTACTACTCAATCTATGATACAGGTGCTGTAGCTGTTATGGATGCATTCGCTACAACAGATCCAGTAGAAGGTGTAACAGTTCGTACAACATTCTTTGATCCGGTTAACTCTCTTGTAACTGGTGACAAGACAGAAGACGACTGGGTAAATCAGATTAAGACAGATAGCGACAAACTTCGTGCTGCTTTAAAATAATCTGAATAAGTTACCGGGAATTTCCTTACAACTATAAAATGATTTGGAAGGAATCTCACAGGTGAGGCAGGCGGTGAAATCTCTTCACCGCCTGTTTTAATGCCGATATCTGCTATGACGGTATGAATAGCCGTTGGATGGCGGCGGTTATTCAATGAAACGGATTTATAGAATTGGAGATGAACCAATGAAAGAAAGAAAAGGCAAGGGGCTGTTTGTATTCTGTTGCCTGGCCCCGGCAGCAATATTATTTATCTTATTTATGATTGTTCCTACGATCGAAATCTTCCGTATTTCCTTATATAAATGGGGCGGATATACAGATAACAAGACATTTGTAGGACTGAGCAACTTTAAATCGTTGTTACAGAATCAGAAGTTCTATCAGGCGTTCCAGAACCAGATTCTTCTGATTGTATTAGTTACGATCATTACATTTGCATTTGCGTTAGTGTTTGCATACATACTTTCAAGAGAAAAAATCAAAGGACAGGGATTCTTCAGAGTAATCTTCTATATCCCGAATATCCTTTCAATCGTAGTTATCAGTGCTATCTTCTCTGCTATCTACAAACCAAATACAGGACTTCTGAATTCCATCATCGGAATCTTCAAGCACAGTGATGATCAGATCCTCTGGCTTGGTGATCAGAAGGTAGTTATTTACAGTATTGTGATCGCCATGGTATGGCAGGCCATTGGATATTACATGGTAATGTATATGGCAAGTATGGCGAACGTATCAGAGAGTCTGTACGAATCTGCCAGCCTTGAAGGAGCAGGTAAGATTTATCAGTTCTTTACAATTACGATTCCGTTGATCTGGACAAACATCAGAACAACACTTACATTCTTCGTAATCAGTACGATCAACATGAGTTTCCTTCTCGTTACAGCAATGACGAGTGGTGGACCGGACGGAGCTTCCAGCGTATTCCTGAGCTATATGTACCAGGAGGCTTATACAAACTCTTCATATGGATATGGTATGGCAATCGGTGTATCAGTATTCCTGTTCTCCTTTGCACTTGCCGGACTGCTGAACGTTGCAACAAAACGTCAGGAAGTAGAAATTTAAGGAAAGGGGAATCGGAATGGAAAAGAATACATCAAAAAAACCGTTTGGCTTTAGTAAACTGATTGTGTATATTTGCCTGATTCTTCTTGCAATTACAATCATCGTGCCGGTAGCATGGGTCTTCCTTGCATCGGTAAAGCAGAATAAGGAATTCTACGGAAATCCGTGGACACTTCCTGAGAAACTTTATTTTCAGAACTTTGTAGATGCCTGGACGAAAGCAGACATGGGATCTTACATCCTGAACTCTGTGATTGTTACAGCACTTGCGATTGCAATGCTGATCGCAGTTGCACTTCCGGCAGCTTATGTACTGTCAAGATTTAAGTTCCGTACATGTAAGTTCTGGAATCTGCTCTTCATGGCAGGACTTTTCATCAACGTAAGTTACATCGTAGTACCGATCTTCCTTATGTTGAACAACTGGGACAAGTCACTCAGACAGATGATCGGAAGAGGCTTCTTCCTAAATAACCTGTTTATATTGGCGGTTGTATATATGGCAACGGCACTTCCGTTCACAATCTACCTGCTGTCAGGATACTTCAGTGGTCTTGCAAAAGACTTCGAGGAAGCAGCTTATGTGGATGGTGCAGGATACTTTACGACAATGGTTAAGATCATCTTCCCGATGGCAAAACCAAGTATCGTAACGATCATTCTTTTCAACTTCCTGTCATTCTGGAATGAGTATGTAATTTCCATGACATTGCTGACAGATGCCAAGTTGAAGACTCTGCCGGTAGGTCTTATGAACCTGATGGCTGCTCAGAAATCAGCAGTTCAGTATGGTCAGATGTACGCAGGACTGGTTATCGTTATGCTTCCTGTTCTGATTCTGTATATGTGTGTACAGAAGACACTTACTCAGGGAATGACTCTGGGTGGATTGAAAGGTTAAGGAGGTATTTACAATGAATGAAAGAACTAAAAAGATTATCACTGCGATTGTTGTTATCGTGATTTTCGTTGTTTGTATCGGCCTTATCATTGTCGGACAGAGAAATATCGGACCAAAGGGTCTTCTTACTGAGATCGTAGGTCTTGCAGGTCTGGTCGGACTGCTGGCATTTTACAACAGCAAATATAAATAATTGTCTACATTGCAGGAAGGATACCTGTGATAAGAAAGCATAAGGAAATCTGCCGATGGCAGATTTCCTTATATAAACTAAAAATCAGAGTATTTAAAGAATAGAAGAGGATAATTCAATGGAGAAATCAAAAGGACTCGTTACAATTCCTACTGACCTGGACGTAGTGCCACAGACACTGGAATTAATGAAGCTTTGGGGTGCTGATGCAATCCGTGATTGCGATGGAACAGATTTCCCTACAGAGCTGAAAGATGCAGATGCAGAAATTTATTCAACATATTATACAACTCGTAAAGATAATGCATGGGCTGAAGCCAATCCGGAAGAAATTCAGCAGATGTATGTTATGACACCTTTCTATACAGCAGAGTCTGAAACTCTTGAAGTGGAAGTAATGAAGGGTCTTTACCCGGATATGCTGAAACCGAATACAAGAGATGATATCAAACGTTGGTGGGAAGTAATCGACAGAACAACAGGAGAAGTTGTTCCGACAGATAAATGGGACTACAGTGAAGAGACAGGAAAGGTTACACTTGCTGCTGTTCCGTTCCATGAGTATACAGTAAGTTTCCTTGCTTATATTATGTGGGATCCGGTGCATATGTACAATGCAGTTACAAATGACTGGAAAGATGTTGAGCATCAGATCACATTTGATGTACGTCAGCCAAAGACGCATGAATATACAATGAAGCGTCTTAGAAAGTTTATTGAGGATCATCCGTATGTAAACGTACTTCGTTTTACCACATTCTTCCATCAGTTCACACTGATCTTTGATGAGCTTGCAAGAGAGAAATATGTAGACTGGTATGGATATTCAGCTTCTGTAAGCCCATATATCTTAGAGCAGTTTGAGAAAGAAGTCGGATACAAGTTCCGTGCTGAGTATATTATCGATCAGGGATACTACAACAAAAAGTACCGTCTTCCGAGCAAAGAGTATCAGGATTTCCAGGCATTCCAGAGAAGAGAAGTTGCCAAGATCGTAAAAGAGATGGTAGACATTACTCATGAGTGTGGAAAGAAAGCCATGATGTTCCTGGGAGATCACTGGATCGGAACGGAACCGTTCGGCAAATACTTTGACAACATCGGTCTGGATGCCGTGGTAGGTTCTGTCGGAGACGGAGTTACAATGAGGATGATATCCGATATCAAGGGTGTTAATTACACGGAGGGCCGTCTTCTTCCATATTTCTTCCCGGATGTATTTACGGAGGGAGGGGATCCGATCGGGGAGGCACAGGATAACTGGATGAAGGCCAGGAGAGCGATTCTGCGATCTCCGCTGGACCGGATTGGATACGGTGGTTATCTGAAGCTGGCTTCCGAGTGGCCCGGCTTTATCGAACAGATAGAAAAGGTGGTCGGTGAATTCCGCCAGATTCATGAGGCAATGGAGGGAACCAGCTCCTATATGGCGCCGTTTAAGGTGGCAATCTTAAACTGCTGGGGAGAACTGCGCAGATGGATGTGCAACCAGGTTCACCACGCGATCTGGCACAGGGAAATTTATTCCTATGTGGGGGTGATTGAATGCCTGAGCGGAATGCCGGTGGAAGTACAGTTCATAAGCTTTGACGACGTCCGTAACGGAATTGACCCTGATATTAAAGTGATTATCAATGCCGGAGATGCGTATACGGCCTGGAGCGGAGCGGAGAACTGTACAGATGAGAAAGTAGTTACGGCTATACGCCGCTTCGTTGACCAGGGAGGCGGATTTATCGGCGTGGGTGAGCCGACTGCCTGCCAGTATGAGGGCCGGTACTTCCAGTTAAGTGATGTTCTTGGGGCCGACAGAGAGATGGGATTCTCCATGAGCACAGATAAATACAATGAACTTTCCCCAAAATACAGAGACCATTTTATATTGGAAGATATAAAAGGTGAGATTGATTTCGGGGAGGGCAAGAACCGGATTTATGCCCAGGGCGCCAATTATGAGATCCTTGATATGGATGGAGAGTACAGCAGGCTGATTGTAAACAGCTATGGGAAAGGCCGCAGCGTTTACTTCACAGGTCTTCCATATTCGCCCCAGAACTGCAGAATCCTCCTAAGGGCTATCTACTATGCCGCCCACAGGGAAGAAGAGATGAAGAAATATTATGTGACGAATG
>OGZI01001031.1_pt1 | contig 30802 bp, 27 predicted proteins | sample 1576711 | NCBI WGS metagenome assembly OGZI01 (sample SAMEA3541482, study PRJEB24748) | human gut metagenome | biome: human gut; feature: human-associated habitat; material: faeces | place: China | collected 2012
ATCGTCATAAGTATCAGGTAGATTTTTCCTCTTAGCGCGAGTATGCAACTTATACCCATTTTCTCTAAAATATTCCAAGTCTTCCTTACAATAATCTTGTTTCATTTCATTTGTCGTATGAGGATGTCGCAAGGACCAAGACAATTTATGAGTATAAATATATTCATTAAATTTATTGGCACTTTTATCAAATTTTTCATTCATTATTTCGTAATACTTTTCTATAAATGGCGTGGTATCTACGATATGACCACGTTCATCAACAACTTTATATACATCAAAAGAATTTTTAAACGTTAGGTCTAAATAATACCTAGTATCACGGTACGTATTACTAGGCATCCAGTCGTATGCGACTTCGTTTAGGAAATCAATATCTTTTAAAGATATATAGCCACACCCTTTTCCAACCACACGCAATAAATAATTCCAATGTCCATATATATTGGGGTTAAATTTTTTTATGATTGGTTCCCATGATGTAAAATGAAAATTTTTACTTTTCATTAAAGGCTTTACATGAGAAGGTTTATTGTAATAATAATCATATTCTCCATTTTCTCCACTATACATTGACTTTAATGCACGTTGAATTTTTTTATTATGATTAAGTTCGAATTTTGCGTGATAAATTGTACACAACATACAAACGAGCCTCCTTTTTTTGATAAATTATAATCTTATATGTTTTTACTTATTTTTGGACATTTTGAGTATTTTGAAAGCTTTGAATATTTGGCAATTCTACCACATGCTCATCTTCTTTCAAAAAAATATAATGAGTCCTTGCGTATCTAATCAAATATTCATCATCGTTATATAACTTAGAGACTTCTTTTTCTAAAGATTTCTTTTCTCTCTTTATTCCATTTTTTTCTACTATTATTGTTTGTTCGCTTTCTTTTAACTTTTCAATATTTTTATAATGCGCGAATGATATACATATCATAACGATAACTGAAATGGCGCATAGTGTATTAAAAAAAGAGGCCTTCTTTTTTATGAAGGCAATTATCTTAATGAACATCCCCTTTGTTATATCTAAAATTTTTACAATAATTCGCTTAATTATTTTTTTAATTAAATTAAATACAGTTGAAATTAATAGATTCAATAAAATGTCACCACCCGTTTTCTACTATTAACATTATACAAAACAGAAGAGTTTTATTATACTCATGGGATTGATGAATGGACAAAAATTAAAAAAAACAAAAAGTATCAAAACTAAACATCTGCACGCGAATACGCGGCAGCTTTCTTCCAATATTTATTGTAAATATTATAATATTTTCAAATGATAATTAGGCCAGCACTTTAATGGTGCTGCCTTTTTTATACAAAAAAGAAATTAAATTTTCTCACAAATACAATTTGCAATATCGATATGATAATATATCTTTATAAAAAAGGAGAGTGTTAAGATGATTAGAAAAAGTTCAATGACGTTTATATTTGATGAAAATAAAATGGCTCTTGATAATATATCGCTTGATTATTTATTAAATCCTATTCGCAATTATCTTCTTAAACATAACATCAAAGAAATTAAAACGGGAGTTTTTGAAGGAACGGACTTAGATTACCAATATTTTTCTACATGTGTTTGGGAATTACCTGATAAAGAAATTTTTAGAACATATATAAAAGAGTGGTATTGGTTTGTAGATGGCCACATAGAAAATTGTAAGGAAGAATTAAAAATATGAGAATTCATTTTGAAATAGCAGAAGAAAGTAAAAGAAAGCATTGGAAAGAATTAGAAAAATTAGACAAAAAAATTAAGTCTTATGGATTAAGAGAAATTTCTTTTGGGCTTTATGAAGGAAATATTGATGAAGGAGCTTTTTCTTGTGCAACTATGTGGGTTCTTACTTATCCATTTATTGCTGATGAAGGACTGTTTTATAATGCTTGGTATGATAAAGAAATTCTAGAAAAAGAAGATGCAATCGCAGCATACAAAGAAGTTGATAAAATATTCAATGCTAAACTTTCGAGAAAACTAACATAGAAATATAATAATTTGTTAAAAGAGGAATACTCGTTAAACAATGATTAAATTCATTATGCTATTTTTATTAAATTTAATAGCTAAAAACTTCATGAATATATTAAAATAATATTCTATGATAAAATCTATTTGTAAAAATGAAAAAAAGGAGATAAAAAAATGAGAAAATCAAAAAAATTTAAGGAAGAAAAAGAGAAATTTGAATCTAACTTAATAACTGTAAGAAGATTACTAAGCGTATATTCTGAAAAAACTGTTACTACAGCTTTATTATTTAAATTAAGAGAAATCAAAGATTTAATAAAAGATGTTGAAGAATTGAAACATATATCTGAATTAATTATCTGTGATTTACCTAATCATAAAGATATATTTGAAATGTTAAGTTCAGTATGTTCTATTGATGATAATGAAATTATAAGTGATGAAGAATCTATGATAAAGTTTTCTGAATTATTATTAGAATTAATTACTCCAGAATACATAAAAACATTATTAAATGATTATGATAAAAAAGAATTTAAAATTAATTCTTATTTAATAGGACAAGAAACTATAGCTAATAATGCAGGTGAAGAAGATTACTCTGTATTTCTTAAAAATTAATATAATGGGGGAATATAATAAATGGTTTTAGATTATGATCAAATTAATCAAGTTATTCAAAATATTGCTGATAAATTTAATTTAAATACTTCGGAAGAAAGTATTGATAAACTTATTCAAAAGGTAGAAAATAACAATTATTATTGTACTGTTGAATGCAAGGAATTACATATTTTAACTCCAACAGTTAAAAATGGATTTTTCTTTAAAAATACAGATATAGTATTTAACAATAAGTTTTTAGTATTTGGAAAATTTGATCCTAGTATGATCATTAAAGCTAAAGCTGTAAAAGATAGGTTTCAATTCACCGATATTAATGGAAATAAATTTGAATGCCATAAAAGTGAAGTTAATATAAAAATCAAAGAACTACCTTTGGATTTATTTATGACACTTTTATCATAAAAAAGTAAAACAGCATTAAAAAGTGCTGTTTTTTTATTTTTTGTTTTTTTGTTATAAAATTCATAAGAGAGGTGATAAATTATTGAAATATTATTTTAGATTTTATAATTTGGCAAATCAAGAAAAATATTATATATATGACAGTACTAAAAATGAAATATATAACACAAATTTAAATATGTTCGATTTGAAATTTTTTACATCAGATATAAATATTGAATATAATAAAATTACAAATTATAAATTAATATTAGAACGAGAAGTTAATGGAGTTTATATACAAGATTCTTATGTTGAAGGATATCAATTTGATGGGTATATAAAATTTGATAAATGTATATTAAATAAAGAGTTAATCAATGATTCTAATATAAAATATAATTGCTATTTAGAATTTTACGAAGGTGGAATACTTGTTTATACCAGTGTTAAAAATCCAATAACTATACTATTCAAGAGTGTGTGTGATGACTTTAATATTTCTATTAAAAATTCAATTTATTTAGGAGATTCTTACGAATTGCAAGATGATGAAGTAGAAAAAATAAACTTCGAAATAGTCGTAGAAAGTGAAGGGAATAATACTCTTCAATATTATTATTCATTTAATAGTGAAGAAAAAATAGAACATAAAGAATTCTCTATACTTGGTACCAACAAAAAAGAATTTGAATATATAGTTGCTACAAATATTTTTAAAAATGATTCTACTAATTTACATTTTTTCTTAAAGGATTCTTTTGGAAATATAAGATATAAGATATACAAAATTAACACTAAAAATAAAGTAATAGAAGTATTTGATATTATAGATTATAACAATAATATATTAGGTAACAATACCGAATTGAGTTTTTTTTATAATCAAAAAAATGTAACAATTATTAAGCCTAAAATAAAAATAGAATACGGAGATTCAAATGAAGAGATTTCTTCTGAAAAAGAAATATCGATTTCTAATAATAGTAAAAACATGATTTCTTTTGTCTTAAGTGATCATTTTGAAACTATTTCTGAAAAATTAGATAAATCTAATAAAATTTATATAAGCTTTATACTTAATGGAGGAAATAATACTTCAAGTGAATTAGAATTAATTTATGACAATTCTTTTCCTAATATAATTTTTAATAACATAGAAAATGATTATTTATTAATAAAAGAAGAAAATACTGAAATAGTTTTAAACGGACAAATTCAAGATAATAATATTTTTTATCTAGGTAAAAATAAGAAAAAATATGATTTTGAGAATATTAATTTTCATTCTATTATTTATTCTGAACAAGAAATTTATTTTATCAAAGAGAACGAAGAATACAAAAAAATACAAAATAAATTAGATAATTATTATTTAATTGATAGTGAAACTCATAATTTTACTCTACACGATTATGATTATAATAAAATTACAAATTATAAAATTATAAATGACTATTCTGAAGACAATCAAAAAGTATTTTTTATATATTTTGATAAAGATAAATTAAGTACTTACGAACGTAATATTATAGAGCATAACGAACTTATTATTCGTGAAAATTTAACTAATCACATTATTAAATATGAAACTTTTGAGATAGGTTCAAAAATTTTATTTAAAGTTTTTGTTAAAAAAGAACTTAGTGAATATTTAAATATAGATTTAATAATAGATGGATTTGAATATAATTTTATTAAATATATAGAAAAAAGCAGTGTTTCTTGTGATATTGATTTTAAGAAAAAAATTGATTTAAGTTTTAAACAAAGTAAATTGTTGTTTGTAAATTTTAATGATGAATATAAAATTATCGTTTCTAATGATAAAAAAATAGTTAGTAATAAAAATCCTATATTTATAGATAATTTATCAATTATTCCTTTAAGTCTAAGAACAAACGAATTTTTTACTACAGATAAAGAAATAAATTTCACAGATAATAATCTTAATTTAAAAGATGTTGCAAATATTTATTTTTATCCAACATTAAAAATAAATGGTATACCTGAAAATATTATTTATTTTGATTTAAATTTTATCCAAGATGGAATATATAATTTTGAATTAAATATACCAGTTAAAAATGATTATAATACTTATACTTTTACTTTTTCTGATATATTTGAAAACACTAATAATAAAGAATTATATATAGAGAAACAAATTAATCCTGTAGAAATAACATTTGATGAAAAATATTCTAATGACATTATATTTAAAAAAGGTGAAGAATATATAGATTTATATGTTAATAAAAAATCTTTAACTTTTAAATTAATAATAAATAACGAAACAAAATTAGATTCTGATAATAATGATTATATAATTTTAAATGAAAATAAAAATATAAAATATAAAATAATTAGAGAAGAAGGAGTTCATTATTCGATTATTAATTTATATAATTTAGAAGATGGGATTTATAATGTTTTTTATTCAAATTCTAATATTCCTTTATTGACATTTAATGTACATTTAGTTAATGAATTATTTATAAATTTTAACGAAAAAAATATTTCTGGAACAGATAGGTTTTATTTATATTTAGAAACTAATGAATTCGCCAAAATTAGTTATGCCACAGATAATACTAATTTTAAAATTACAGATATATCAACTAGTGATAAAAATAGAATATTACAGGTTCAAAGATTATCTGCCAATCATTTTATTGAAGTTATAAATATTCATTTAACTATATATGATGAAAAAAATATATTTATTTCAAAACACAAAAATGTAGAGATAGTATTTTATAATGACAACGTAATTCACGAATATTGGATAGATGAAAATTATTTAGATGATAATGGTAATTTATTGAAACCTTCTTTTGATTTAAATATAAAAACTTTTCAGTCTGAATATATAAAAAGCATTTATTATTACGATGACTTAGAATTAGATTTTTACAAAAGGAAAAAGAGTGCTATAAAAAAAGATGACAATTTATATGTAATAGAAGATATTATATCTCCTATAAATCCTTCATATATAAATATCCTAATAGATATAGATTATGATGTATTAATTCAAATTACAAAAAAACTTTTTGAAAATAATTTGATTCAATTATCTAAAAATGTATATGATTTAACCGTAGATTATTTCCAATATAATGATAAAATAATTGCTAAAATTAAAAATAACTTAAGTATTTCTGAAGAATTTAATATTGAAATTTTAGCAAATGATTCAAGTATATATAGTAAAAACAATGTGCTTCTAGAAAAAAATAAAGAAATGCCAATTATAATAGATAATAAAAATATACAAGGGAAAACTTTATTTAAAACAAAGCTAATCGATAAGAATAATATATTATTAACACTAAATGATTGTGAAATTTTAATTGAGAACAATTATAAAGATTACATTAATGATATATTAAACTTACAAAAATATAATATAAAGAATTTAAATGAAAGTCTAATTATAAATTTCAAAGAATTAAATTCTTATAATAATTATTTAAAAATAACTACCCCTTTAATGAATATAGAAGAGCACTTAATTGAAGGGAACAGTAAAAGTATTAATTTAGATCAAATAGGATTATATGAAATACAACATATTGTAGAATATATAGGCAGAAAAACAATTGTAAATATTTATTACATCTATGTAGTTGAAAACTATTATGATGATATTTTTATAAGAAATTCTTCGTTTAAGAAGTATAATTTTGTAAAGAATATAATATTAAATAATAGTGTTAAATATGATTTAGAAATTTTAAATCCTAAAATTGAATATTGGTTAAATGGTGAAAAAATAAAAGAATATATTCCATATCAATTTAATAATAATGAAATACAATTTATAGTTGATAAATTTAATGGAGAATCTGAATATATTTATATTGATAATTTTATATCTAAAGTAATTTATAGCAATAAGATTGAACATATAAATAATATTCATCCAGAATTATATTCTTTTAATACTAAGAATGAAAAAGCCTTTTATATTAAAAATAATATAATAACTTTAGAAAACAAAAGTAATTTGTATTTTAAATCAAAAAGAATAAATGAAATTATTATAATGCCTGAAAATTCTATAAAGACTTTTACTAAGATAATAATAGAAGATTCAGAAGATGTTATTCTTTCAGGATTTATGCCTTGTAAAATTGAATGCATTGATTCTGAATCTAAAATGATTAAAGATTATTATATAAAAATTAAGGAGGATAATATTGAATAATATAATTTTAAGAAAAAAAAATGATGATGGAAGTTATGATAATGGAGATTTCTTATTCAATAATGTAGATTTGTATGATGGATGCTATGTTAATAAAATATTAGAGATATCTCCAAATCTTAACAGAAAAGAATATAATATTAAGCTTTCTTTAAGAAGTGTTATTGGAGAATATGAATATCAATTTAAACCTTCTGAAGAAGATGGATATTATCTAGTAGAAGATAATCATCCTGGATTAAAATTTTATTTTACTGATAAGAATAAAGTTAAATATTTACCAGATAAGAATGGTGTAATATCTTTGATAAATGTATTATCTATGCCATTAGATATAATAATACATATGATAGCAGATAAATATACTGTAAGTGATATTGATGAATATATAGTATTAGATGATATTAATTTAATAATATGGAGTTCTAATTATGAATCTTAATATAAGTAGAGGAGAAATCCTTTTGAGAATGTATCTCAAAAGGATTCTTCCTAATAATAGACATTATTATAATGTTAGAAATTTAGGTATAATTAACAAAAATACTAATGCTCAATTAGAAATTGATATATATATACCAGCGTTAAAATTAGGATTTGAATTTAACGGTAAACAACATCATTATGAAGAACAAAAATTAAGAGATAAGATAAAGAAAGATTTTTGCAAAAAAAATAATATAACCCTAATTACTATTTGGACAAATACTCTTGATTGTAATTTATTTGAATACCTTTCTAATAAATATCCAGAAATACCTTTTATTAAACCCTCTAAAGAATTCTTAAGAGATTTCAATATTGAAGTAACAAAATATAAAAAAATTATTTCTAAGATGAATAAAAAAATAAAAAATAATAATCAATTTATAAAATTTAAATAGGGAGAGTAAACATAAATATGTCAAAAATTATATTAAATTGCAAAAGTATCTTTTCTAGAAAAATTTCTCTTAAATGTAATTTTTCTAATAATTTTATTGCTAACAAAGAAATATTAAAAATTTCAAATAGTAATATTAATTGTTATAGGTTTTCTAATAATAAAATAAATTCAAATAAAAAAATATCTACTCGAATAAAAATTAATGGAATTTATAAAAAGAGTCCTTTTTTATTAAAAATAAAAAATAATATTTTAGAGCAAAAATGCTATGAATATAAAATTACAAACCAAGAAATTATAAATAATATAGATGATTTTTATAAACTCACAAAAATATATATAAATTTATTTCTTGATTCTAATCAGATATACATTAATAATGGTATCGATTCTATTTTTATAGTTCTTAAATTTCATGAAAATAATATTATTGATTTAAAAGAATATTCTAAAAAAGATATTAATAAAATATTTACAAGAGAATTAATTTATAAATTAGAATTTCTTTAGTGGAGGTGTAAATTGAACAACAATATAATTAACTATGAAGAAAATTTAAAAGATATATTGGAATATGATATTATCGATGAAGAAATAAAAAATAAAATTATCAATAATAAAGAGCTAAATAGAAAAATAAATAAATGGATAGATAATTTTGTATGCAAGGGACATATAAACGCAGTAAAAAATTGTTATATAGAATATATAGATTATGATTCTTTAGATTTCGATAATATGGATGAATTTGAGATAAAAAGCATTAATAGAATTATAAAAAAAAATTCTTTAGAATGCCCAAATCATAGAAATTGCCAGATGTTTTTAAATAATATTTTGAAACCAGGAATGAAATGTCCAATTGAACTTGCTGAATGTCAAATAAAGACTCAAAAATTAGCAATAGAATTAGATATAAAAAAAGAAGATATAAATGATCAAATTCTGTTATCTCAATTAATTGGATTGAATTTAATATATGATAGAAGTATATCAGGTCTATCTAATGCTCCGTTAGTTACAGAAATTAAAAAAATTTCAAATGGAAGTATTACTTATGATACTAAAATTAACGAAAATTTTAATATAGCAAAAACGACATTAAGTGCAATAGAAAGTTTAAGAAAATCTTTAATTTTAAATAGAGATGATAAAGCTAGATTAAAACAAATTAAAGATACTAAAACAATTGAAGATGTAAAAGCTAATACTTCTGAGATAATAAAAAAACAAGAAGATGAGTTTGATATAAATTCTATTATAAATTCAGTTATAGATGTAAAAGAAGATAAAAAAATAAATAACGAAATGAATATAGAGGCTTAATTATGAATGAACATAAAAATTTTATAGATAATACAATTGAGGAAAATAGATATACAGATCCTAATTCTTCTTTAGGCAGAATTGCTTTTGGAACTTTATTTTATCAACCATTAATTGAGTCGTATATTAAAAATGCATATGCTAGAAATACTGGTTCTGCTATGTATAATGCAATAAATAATGGAGGTTTTTATAGTAATTATACTTTTTTAGGCGGGAATACAATATTTGGAGGAGAAGGTTCTTTTTTAAGGAAAATTCCAGGAATAAAAAAGCTTTATGCTAATTCTAGTTTGGATTTTCATAAACAATTTTTTAATATTAGAGGGAATACTAGTTTTAATTATATTAATCCAAAACAAAATACTAGAAATTATGTAACTTCTGGAGGAGTTAAAAATGCTAATGATATGTTAGAATCAGGATTTGGATTTGGAAAAAAATATAATTTTACTGAAAAAGATAGATTTTTATATAATAATTTTTATGGAAAAAACAAAAACAATACTAACAATGTTGCAGAAACCATGTATGAAAACATTATGGAAAAACTAAGCAGAAGGCGTCATTCAAACAATATTGCTTCAAGCAATAAAATAAATAATAAAGAATTTATTAAAATGATAAATACTAAATCTGATGAATTTTTTAAATATGTTGATAATAATAAAAATATAGACTATAAAAAAGCTTCGGAATTAACTTCTGGAATATTAAGCAGAAAAGAGTTAAAAAATATAGATTTTTCTAAATCATCTGCAAAGAATGAATTAATCAATACTTTTAAAGAAAAAATAAATTTAATTCAAAGCAACAAAAATATGAGTTTGTATGAACTTCTTAAAGATAATAAATATGTAAAAATACTTAATAATGAAATAAATAATATAATCGGTAATGCAACTGAATTGACAGATTCACAAATTGCACGATTATCAGAAGAAGTGTTTGCAGATACATTAGATTCAAATAAGATTAAAAATATTTTTGCAAAAAACGGAATACAAGGATTAAGAGAGCAAACTATTATTTCTTTAAAAATGAAACTTGATGATGATATTTACAATTTAGTAAAAGAAACTGCAGATAAAGTAACAAAAATAGGAACCAAAACCAAAATAGGAGGAATAGTTGATACTATACTTGGTAATAAAGCTGGTATGTTTTTGACAGGAGCATTAGGTGGTCCTGTAGGAATTGGTATTCAAGTAGCACTAGGTGTTGCATCTGCTATTAGTGTTGCACATCAAGAAAAATCAATTAATGATTTTGTAAATAATTCTATGTCTAATTATAATAATTATGATTTTATAGAATCAGAGCAAGGAATAACTTCTCTTGGCAGTCATTATGCTATAAATCAATCTAATTATCAAGATTATTCAAATATAGTTTCTAATAGAAATATTTCTAAAAATTCATTAAGAGACATTGATCCTATACAAATAGATTCACAACTAAGTGATTCAAAAAATTTTACAATTTTTTAGAAAATGGGAGGTGTTTAATATAATAAAATATGAAATTTCCAATATTTGTAAAGAATGTATAAAAAGACATATAAAAAACAAAGGCGAATTTAAAATAAAATGTATTCCTTTTGCTGAAACATTAAATAGTTTTGAAAATCCATATTATCCGTTAGACAAAGTAATAGATACTAATACTTATGACTCATTAAAGGAAGAAGTAAAAATAGATATGCAATTAAGCAAAAATAAATTACTTTGGGCTAAAGAAACTTTAGGTTGGAGCACAAAACATCCAGATAGAGGGTTTGACCAATTCTATCAAAGACAAATATTGTTATGCACTGCCAAAATGAAAGTTGTACGTTGTGGAAGGCGTATGGGTAAAACTGAATATATAATTATAGAAAGCCTTCATACAGCCATAAACGAACCCGGAACAAGAATACTTATCATAGGTCCATTCCAAAACCTTATAGATGAAATTTTTGAACGTCTGCAATCTGTTCTTTCAAACGAAAATTCAATATATAAAAATAAATTTAAGCGAAAAAGAAAACCTAATAAATTTGTATTTGATAATGGATCGTCAATAACAGGATTTACAACAGGTAACAGCGGAGACTCAATAAGGGGTCAATCTGCAGATGTTGTTATTTTTGACGAGGCAGCTTATATTCCTGCATTAGCGTTTAGAACAACATTAGCATTCTTGTTGGATAACAAAAATGTAAAAATGATAGCTACTTCTACTCCTGTTGCCATAGAAGGTAATTTTAAGAAGTGGTGTTTAGAAGATCCAGAATGGAAAGACTTTCATTTTCCTTCTACAATATTACCACATTATAATGAAATAAAAGGAACTTTAGAAAGAGACTATACTAAAGAAGATTTTAAATTAGAAGTATTAGCTGAGTTTGCTGATAGTAATAAAAACATTTTTAAGTCAGAAGATATTAAATCAGCTTCTGAAAACTATAATTATATTAATAACAGAAATGAATTAACTAATCCAAACAACTGGATTATATCTATTGGTGTAGACTATAACGAATATAAAAACGGAGTACAAATAGTTGTTCTTGGATTTAATAAATACAACCTTTCTAATAAACCATTCAAAATATTAAAAAGAATTTCTCTTCATACTATTTCTGATGATGGAATACCTATAAAAAATCTTCAAACTAAAGCCGTTCAAACTATTATCCAGACTTATCATGATTTTGATGCAAACTATGTTTATGTAGATGAAGGACATGGTTCTATGCAAAATGAAGTTTTAAGCAAATATTTTTTTGATATAAAAAAACATAATGTATTTAAAGGTGTAAATTTTTCGAGTTCTTATGAGACAGAAGATATATATACTGGAGAAGTCAAGAAAAGAAGACTAAAAGTAATGATGGTATATTTTTTACAAAAAAGATTTGAAATGCAAGAAATATCTATTAGTAAATTAGAAGAACCTGAAAGAAAAAATTTACTAATAGATCAAATAAAAAGTTACAGAATAAAAAAATTCGACTCAAGAGAAGATCCTGTTTTTGAAGGTGATGACCATATATTAGATGGATTATTGCTAGCTAACTTTGCAATAATAGAAAATAACGACGCAATATTTGATAGAAAAACTGGTACAATTGTAGCTTCTATTGATAAAAGTTATATTAAACAATTTTCTAATAACGAAGAAGAGTTTAGTATAATTAAAAAGCAAGAAAGTAAACCTAATTCGCTTAATAATTTAAATTATGCTACAAGTATAATAATTAATAAGAAAAAAAGAGTTAGGAGGCATAATTTTGAGTTTTTTTAAAAAATATAAAAACAATAAAACTGAAATAAAAAAATTTTTAGAAATTTCAAAAAAAATTGAATATTCTAATAACTTAGAAGATAAAAATAATATAATTAATGAGATTGACCAGAATATAATAATAAACAATCTATTGAGCAATATAAACGAAGTTGAAAAAAATGTAATTGATAAAATAAAAACTTCTAAAGTGCAGGTTGATCCTTTTTTTGATGAAGAGTTAATTAAAGCATTAGATAATTTGCATCAGTTTATAAGTTCTTATATTCCAAATTATCCTAAATATTATGATGAAAATTTTAATGTGTCAGGACAAGCATTCTTAGATGCAAGAGATTTAATTAAAAATGAGCTTCCTGTATCTATTGATGAAATATTATATTCTAACAATAACATTTCAGGAATTATGAATGATAGTAAAATTAATTTTGATAATGGATATTCAATAGATTCAGACGGAAACATATATAATCCTAATAGAGAAATAATTTTTGCTTCAAACGAACCATCAGAAAAAATTAAATATATAGATCTTTTAAATAAAAAAATAGTAACAGAAGAAGGCATAAGAATTGATCTTCCTGACAATTTTATAAAAGAATTTATAGAAGAAAATGATATTATTAATAAAAATTTCAAAGATGCATTATCTAATAAAACAAAAGATATAGAAAATAATAAAAGTTTAGTAGCTTCAGATATTTTAAATAATATATACAATAATAAATATTTTAGTTCTAATAAAAATGTAACTACAAAGAATGATTTTATTTATGCAACGATTAACGGAGTTCCAATTTTTGAATCAGAAAAAGAACTTATTGAATTACCAGTAGAAGATTTATATTTAGGAGATATTTTTGAAAATATTTCTGATGATAATAGAATTAATATTATAGATCAATTTAAAAAATATAATATAGATTACTCAAATTTGGGTATATGTAATTTTAAAGATATACCTTATTCAGAATTAACTTCATTATTATTTTGGGGCGGAGGAGAAAGAGGAGTTAAACCTTTAGCTTCTGATACAATTTCTAATAAAGATATAGTATTTAAAAGCGATGGTACAGTATTATATAGCGGTGCTAATTCAACTATAAGCACAAGTAGAAACGGATGCCCAAGTAAAAGTTATAAAACTGGTCATTTATGTATGTATTCTGATTCAAATAAACTTGGAGTAAAGAGAGGGATAATTCAATATATTTATTCGTTTTGTAATATGTTTGGTTTATTTAACGCTAATATTCCTCCACTAATTGGATATAAAAAATTCCAAGTATTTCCAGGTTTATGTATAGGTGGTTTAATTGAAATGTTTTTATGCAAATGGCAAGAAAAAATTTCTTCTAGAATCAATGAATTGTTTCAATGTATACCATCTAAAATGATAAGCGATTGCACTCAAAGTGGATTTGAAAATCAAACATTTCAATATGGAAGTTCAGTTGATAGTTTAGATGATTTAGATAAAATCAAAAGTGTAAAGGTTGGAGATAAATTTGTTGTGAATATAGTTCCAACAGAAATAACTGGAGCCAAAGAAAATGCTTGTGGTATATTTGTTTTTGATCCAGAAAATAGATTAAAAGATTTATATTTATGGAAATATAAATGCTGGAGCGGGAAACCTTTTGTAGAAAGTCAAATAAATTCAACTATTAATAATTCAACTATAGAAAATATGTATAATAATCCTATTATACAAGATATCTTATCTAATACAAACGCATTAGGAGAAGATAGTATAACTAGAAGACTTATGGATTTACAATATGCTTTCATGAAAAAAGAAGTATTGTTATCTTTAAAAGATATAGATAATTCTATGGATTTTTTAATTCAATCAGCTATAAATGAAGTTTTATCTAAATTAACATATCAGATATCTCAATTTGTTACAATGGAAGAATATCATTTAAATATATATAATCAAAGTGATAATTCTATTTATAATAGATATGAAAAATATGAATATATTACTTATTTTTATGATCATTTTAAATATTTAATTTCGAACAATATATTAAAATCTATAGATTTTGATAAATGCAAAAGAGAAAGCATCATTAACACTCCAGGAGACGGCACATCTTCTATTCAAACAAGATTAATATATTATGATTTTTCTGGATACGATAAAAATGAATATTTAGTACCTGAAAGAAATAATGTATCTTTTTATGATTGCGTAATGTTTTCTAGTATGTTTATACCTTCTGAAGAAATAAATAATTCTATAATAAATAATAATAAATATTATGAAATTTTAGGAAATAAAACTGAAGAATATAAAAATATAAAAACTATAAATGATTATTTAAATAAATCAGGAAATAGAAGTGAATATGATAATTCTATAGAAACTAGTTTGCTGTATACAGAAAGAGAATTAGCATATAATGGCTATGAAAACAACGCTTTTGAACAAGTTAAAAAAAGATGTTATTATGCTATAGATAATGCTAATATTTTTGGAGGTGTTTAAATGTCTTCTGTTACCAAGAATCCATTATATTTACAAAGTGCAAATTATATCTATTCTTTTTTTCTCTCAAATGATTCTAAGATAGATTTAAAACCATTAAATACACTAGAAATAATATCTTCTGACAAAGATGTATTAAGAAATTTAAAAAGAGAAAATAACAAAAAGAAATATAATGATTTTGAAAAAAGATATTCGGTGAATGAAAATGAATGATCAAAAGTACATAGATTTATTGACCCAAATTTATTCTGATAAATACGGAATTTTATCTTTTAAAGATTTTTTAGAAATAAATCAATATAAATTAAATAATCAATATAATTTTCTTAATATAAATAATATTATATCTAAATATAATTTAATTTATTTCAATGAATCAAAATTTGAAAATAAAGAATATTTTTTAAATTTATTTTTGCAATATACATATTTTAACAATATAAATCAAGAAAATTTTTTTATTAATTTATATGCTTATTATATATCTATACATAATTCTCCTGATAAAATCATATTTGATTTACTTAATTCTAAATTATATTCTGTAGAATTAATAGAAATAGCTAATATATTTGCTAATAAAAAATTTATAAATTTATTATTTAATTCTTTAAAAACTCTTCATAAACCTTCTGTTAAAGTTGATGTTTCTAATTCTTATTATAGTGATAAAAATATAAATATAGTAAATAAATATTCTGAAATATTTAATAAAAATGATGGAGATTATAATTCTTTTGAATCATCATTTATAGAACTTAGTTCATATTTTAAAATTGTTAATATTTCATCTACTCCTAAAATAGATGACTCTGAATCAAATGATAAATTTCATTCAAAGAATAATACAACAATTGAAATAGATTTATTGGAATTTCTTTTTGGAGAAGATCATTCAAATGAATTAAAAGAAAATATAAACAAAGTTTTGGAGATGTTCACAGAAGATAATATTTTTAATCCAGATTTACAATTCCTTAAAAATATTAATAATAAATATACTAATTATTTAAAACAAATGCAAAATTCAGCTGATAAATGTAGAATAATCAAAACAATATTATTTATTTATTCTTATTTAGATAAAAACAATAATAATTTTTATCCATCTCAAAGAATGTATAATATTTCTAATACTGATACAAGATGGGCAACTGGAACTGAAGAGACATATGATTCTAGTTTTTATGGAAAATCTGAATTTGCAAAAGTATTTTCTGTTTATTATTCTTTTATTAATGGAGAGAGGAACCCTTATTATCAAATAATAAATAATAATAAATATGATTATATGGATGAAGAGTCTTTAAAAATGCATAAGTATTTTAGAGAAAACATTAATTCTAAAATATTATTTGATATTTTGTACAATAAAGAAATTATAGGCGGAAAATCTATTTATGATGTTATCTCTAATATATCTGAAATTCTAGATATATTAGAATCACCTATCATTTATTCTGGAAGTAGTATATTAAGCGAAATAATAGGTATGGTTACTTCGATGTTAAATTCTATAGCTCAAGTCTTAGATTTTTCATTAAGTTTTGCAGTAAAAAATTTATTTTATGTTAAATTTTTATTAATAGGTGAATACAATTATTCTTTATCTGATATATATAATTATTTGATTTTTCTTAAATTAATATTAGAAAAAGCTCAGGGTGAAAATATAATTTCTAATATTAGTAGAGAGCAATTTGTTTCATACGCCTATCAAACTTTAGGAATTAGAGAAAATGATATTAAGAAAATAGGTTATTGTGCGTATGATTATGAAATGAATGATCTTAGTGGTCTAAATTTATATAATGATAAATTGTCAAAAAATAATTACCAAGAACCATTTAATGCTAGAAATGATTTATCTATATTTTATTCTATGCTTCAATTTGGAATAATGAAACAAGTATATTTAAGTGGTAACGAAAATATATACAATAATTTTGATTTTTCAAATATTTCTAATATAAGAAGTATAATAAATAACTTAACTTCTGTTGAAAAATATTATATTTTTAAGATTCATTATGTTAATTTTGAAAAAATGAAAAATTATAATTTTAATATAATAGATGATGTATATTCTATTGAAAAAAATATACGGAGAATAGATGGCGTATTTAATTTAAAAAATGTTTCATTTTATAAAGAATTTGTTGAACTTATTAATTTTTCTTCAGAAAATAACATTAAATTAGAAGATGAAATTGAATATAACTACTTTATTTCTAATATTAAATATAAAAATTATTTAAATACTAGCATAAAAGAATATGAAACAAAAATGAAAGAAAATAAAAAAAATATAGACAAATTAATTTTTGAAGTTAATAACATATCAAATTTTGATGATTTTATAATGAGATTTTTGCCATCAATTTTAGAGGTTTTAAAATTATTAAATATAGAACATAATTCTATTAACTCTATAATTAAATTTTTGGATTTAGCATGTTATTTTATTTCTGATCTATTATTTAGAAATTTATTTATAAAAATTAAGTTTGAACTTTTGGATCAAATAAAACAGATTGAAAAAAATATGTTTAATGAGTTTTCTGATAATAAATATATTTTTAATTTAAATATATTAGGAGACTCTATTAATAAAAGATTAAAAAATATATTGAATGAAATAGATGATCTTGTTTTAAATGGTGGAGAATTAAAAGATTGTTTTAAAGATATTTATACATTTATTGATGATGAAGAATACTATAAATATATAGATGGAGAATATAAAGAAGAAATCAATATAAATTATTATGACAAAAATGGAAGTTTAATTTCTTCTGAATCAATTGATGAAAATAAAAAAATAGAGAATATTAATATTGCTGATATATCTAATGTAATAAACTCTTCTAATAATAAAAAATTAATTTACGAAAATAAAGAAATTTATATAGAAGATGGAGATGGAAATAGAATAAAAATAGTTTATAAGCAAGATAAAAATGAACCATCTTTAATTGTAAGAACAGAAAATAATAATATCAGTATTATTAAAAATGAAAATGATTCAATAAATAATAGTAATAATATTATTAATGATAATATAGTTTCTAAGCCTATAATAACGGAAAATGAATATGATACATTAATACAGATTAGAGATTTTATTAATAATATACAAAATAATGAAATTGTAAATATAGTTAATAAAATGAATAAAATACAAAAAGAGATAGAGCAAGAACAAACAAAAAAAATGCCTAATAATAATGTTATAAAAAATCTAAATGAAATTTATTCAAAATTGACTGAAGAATTAGATTATGCTAAAACTAAAAATAATGTGTATGTTTCAAATTCTTCAATATTGAATAAAAATATTAATAATGAATTTACTGGCTCTGATTATAAAAGTATTACTATAAGCAACAATTACGAAGGTTTCTCTACGGCCATAGAAAAAAAAGAATTATTAGAAGAAATAGAAAATGTAGTTTACGAGAACAATATGCCGTTAACGAATTATGAAATCATACAGTTATTGAAATAAAAATACGCCGGCGGAGAAATTTAAACACTTTGGAGGTGGTTGTTCATAAAAAATGAAATTTTTAGATAAATTCAAAACTGCATTAGATATAAAAAATACTAAAAATAAATTTCAATCAATTTTTAACAAATCTTTCTCATCTGAAAAAACTTTAGGGAAAAACTATTCTATGTTTTCAAATGAATTCTCTTATTTCTATTCTAACAGAAATTTTTCAATGACTAAAAATATGGATGAAGTAATTGATAAACTGAAAGCATCTTTTGATGCTCATACTATGCTTAATAGAGTTATTCAAAATATTAGCCAAAAAGTTATTAGTAATGATTTTGTTTTTACTTCTGAAAATATAAATTGTAAAAAAATAAAACAAGTAGAAGAAAGATTCAAAACTATTTTAAAAAACTCAAACTATAACGAGAAGAGTTTTTTTAAAGAACATATCATTAACTTAATCAAATATTCCAATTCTTTTTCCATTCCATTTAGAGATTCCAACGGGAAATTAAATCAAATATTAATCGTTCAAAATAAAGGTTGGCATGTTAATAAATCTTTCGGAACATCTTTTGCTAAAGAATTCTGCTTTAATCCTGACGGATTAGATATATCTAAAATATATAAAAATGAAATAGATATATGGCATTATTATTTTAACAAAGAGAGTGATGAAATCTTTGGTATGCCTTTGTGGATATCTGTAATACCTGTTTTAAGAAAACATTCTTTTTTATTAAATACTGCTATGGACTCTTATAATGATCAAAGTTTAGAAAAGAGTATATATATGGTTGGAGTTTCTAAAAATGGAGCATCTAAACCTGTAACTCCAGAAAGTTACAAAAGTATAAGAGAAAATTTATCATATCCTGACTCAGATCTAATAACTGATGTACCTATAAATGTAGAGACTTTAAAGAAATCATTTAGTTCTCCTGACAAAATAATTGATAGTTTAGAAAATCAAATAGTCGCTGGTTTATATTCATCTAAATCTCAATTAGGTTTATCTAGTTCAGGTAGACAAGATTCTGAAACCCAACAAGAAAATACTAATTCTATTATTGAAGATTTTAAGGTTACTTTACAAAACTTTTTGAATAATACTTTAATTAAAGAGATTTGTTTTGACTTATTCGGAAATAATTATGGAGAAAATGATATAGTTATTAAATTTAACGAAGATTTTAATTTAAAAGAACGTAAAGAAAAACATGCTACATATTTGTTTCAGGCTGGAATGATTGATTTAAAAGAAGCAAGAAGTATGTGTGGATTAGTTAAAGATATCGATAATAATTTTACATTTAAAACTTTATATGGAGAATCAGAAGTTGATGGAACAGTTGAAAACACAAATAATCCTGCTAATCAACATGGAACTACACATACTACTAAAAAAACTAAAAAAGATTAAAAAAAGGAGGCATCTTTTTGGATTCAAAAAACAAAATGATTATTACCGATAATATAGATTTGTCTACTAAAACAATTTTAACGCAAGACGAATTTTATAAAGAAAACAAAAATTCAAAAAATATTACTATTAGTGATTTTCGTAGTCTAGATTCGTCTCAAATTGAAAAAAAATCAGATATGGTATATTATGCACTTGTATCAAGCAGTAATAAAATTATCAATAATCGTAACTACGATGATCAATCTTGGCTAAAAACTGTTAAAGATAAAAAATGGTTAATGCCATATAAAAAACCTATTCTTTACAATCATGATTTATACTTTTCTACTCCCCACGGTCGTATCGAAAACGCTTTCTACATTAATCATCAAAATAAAGAAGTTATATCTTCTATAGAAGAACAATTACCAGAAGAAGTTGTAGATTATTACGACTCAATAGGTGCTTTTAACAATGGAACATCTAGTGTGATCGCAAGAGTTTCAGCAGATGAATGGCTATCTAATAGAATAGAAAACGATATAGATTTAACTGTATCTCAAAGTTCTTTTATGAATAAAGCTATCTGTAATATCTGTGGAAATGATTATTATGGAGATTCTTGTCCTCATTTTCCTGGTAGAGAATATGAAGTTGAAGTTGATGGGAAAAAAGAAAAAAAAGTTTGCGTTGTAAATACATTTGATTATGAACCAATTGAATTATCTTTTGTAAATTTACCAGCTAATGACACTTCAGTTGTTTTTAAAATGACAAAAAATAATAATGTAAATAATATTACACCTAGCGATAATGTTGAAGAAAATAATGCTAAAGTGGAAGATAAAAAAGTTAATAATCAAGATTTAAATCAAATAGAAAATAAAAATAAAGAAGAAGGAGGTAAAGAGGATCCTGTGGAAAACTTTAAAGATGTTTTGAAACAAGTAATTGAAAGCAAAATTCAATTATCTGATGAACTCAAAGAACCTTTTCAAAGATTGTTTGATTCTATGAACTCAGAACAAGTAAAAGATTTCATTACTTTGTTAGAACAATTACAAGAAAAAAAAGAGCAAACAGTAGATGCTTCTAAAGAAACAGAAGTTAAAGAACAAGAAAGTAAAAATGTAGAAACAACAACTAATGATTCTAATGAAACTAATGAAGTTGTTAAAGAAGAACAAAAAGAACAGCCAACAAATGACTTAAATGAACAAGTGGTTGTAGAAGAGAAAACTGTAGAACAAACAAGCACTACCGATGCTAAAGAAGAAAAATTCTCTAGTGAAAATCCAATCTCTAAGTTTTTTAATAATGATGAAAAAACAGTTAAAACAAAAATAGATAATGAAATGCAAGCTTTAATTAATGCTTGTATAGAGGAGGAATAAAAGAAATGATAAAAAAAGAAACTCATAAAATACCTAATGGTTTCAGAGGAGACGCTATTCAAATTTGTTCTCCTGGAAATGGAATTCCTTGTGCTGATCCTAAATTAACAGTTTTATGGACAGAAGGATTTGCTCCAGAAGGATTAGATATTGTATCTGGAACATCTGTAGCTGTAGGAATAAATGATAAAGGATATACTCAACCTGCTGATGAAACAGTAAAACCTATTGGTATGATTGGAACACCATTACTTGGAACTAAATGCATGTTTACAGATGCTAAAGAGGGAGAATATTCAGGAATAGGATCTCCTAGTAAAGGAGCACTTAATTACGCTGAAACTATGTCTCAATTAACTCCTACAGTATGGCAAAGAGGAGCTATGTTCCAAATGGGTATTGCTTATAAGACTGCAGGAGCAACTAAAGCTCTATTTGAGATTAAGTCTGGAGATGCTTTAAGGGTAATTAAATCTACTGAAATAAAAGCTTCAGTTGAAGATGGAACTCTACCAATATTATTTGCTGGAGAAGAAGCTACTTCTGGAAAATATCCGAAAACAGCTGCAATGTATGCTGGAAGATTGGTTAAATGGAATTCTGAAACTGATAAAGCTGATGAAATAATTGCTAGAGCTATGGCTCATAGACATCCTGGACAATATAACAATTATGCTTATAATGGAGCTTTTGCTTATGGATATGATTTACAAGGACCAGCAACTAAAGGACAATCTAGAGATGTATTTAATTATATAGGTACAGTATTAGAAAAACCAGACTATACAACAACTATTTTAGATTTCTGTATTACATTATAATTTAGGAGGAATTAATTTGAAAATAAGAAAAAGATTATTTAAACATTCTGATAATACAATGAAAGAGGCTTTAAAATCGTTTGCTGACTTTCATAAAATTAATCAAATATTCAAAAAAGATGTTTTAAAAGGAGAAAGCACAGACGATCAAGGGCAAACAGTATCTAATGTTTATGAGATTACTTCTAGAATAGAGGATTTTGCTAATATAATATATAACAATGGTTTTGATGTGGAAACTCAAAAACATTTAACTATTGCAGAATTATCTGCCCAAATGGAAGACTTCATTCACCAAGAAGACGGAATAATCACAAAAGACTTTTCAACTTCTACTCTTGGATTTTTAGTTCAACAAACTGTTACAAGATTAGTGTCTCAAATGGAAGAACCAGAATTAGAAGCTTGGATGTTTGTTTCAAGAGAGCTTATTCTTAAAGAAGGGTCTGTAATATATAACGTAGTTGTAGGTAAAGATGGACACGGAACTACAAGAATAGCTGAAGGTGGAGAATATAATACAATTTCTTTAGAAAGTGCAGAAAACTATATTAAAACTGCTGGATGGAAAGTAGGGGTAAAAGTAAAATACTCTGAAGAGGCTAAAGAAAGAATAGGAATTGCTGGTATTAAAATGCTTACAGAAGCTGCAATTGCAGATATTAAGAGATATAAATCTGTTGAAGCTCTAAGATTATTAGAGGCAAATGCAAAAACTTATTTTGATGGATTGGATCCTGAAAAAATGCCATCTGGAGTATCTAGAACAAATCTTACTTTAAAGAATGGAACATTATTAATGAGAGACCTAAGAGATTTCTTTGCATCTACTCAAACTGAGGGATATGATGTTGATATTATGTTCTTACATCCTTTAGCTTATGATATTTTCATGTATGAAAAATCTGTTAAAGAGTATTTTAAACAAAATGCTAATGTATATTTCTTATTACCTAAGAAAAAACAAACAATTGGGCACAATATGTTTACTAAACTAAAATCTGTAACTTCAGGAACACTAAAAGCGGCTGAAGGAGTAGAGCCTTTAAATCCGCCTTTAATTCAAAATAAAACTTATACAATCATTGTCACTCCATTCCTTTCATTCCATGTAAAAGGACAACCAATTTATAAACCTGAAACAAGATATACAGCAAAACCTGTTCAAGCACATGCAAGTGCTCCTAATAACTGTTCTGATATCTTATTAGTTGATAGTTCAAGAGCTTTATCATATGTTCATAATGGAAAAGGAATTATATCTGATACAGTTCAAAACAAATTAGTTGATACTGAAGAAATTAAATTTAAAACTTATTACCAATTTGTTGTAGATAATGATCATGGAATATTTGCTTTCAGAAACATCAATATGACTAGAGATGTAGTTGACGTTGATGCAATGCCAGAGGTTATTACTTACACAAAAGCTGATGTAATAGCGGAGGAATAAAAATATCTTTTATTAAATATATGTTACCGGCAATTAGCCGGTAACATTATATAAAACTAATCAGGAGGTTTAATGAATAAATATATAGAGTTAAATACTGTACATTTTGTTTCTACAAATGGTATTACATTAACTAGAGAAAATCCAAGAATTGAAGCTACTGAAGAAAATTTAAAAAAACTTGAATCATATATAGATAAAAAATTTTTAAAAGTGGTCAGAGAAGATGAGATTACAGAATTTCAAATAGTTGATGAAATTATTGTTCCAGATAATATTAAAGAATTATCTGAAGCTCCATCTAATGTTAAGAGAATAGAATTTTATACAAAAGATGATATAAAATATTTAAATAAAAAAGAATTATTAGAAATAGCAGATGAGTTAGGTTTAGAAGTTAAATCCAATATAAAAGTTGCAGAACTAAAAGAATTAATCTTAAGTAAGGAAGTATAAAATGAAAGTAATTTGGAATAATGAGTATATAAAGTATAAATATTCAAAAAATGAACCATATTATATAAAAGATTATTTTATTATTTGTACTAACCAATCTATTAATGGCTCTATATTTCCAATAAAAAAAAGTATATCCAATTTTAAAATATTAGATCATGAATATATTTTGATTAATGGAAAGTTTAATGTTGGAGATAAACTTTTTGCTGACGGAATCGAATATATATTTTCTGAAAACCAATTAGTAAATTCTGAATCGATTAAAAATGAAGAAACTAATAAAGAAAAATTAATAGAAAGTAATACTGATATTATTTCGTTTAAAACTTTAAAAATAATTAATGACGAAAATAAAATTTATATACATAGCGAAGAAATCACTAAAGAACAATTAACTATAATTATAAACGAATATACAAATGAAATATATCCAGAATTTCCATTTAATACTATTAAGAAAAAAATTGAAATTATTAACAATAGAAACTATATTCATGAAATTAAAAAAGGTACTATAACAGTAATTTCAATAAATGATAATAATGGAAATTTAATAGAATTAGAATATGAAAATACTCCTTTATATCATTTTTCTACTGTTAAATCATTAAAAGAAAAGATTAATGATTTAAATTTAAATATTAATTTAAAGGAAGATGAATATTATAAAAAATTAATAAGTGAAAAATCTATAATGTTAAAGAAATCATTTGGATTGACAGAAGAAGAATATAAAAACATAGAATTATTTCCTATATTTAAAGAGTTAGTTAATTTATATTGTATAAAATCAATTATGAGTTTTGGATATATAAATGGCTCATCTATTATGCCAGGGAATAACTATGAAAATACAGATATGACTTTAGGAAAGTTTAAAACAGGAGGAGAAAATAATGAAGGTACTATATTTTCTCATGATGCAATCCAAAATATAATCAAAGTAAATGAACAAAAATTATATAATTCTATATTTAATAAATCTATAAAAGTAAAAAAAGACAAAATATCATCAAATATTAAGCCTATTATTATTCCAGAGTATTTTCAAATAAAATGTAAAATTTTAAGGAGAAAATTTAATGAATTTCTATAAAGAAAAATTTAATCAAATTAGCAATACCGGAAAAGAGGTAATAATATTAAAATCAAACGGAGATTGTGAATGTTTTGAAAAAGATAATCTTTTAATGTCTGAACCAGATATAAATTGTAATTTATGTTTCGGAACAGGGAAACATAGAACATTTATAGAAACTCAAAAAATTAGATACGAAATAGGTAGTAGTGGAAATTTAGGTTATTTTGAAAAAGAAGATTTAAATAAAGCCACATTTGATATTTACTCTTTTTATTTTCCTGAACAATATTATTTTTTAAACAATGATGACATTATTGTCATTAAAGATAATCAAGATAATTTAGTTACAGCGTTTGAAATTATAAATAAAGAAACTTATAAAAACAATGATTTTATTTATTATGAAGTTTTTGCTAAAAAAATAAACTATTTAAATTTAGAGGTAGTAAATGAACGTAGAAAAATTAAATGAGTTTGTTTTAGAATACAATAATGTTTATAAATTTAATAACGAAAACATATTACATAATCTAATTGAAACTATACAAACTAATATAAATTTTGCTTTTGCCTTAGAAAGTGATAAAAAAGAAAAATTATTTCCAAAATTAGTTTTATCTGAAGATTATGAAGATATTGCTTCAAATATAACTCATAGTTACAAGCAACCAAATATTTATATATCTTTAAAAAATAGATCTCCTATCAGCGAAGACCAATCTAACAAGTTTAAAACCTTTTCTCACTCCAATATAATTTCAGGTATACCAAGATTTTACAAAAGAGAACAAATTGACGATAAGATATATGAATATGCGAATATGTACTTTGATAATCGTTTTGAATTAATTTTATTAACAAAAAATATAAAAGAACAATTAGAATTAATTAATATTTTGGAAAGGGCTTTAAATATATATTCAAATATAATCAAAAGTAATTACATAATTGCTTCAGGGATAACCTCTATTCAATCATCTGCTAAAAAAACAGATGATTCATTAACAAAAACTATTATAACTTTTGAAATAAGAACAACAGAAGTTGTTACCATAGATAAAAATTATATATTAACTGGATATAAAATTTTCACCAATGAACTTACTACTGGTAGTGGTGAAATTAATGATAATAACGAATGGGAAGACTATCCTGAAAATGGAGAATATATTAGTTTTCCTTAAAACAATACTTTATAAGGAGGGCAAGAATGGCCGAATTAAAAACTTTACCTGGATTTCTTTTAACTATAGAAGATAATCCACCTATATCCGAAACTCAAAAGGCTGCTAGTGATGTTATAACTATTTATTCGATAATGCCTGATACTTTTAAATACGAAGATGAAGAAGGCAATATATATGATAAGTATATAGAACCAAATAAGCCTATGTTAATAGTTTCAAAAGATGAAGCTTTAAAAACTTTAGAATTATCTGGAATAAATATAACTAGAGAGGTTTCTAATATAATTTCTTTGGCTCCTACAGATACAAATATAGCTATTTGCAAAATAGTTAAAAGAAACGGAGAATCACCTGATAAAAATAATTTAATGGATATGTATGAAGCTTTAGACTTTGCTTTTGAAGAAACAGAGAACTATCCTGTTAGACAAGTAGTATTAGCAGATATTTCTTTTGATAAATCTTTAGCTAATAAACCTAATGAAAAGTTTGTTGAATATTTAGAATCAAGTGATCCAATTATTGATAAAACATCTCTGTTAAATTTAATAGGAAATGTTCATAAAAAAGGAGATGCTGATTATGTAGACAAAAATACCCAATTTGATTTAACGGTTGAATTAAAAAGAGATGAAAACTCTAAAGAACAATTAAATGGAATTGGAATTTATAGTGATATCACTTTTAAAATAAATGGAGAAGTAGCTAAATGTATCACAAATTTAGAAGAAGGTACAGAAGCTGATATGGTATTTAAAATTGATACTACATATAATCCAGAAGCTGAAGAACATGAAGCAAAATATACAATTAATAGTTTAACTTCTCCTACATCTAATCCTGCTAATCAGATAGCCGCTATAGGTGACGGACTACAGTTAACTTTGGGTGAAAAATTTATATTAAAGATAGATGAAGAAAATGTGTTAGAAATAAATCAAGGAGTTTTAGAAATAGATAGTTTAGGACAAGCAGAAACAGGAAACGAAAATTTAACTGTATCTGAAGTTCATATAGCTAAGAACTCTTCTGAATGCCATATTTTACTTAGAGCTTTAAAATTTGTTCATACAATAACTACAACTAAAAACAATTGTATGTTATTCCTTTCTCCTGAACCTCCAAGAAATCAATCTAATAAAGCAAAAACTGAATATATAGAAAAATTAAAAGGCCTTTATCAAGCATTTACTGATATTAGAACTCAAACTATAAAAGGGCTTAAAATAGATTTGGGTATGTATTTAACTGTAGCTGTTGGAGCAAATAGATATAACAATTTAGGTGGGTTAACAGGATTTCCTCAGATAACTATTCAAGACATTTCAGAATCAACTTTAACTACAAAAACTACTAGCTATTTTTCAGTTGGAGATAATGTAGAAATTTATACATATGATAAATTAGATATTTTAACTTTAAGTGCTACAGTAACTGAAGTTAAACAAAATACTGATAATACTACTACGATTACTGTGTCTAAAGAAATTCCTCAAAACATAAAAGATAGCAAGATTCCTAAATATATTATGAATGTAAATAATAAAGATTTTAACGGAAACTATATGGCTATGCAATGGGCAAATGTTTGCATTGATGCTGGATTAGATAGATCACCTGAAGGTCTTGCTTGGAATGGTGAATGCCAATTAGCATTCTCTAATAAAGAACTAGATACATTAAATGTAATGAAATATTCTGTATTAGATCAAATTACTGGAACTACTTCTGGAGCAGTTTCTAGAAGTCAACTTATGACTGGTGCTAATTCTCAATTCCAAGATATAGAAAATCTTGTAACAGTATATGCACTAACAAAAGGAATAAAAACTATAGGTGAAAAATATAAAGGTACTAGATTTGATGAGGTTACAGATTTAGCTTTAATCAGAACTGAACTAGAAGATACAGTGTTCAAGCCAGGTGTTGGAAGATATATAACTTCAGATTATGAATTGAAATTATTCTTAAAAGACTTAAAAGAAGATTCTACTGGTAAAAATTTAAGAGCATTATATATAGACTTTACAGTAACTGAAATCAAAACATTAAAATTATTAAGAATTAGAGCTAAAGTTAAATAATAAATTTAAAATTGGTATCCATTAATTTATCTGGATACCTTTTTTAAGAAAGGAGACTTAATTAATGAGAGAAAAAATAGTAGCTTCAGCTATTAATGGAATTGAACTTAAATGTAAATTCGCATTTGCTAAAAACTATTTTACAAAAAACTATGCCGATGTAAACGAAAGAGTTTTTTATGATATTGGATTTTTGGCAGAAATTTCTTGGGAAAATGTTACAAATGTAACTCCAAGATATACATTAAGTACAAAAAATCCTTTTGATATAACTTCTGGAATTTCTATGGTAAGAGGACAAATTGTTTTTAAAATTTTCCATCGTGATAGTTTAGAAGCATTAAAAATAGAAATAGCAAAAGGAATTAACGAAGGTAGAGATAAAATAGTTTTCCCTCTTATTTCAGATAATCCATTTGAATCTTTAGAAGATTATAATGCAAGTTTAGTTATGCCTTCTCATCAAAATGCAGAAGATGCTGAATGGGGTGATATGCCTTTATTTGACATCATTCTTATTGCTCAATCAAAAGACCATAATTATAAATCTAAAATATTCAAAAAAGAAATAAAAGGTGTCAGATTTGAATCTAATGGTTTTGCAGAAGGTATAGATAGTTTAGAGTTAAATTCTTTAACAACTTTCTTAGCAATAGGAGAACTAACTGATTGGGAAGAGGTGACTAATAAATAATGGATAAAAGTACTCAATTAATAGGAAGAGTTTTGTGTAAGGGTTCTGGATTAAAAGTATATTGCGAAATTACTTTAAGTAGAAATACTGGAAACGAAACAGAATACAAAAGATTTAGATACAATTTAGGTTCACTTCAAAAAATAGTTGCAGAAATAAATAGACAAACAGCATTTAACTATGTAGCTGGAAGATCTACTCCTGCTGGAGTCTTAAAGGGAATTAGAAATTCTTATGGAGAAATAACTTTTGAAAGTATGGACGCAGGTGTTTTATTCAATATGTTTTCTGATATTAAGAAATTTAATTATGAGACAGAACAATTAGAAGATGCATCTTTAGAAGGTTTCTCATTTGATGATTATACTCTTGCAGAACCAAATTCTGCATTAATGAGTGGTGCTCAAAATGATTTCGATATAAATCTATATCAAAAAGAAATTACAGCACTTGATGATTTGCCTCCTATAGATATTATAGTTACAGGATATGCAGATCAAATAGATCCTAACACAGGAGTTTATGAAACTGGAAATACATATCAATTTAAATTAAAAGATGTTGTATTTTTATCTGAAACATTTGGAATTTCTCCTGGTTCTCCTCTTCATAATGTAGCAACTAAGGTACTTATTTTAGGCGGAGTTGAGCCTTGGAGAAAAATTGATAATAATGGGATAGTGGGGGAATAAAATGTCTAATTTTAATAACTATAAAGATCCTAGTGCTGTATTTGATTCTTTTAATGGAACAGAAATACAGGCATATTTAAAAATAACAACTAAATATAATGAATATGGACAAACTGAAAAATTTGAATTATTGAAGCTAGGAAATGTTTCTGCGATCTCTGGAGTTACTCAGTATGAAAATATTCCTAATGTTTATATAGGTTTTTCTAGGCCATCATCTATAGCCACTGGAGGTAGTGTAGTTGTCGGAAATATTACTTTTGCTGTTTTAGAGCAAGGATTTATAAAAGCATTAACTGATGTATTTAAAAGAGCTGGCTTTAAGAAAACTTATTTATCTTTTGAAAATACAGATGGTAAACCATCTTTTGGATATAATGATTTAAAATTTATATTAAATGGAAAAGAATATATTATACCAAAAGAAAAAATAGTAAGAAAAGAAAGAAATCAAGGGGATATTTGGATAGAGTATAGTTATCCAGCACCAGTAGATATAACAAAAACAAATGATGATAGCTATATACTAGAAATAGGAGAAATAGAAATATTAGATAAGAATGGAAAAGTAATAAAAGCTAAAGAAAAAATACCTCCTCTTTTATTTAAAAAAACTTATTATAGAGTTTTAATAAAAAGTTATGGAGGAAGTGAAGATATTTACTATAATGGTTGGGCAGAAGACTATCCAAAAGATCCAAGTACATTAAAGAAAATATATTAATAATTTAATTTTTTATAAGTAAAGAAATTTTCTTAGGTTACTTGTTAAAGAATTAAATACAATGAATTGGCATAGCCAAGGTTTAATAT
>OGZI01001035.1_pt1 | contig 30698 bp, 35 predicted proteins | sample 1576711 | NCBI WGS metagenome assembly OGZI01 (sample SAMEA3541482, study PRJEB24748) | human gut metagenome | biome: human gut; feature: human-associated habitat; material: faeces | place: China | collected 2012
ATGTTCGGAGTCTGCAACAATGTGAAGGCCATCAACTTTGTCTACGGCCTGGGCGGCCGCGACGTGAAGGTGGACGACATCAAGTGCGCCTTCGGCAAGCTGGAAGAGGTTGTCAAAACCGATGCAATCCCCACAGGTTACCAGTACCTGGGAGTAAGAGAATAAGGAGGCGACAGGCATGGCTTACAACTTTAAAGAAGAGATGAGCAAACCCGAGCGTCTGTCGGGCGGCCACAGATTGTGTGCCGGCTGCGGCGCCGGTATCGCCGTAAGAGGTGTGCTTCGTGCGCTGGACGCCGATGAAAAAGCGGTTATCACCAGCGCCACCGGATGCCGCTTGAGGAGAGCTTTAATCTGTTCATCAGGCAAGCCAAGGCGAATCACTCCTTGGCCGAACTTTGCTACAGGGGCATCCGCGACAGGTTGGCTGAAGGAAAGAACATGGGTGAGGCACTGTCGGGCTTCGCTTCTCCCGAAGAAACGCTGCTCATCCACTCCAGTCTCAAGGGAGGAAACTTTGCGGACGGCCTGACGCTGGCGGCGGAACTTCTCGCCGCCAGGAGAAAGATCATCGCCGCTGTTATTGGCGCATTGGCCTACCCAGCCATGCTCGGTAGCGTTCTGATCCTCTTTCTCTATCTCATCAGCACGGTTGTCATGCCTCAAATGACGGCCATTACCGATCCTGAGCAATGGAACGGCCCCGCCGCCTTGCTCTATCGCATCTCCCTTTTCGTCAATTCTCCTTCCGGCGTTGCCGTGCTGATCGCCTTTTTTCTCTTCATCGCTCTCGTCATTGCGACTCTACCGCGCTGGACGGGAAAAGGCAGGCAATGGGCCGATAAGATACCTCCTTGGTCCATTTACCGTCTTTTGGTGGGTGTTTCATGGCTGCATACCGTGGCGACGCTCATGTCCGCCGGTCAAAAGCTGGTCGATATTCTAGATTCCATGATCAAGGACAACAATACGACGCCTTACATGCGCGCCATTTCAAGAAGACTTCTTATCCATGCCTCTCGGGGCGCGAATCTCGGAGATGCGCTTGAAGCTACAAAGCTGCATTGGCCGGATCGGATGCTTGTCGACGAGCTGCAAGCCTACGCGAATCTTCCGGGCTTCAGCCAACAGATTCGCTCCATCGCCACAGACTGGCTGGATGAGGGTATCGGCAAGATCATTCAGGCGTCACGTATCCTGAATGTTCTCTGCGTATCGCTTTTGGGGCTGCTCATCATCCTTGTGGCGATGAGCGTGGGATCAATACAAGGAAACATCATACATGGGATGGGAATGTAACATGGAGACGCTGAGAAAATTGTTCAGGAATGGTTTCTCGAAAAAGACGGCAAAGAAAAGTGAACGCGGTTTCACCGTCCTCGAAATCATGATTGTCGTCGTTGTGGGTCTTCTCCTGCTCTCAACTTCAGGGAAATGGGCACCTATGCTGTTCGGTGGCAGCAAACTAGGGTCTGCTCAACAAGATTTGGGGGCACTGCGTATCAATATCCAAAAGACTTACCTCGATCTCCGCACGTATTCCAGCATCAGCAATGATGAGTTGATCGCTAGCGTCGCTGTGCCGCCCAACATGTTGAATGCGGACAAAACGGCTATCGTCAATGCTTGGAATGGAGACGTTACCGTCTCTCCCGCAGACGGTGGGCGTTCCTTCACCATTGAACTCGCACTGATTCCACAGGCCGAATGCGTCAAGCTGGCCGCGTTTCAGTTTGATACATGGGAGTCGGTTTCCGTCAATGGAACAGAACTGGCCGAGGGTACGCTTGTAACGACTGATCAATGTACGGATGTCAACAGCAATACCATTACTTATACGTCTCATTAACCTCTTTTCTTCCGGGGAGAAGAATCTCCCCGGAAATAAGGATGAAACATGTATCCGTTGGCTGTACTTGGCTTATTCATCGGCATTATTTTCTCTCTAAATTCCATTTTGCCGCATATGCCCATTCAAAAATATTCAGAAGAGGCCATAGCCAAGAACTTTTGCGTATATCGGTTAGCGGTAACGAACTATATCCAAGAAAATAGTAATGTCGTCTCCATATCTGATAACGCGTTAGAACTCCCGGATGGATTTATTAAGGTCCGTGATTGGCGAACCCGAATCAGCAATGGATATTGCTATATTTATGGGGAAGCAACACCAGAAGAAATTGTTCTTATCAGAAAAAACATGGGCAATTCTGTTCTGATAGGAAGAAATCAAGGCAATAGGCTTTACCCGAGCGGAATAGTAGTCAATGCCGCGATACCGGCGGAAAGCGTCGTCAGCATAGTGAGCCTGCCATGAAAAAGAGACGCCAATCAGGTTTTACACTTTTGGAAATGCTTATAACACTCACAGTTATCGGCATATTAATGCCTATCGCCTATCAAATTTGGTATGCGGGATTCATTGAGGAACAGCAAAGCCACGCTGCGGATCAACTACGCCAAGTGAATGCTGCTGCGGACGCCTATGTAAAGCGCCATTTTGAAACGTTGCTGGCCTCGGCTTCCCCCGCTTCCGGGCCGCAGATAACTGTCGCCCAACTGGTTGATGCCGGTTTGCTTCCCGATGGCTTCCGAAACAGCAACATCTGGGGGCAATCATACGAAATTTATGTCCGCAGCCCTCATGAGAACACCCTCAATACAATCACCATTACCCGTGGTGGCCGTGCCCACGAGGAAGGGAATTCCTTCGCTACCCTCATAGTGCCGGGGGCGGCTATGCGGCTCGGCGGCGCGGGAGGTTTCGTGCCTACGGGCACTCTCCCCGGACAGATTGAAGGGACGCTCCACGGAACAGCGGGCGGATTCATCCTCGATCTCGCCGCACTCGGCATAGCCTCCCCCGGACCGGGGCACCTTGGCGCGTATTCGGCTTTCGACGAGTACGACCTCGGGACCGACTATCTTTACCGCGGCGAGGTTCCCGGCCACCCCGAGTACAACCAGATGACCACAGAACTCGACATGACCGGCCACGACATCGAGAACGTGGGCTCAGTGCAATACGTTTCGCGGACGGTAACGGACGGGGAATCCTGCTCTGCCCAAGACGAGGGGAAGATGTTCTTGGATCAGCTTCAGGGCATGTATCTCTGCCGCAACGGGCAACTCGTTCTGATGGCAGACACGGGGAACTCGACGCAGTTCAAGATGTCCACGGTCGCCAATAACGGCGACAGGATCGCAAAGCCGTCCTGCGCTCCCAGCACCGGTACGGTCCCCCAGATCTATGTCGCCCCCGCAATCGCCTCTTCCGGCGCTCAATCCCCGGCCATGTCCGCACTTCAGGCATGGGCAACGTCCGTCTCGGCTACCGAGTGGCAAGTCCACCTTCGGGTGCTCAATACTTCCAATTCTGACGCATGGGTATATCCCACGCCCGAATATGGCCGAGTGATGGTCTTCACTACATGTACAAGGCAATAATGGTGCTATCATGAAGCCTTTTTTCTTTTTTCTGGCGTTCCTGCTCCTCACGGCCACAGCCCATGCTGATGTCTTCGACGCGCCCTGCTCACGCTACCGCGTCCCCAAACGTCTCGCCCTTGCCATCGCCAAGACGGAATCCGGCCTCGATCCTTGGGTCGTCAACGTCGCCGGAAAGGATTATCGCCCCGGCTCCCGCGCCGGTGCTCTGGCCATCATCCGCCAAGCTCGCGCCCGTGGCCTCTCGCATGACATCGGCCTTATGCAGATCAACAACTGGTGGCTCAAACACCTGAACATCACCCCTGAAGCAGCACTTGAACCCCGGAATAACGCCATGTTGGGGGTCTGGATTCTCGCTAAGGAAATCCAGCGGCACGGCTACAACTGGACGGCTGTTGGCGCATACCACAGTCCGACACCCGCCCGTCAGCGGATGTACGCGCAGGTTGTTGCTAAGAAGTACAGAACCCTCAAGTAATTTTGGAGAACTACATGAACCGTCGTTTTTTTCGCTCTTGCTTTTTGTGCAACACTTGAACGGGAATACTCTAATGAGAAAGTATAACGTGTTCTATAAAATAGAATGTATTTTAGAAAATTTTAGAAAAAATCTCAAAAATCATGCAAAAGAAACACCTGGTATGGCCTATGCGATACTTCAAGGAGTAATATGGTTTTCAATTTTTTTTCTTGTTACATGTATCCGTTAATCCCCATACTGAAACAGAAAACAGATAAAATCATACTCACCAATTCAGCTTTCATAAATTTACGATTAATCATACATTCATACTGTATAAAATCTTTGAATTTATGTCTTCCAATTGCAAAATAGATTGTTGATTTATATGTGTCACAATAAAAACCATATACAATAACAAGCGACATCATTGACATAAAGAGTCCAACGAGAAACCAATAAAATGATATATGTGATGCTTTTTGAGAATTAAGCAAAAACAGCATGACAGATGAATTTGTGGCCAACAATATTGGAGAAATTATTTTAACAGTTCCAACATGCTTATCACGTTGTTCGATAATATATTGAGGTATTTCACTAAACCGCTTTTTTATCTCTTCATCCGATAGGGAAATATCAATTTTTTCATCCCATAAGAACTTAAACCCCATAATTTCCGATACCAAGTTTTTGATCTTCTCCGTAACTCGTTTAACCATTTCACCTTCTCCTTTGTACTGAATTTTATGGAGTGTTATCATGCGCATTATCACAACGACCTTCGCAATTTTAGCCTGTTCGACCTCCCTAGCCCTTGCCGCCCCCAACAAGGCCGTTCCCGGTGAACTCCCCGATCTGCCCCTCGAAACCCTCTACTTCGGCGGGGAAAACCCGGTTTTGACGCCAAGTGAACAGCAGGCGCTCAAAATTGCCCAAGACTGGCAGGCCCGCTCTGCAACGCAGCTCACCCCCGTTCCCGGCCCTGATGGAGCGATCCGCTTCCTCCACGGCTCCGTCCAGCCTTCAATCGTGTGTGCGGTCATGCAGGTGACGGACATTGAGCTTCAGGCAGGGGAACAGATCAACAACATCTCAATCGGCGACTCCGCCCGCTGGCTTGTCGAACCCGCCGTCACCGGAGCCAGCGTCGCCGAAGTGCAGCACATCATCCTCAAGCCTATGGATGTCGGCCTCGAAACCAGCCTCATCGTCACTACGAACCGGCGCACCTATCACTTCCGGCTCAAGAGCCACAAAACGCAGTACATGCCCAAAGTGTCCTTCATCTATCCGGACGCTGTGCAGGCCCGCTTTCTCGCACTCAAGGAACGCCAGACGGAAGAAAAAGAGAAGAACACCATTCCAGAAACTCAAGAATACCTCGGCAACCTTGACTTTGCCTACCGTATTTCCGGTTCCGCTCCATGGAAGCCGGTCCGCGTCTACAACGACGGCGTGAAGACGATCATCCAGATGCCGCCGAAGATGAAACAGACGGAAGCCCCCTCCCTCCTCGTTCTGAATGGCGACGAAGAGGTGATGGTCAACTACCGTCTCCAAGGCGACCGCTTCATCGTCGATCAGCTCTTTAACAAGGCAATGCTGATCGCCGGCGTCGGCTCCAAGCAAACCAAGATCACCATTACCAGAGGGAACTGATTGATGGGCATCCTTCAAAAACTGAGAGAGTTGTCTCACAAAAACCAGGTAGCTCCAGACCCGCTGAACGCTGAAACCGTTCCAACATCGAAGCGTCTGAACAAAATTCCTTTGATGATCTTCATCACGGCCTGCTCTCTGGTGGTTGGAGTCTTCATCTATGTCGGAATCCAGCGCTCTCTTCCCCGTGAGCAGGTTCAAAAAGCGGAAAAGCCCAAAGCAAGCGTGTCCTCAAAGCAGTTTGCCGAAGAAATTGCAAGCAGGGCTCCGCAAAAAACCTTTATTAATACCATACCGCAACAACCATCCGATACACAGGGTGAAGGGGACTCCAACACAACGCCCAACATGCAAAAGCAGGTGCCCACCTCCCAAGGCTTGCCCCATATGGCTGCGGCAACTCTTCCCGTCGATCCCTACTTCGAGGATCGCCTCCGCATCCGTGAGCGCCGCTTCCAGGCCCTTGAAACCGCTCTTCAAAGCAAAGTGAGCGTACAGGTTCCCGAGCTCAGAAGAAATCTCCCGCTCACAGGGCAAGATGTGAACTCACAGATCGCTGATGCCCGCCAGCGCGTCGCTTCCATGACCGATCCCACATCATCATATCGCCGCCTAGCCCAACTCCAAGGCACTTCTGGAGCCGATGAGCTCTACCAGTCTACAGCCACCAACAGAAACGACGTGAAGCGTCTTGAACGAATGGACTCATGGAGCCTCGACTCCCAAGTCGAAGTTCCCTCCTCCCCGTACATGCTTCGAGCCGGTTTCGTGATCCCCGCAATCATGATCTCCGGCGTCAATTCCGATCTCCCCGGTCAGGTCATGGCCCAGGTTAGCCAACACGTATGGGATACAGCTACTGGTAGACACCTTCTCATCCCTCAAGGAACCCGGCTTATCGGCACCTACTCAAGCGACGTGGCCTACGGCCAAGAACGGGTTCTTATGGCTTGGCAACGCCTGGTTTTCCCTGACGGCAAGACGCTCGACATCCACGCAATGCCCGGAGCCGACAGTGCCGGCTACGCCGGTTTCTCCGATAAGGTGAACGCCCATTGGTTCAAAACCATCAGCTCCGCGATCCTCATGTCCGGTGTCATCGCCGCCGCCGATCTGAGCCAGAACGACAACAATTCCAACAGCGATTCGGATCGCCAAAGAGCCAGTGATGCCCTCAGTGAAGCTCTTGGACAAACACTTGGCCAAACGCTCGGCCAGATCATCAGCAAAAACCTGAACATCGCACCAACCCTCGAAATCCGCCCCGGATACCGCTTTAATGTGATGGTGATCAAAGATTTGACCCTCCCCGGCTCCTATCAGCCCTTCAACTATTGAGGATGAAAACATGAACAACCTTTCCATCTCCCTCTCTACACGTTCCGGCATTATGACCTTCAACGATCTTACCGAAGTTCTCTTATACCTGAGCGACAGTGCTCAAAACATGAAAAATACCCTTTACATCATGGGGGATGAAAAAGAAATCTTTGATCCCTTTTCCATATTTTCCTTTCTGTTCACCCCAAAACACGCAGTCAACTTCAAAGATTGGCTCAAACTCGCCACGGACATTGCAGCTTCAACCCCAGAGGCACAGGTACATATCCTTCCCGCTGCAACCAACCTTTCAGAAATACGTCCCGGTATGCTTGCTGAAGGATATCGCTCCAAACTGAGACTTCCCTATTTGGTTAATGAAAAGGGCTTTGCCTATATCACAAAATAACTTCGAACACACTCCGAGAGTATCATGAAGTTCATCCCAAGCCTTTTCCTTTTCGTAGCGTCCGCCCTGCTCCCCTTCACCGCAAGAGCCGGAGGCATCCCTGTCTTTGACGCCGCCAACTTACAGCAATCCGCCATTTCCGCAGTAGAGGCCGTCAACCAAACCCTGAAGCAGATCGAGGAATACGCCCTCCAGCTTCAGCAATATGAAGATCAAATCAAAAACAGCATAGCTCCCGCCGCCTACGTCTGGGACCAGGCACAGCGGACGATGAACAAGATTATCACCCTTCAGGATCAGCTCGACTACTACATGAACCAGGCTGGCGACTTGAATACCTACATGCGGAAGTTTGGAAGCGTCTCCTCCTATCGCAGCAACCCATACTTTAAAGCCGCCACGCCGGAAAACAAAAAAGCTCTTCTCGAATCGGAAGAGCTTGGTTCTGAAGCACAAAAGCACGCGAACGACAACGTCGTAAAAACGCTCGAAAATCAACAAGCTGCCCTGAAAGCGGACGCCACCAGCCTGGAAAATATCCAGGCCAAGGCTCAAACCGCCCAAGGACGCCTGGAAGCAATCCAGTATGCCAACCAGCTCTCAAGCCATCAGGCCAACCAGCTGCTCCAGTTGCGGGCCTTGTTGATGGCTCAGATCGCTGCGGAAAACGCCAGGGAACAAACAACCGCCGCCCGTGAAGCGCGTCAGCAGGCGGCGGATGAGCTGTGTACGGAAGGCAGATATGAAGGGAGCTCGGGACGTGTTTGGTAACACTACCAGACTCTCCCTGTACTCCCTTCATAGCGGCTTTCGGTCGCTTTTCGGTCTGCCTCACTCCATTCTTTACACTGTTTCAGCTGTTTTTCCAGTATGAGGAGCTTTTCTTCAGCTATGACAGCCCGCTTTTCGGCAGCAACGGCACGTTCTTCAGCAAGCTGAACCCGTTTTTCGGCTTCCTGATCTGTGCACCCGGTCAGACCCACCACAAAAAGAAAAGAAAGAGCCAATACGCCTAACCTTACAGGAACAATCATGCGTTATTCTCCTTTGATTTTTGCAGGAATTACTTGTCTATTATTGCCTACTGATGCGTGTGCAGTATTAACAGAGAAGGGCATATTAGACTCTGCTCTTGTTAAGTATCAAGAAGCTGCTACGCAATGGGCAGGTTCAATTCAAAATCATGCAACAGCGTTGTTTATGTATCTCGTCGGCATTAGTATAATATGGCAATTTATTCCACTAATTTTCCGGCGTTCTTCAATTGCCGAATTCTTCGGTGAAATGTTCCGATTTCTGACTTTTTCAGGATTTTTTTTATGGTTACTCAGAAATGGACCAGCTATCGCTAACGATATTATTGAATCAATGCGTACTATTGGAAATCAGGCTTCAGCACAAGGTGGAATAAGCCCGTCTAATATAGTCGATGTAGGCTTCAAAGTATTCCATCAAGCCGTAGATAACATATCCGCTCTGAGTCCTATAAATAGTGCGGGATGTCTCATCATAGCCGGACTGGTACTTTTGATCCTTGCCCTCGTCGCCATCAACATGCTCCTGCAACTTTGTGCGGCATGGATTATGGCCTACGCAGGCATCTTCTTTCTCGGCTTCGGCGGTAGCCGTTGGACCTCGGACATGGCCATTAACTATTTCAAAACAGTGCTGGGCGTCGGCGTACAGCTGATGACCATGACGCTTATCGTCGGGGTCGGCACAGGGTTCATCAATGAATACTATGCCAAAATGTCAACGGCCATCAATCTTGAAGAAATCGGTATTCTCCTCGTTTCCGCTCTAACACTATTCATGCTTGTGGACAAGCTGCCCACAATGGTTGCCGGAATCATTACCGGCGCGAGCGTCGGCTCCATGGGCGTCGGCTCTTTTGGAGCCGGTGCCGCCATCGGCGCTGCCGCCGCCGGTATGGGCCTAGCCGCATCCTCAATCGCCGGTTCAGCAAAAACGATGGCCAAGGCCGCCACAGGCATGGCCGGACTCATGTCAGCCGCCAAAGAAGCCAAATCGGGACTGGTAGCTGAACGGGTCAATGCCTTCAACAACCGTGAAAACAAAGGAGGCCCGCTCTCCGCTGCCGATCTGATGAACGTGAAACCGCCGTCCGCAGTTAGCGTCGCCAGGAGTATGGCGGGCACAGCGGGCAAGGCGGCATGGGACAAGGCCGTGAAGAACAGCGCCGGCGGGAAGCTCGCCCAAAAAATTGCTGCGGACAACAAGAAAAACAACTCATAGGAGTGCCAAAATGAAATACCTTTCCCTTCTTCTCTGCCTTCTCCTGCCTATGCAGGCCTTGGCCGCTGACGCCCGTGAACTCACCGGCGATACCAAGCTGGCCTGTGAAGCGATCCTCTGCCTCTCATCCGGGACACGTCCCGGCGAGTGCGGCCCGTCCCTGAGCCGTTATTTCGGCATATCCCACAAAAAATGGAAAGACACCGTGAAGGCCCGCAGGAACTTTCTGAACCAGTGCCCCACAGTCGGCGAAGATTCGTCAATGCCCACACTCGTGGAAGCGATTCTCAACGGCGCTGGACGCTGCACAGCAGATCTCTTGAACCGTCAGCTCAGAAAGCAAGTCCCCGTTGAGGAATGCATTCCAGACGACATCTGGCGGCGCATGAACCGAGAAGACCGTGAGAATACCCCACGCTGCCGCACCAAATGGGTATGGATCATTGACGATGGGCTCCCCTCATACTGCCGGACATACGCAGGGCACGAATACACATGGAAGGTCGGCGTCAACTACGTTGGCGAACCGCTCAACGATGGCCACTGGATTGATGAGTAGGAGCGGGTGTCATGACTGACGACCAGATCAAAGAATACTTCGATACCGTGCCATACTTTGTGGATAACCGTATCGAACCTCTCCTTCCCTCGCGCTTCATCCGCTCGACAAGTCATTGTTCATCGGCTTCGGTGAACACCGGCCTGCTCTACGGAACCGCCAACCCCGCCTACCAAGGTATGACCTGGCGGGAATTTCTGAGCCACGGCGAAAAGATGAAGAAAAACCTCAACAGATTTACCGTGAACCCGGAGTATTACCTAAGCCATGAACGCTCCGGCACTCCTCCGTTCTTTTGCTTTCAGGACGGCAAGGGCTATGTCGCCGAAGATGGCAATCATCGCGCTTGTATCGCGAAATTCTTCCTTTATGCCCAGCCTTCCCCATTGCTGCACGGCGTCCATCTCGTTGAGGTCCAAACTGATGTCCGTATGGAGAACCTCTTCTCTCGCCTCAAAAGGCTTCTCCCCCCATACTGCGTCATTCTCCCCAGCTCGCGAGAAATAGCGCGTGATGACGGTCCCGGATGGAGCATGGCCTTTTTCGACAACAGCCTGCGCATCGAGAACGTCCGCCGCAAAGGATACGCCGCCGAACTCAAGGCGGATGAAATCGAAGAAGGTCTTCTTCCCGCCTTATTCAACCCATTCAAGAAACGCTTCGGTACTTACCGCAATCTTCTGAACTGACGAAGCATACACAGGATTTCTATGGAAAACCATACCGGCAAAGAAGATGAACGCAACAGTATTTGCACAATTCAAGCACTTGTGAGTGAAACTCACATATCTCTCAACAAAGAGGGCTGTTATCCCGTTTTTGGAGCTATTGGAAATACATTCATAGTAGAAATAGCCCAAGGCCCTGTAGAAAAAAGAAACATCCTCAAAACCTTTTACATCGACATAAAACACAATCTGCAAAGTGAAATACTGATAGAAAACAAAACATATGCAGAGGAAGAAATTCTCATAAGCATGAAGCGAGAATATCTTTTAATAGCAATGCTCTACTTGATGAAAGCAACATTCGAACGATCTCCATACATTCTCCATCCTCTAAACGACAGAGGGGACTACCTCTGCGGATGGGATTATGGAATGTAATCATTCCTGCAACCTTCTGAACTGACGGAGTATCCGATGAAACCTATAAGACGCCTTTTCATTGATACCGGCATGAGACAGTCCATCGAACTCTTCCTCAAGGAAGTCTCTTTTTGTGCCATGCGCGCAAGTTGCTGCTCATACAGCGAAGTGACGATCTATATACCCAAATTTCTTCTTACGCCTTCGGCATCCGCAGGTATTCTTGACAGCTATTATGGAGAAAAAATTGCCATCGAGTTACGCCTTGAAGATATGCTGGCTCAAATACTGATCTCTGTCGGTAAAATAACTGACTTCACCAACCCTGTTCATACGCTGAATCCTTCCAGTGATGCCTTTGATTTGCGCAATAGGTTCCATCTGCGAACGGAAAACTACACTGTGTCGCTGACTGTTGCGTACAAATTTATTCTGGGCATCATACCTCATTTGCATTCGCGGTCATTGAACGTGATCACCGTTTCTCCAGGATGGGTGGACAATTTGATCAATACCTTTGAAAGCAAAGATGATCCCAGAGGGGCATACACACGACTACTGCTGGCAAGCATATAAATACAACAGCGTTTCCCTGTTTGGGCTGCATGTTCCAGAGCATCATAGGGGGAATACGTTGGAATCTTGCCTTCATCCAAAGGCCAAAAAACAGATATGACAAGGCTTGGTTTTTCAGAACAGGACCGGCGCACACGATCTTCAAAGATGCCATGAAAACCGTCGACATGTCGGAAAATACGTGCGGAGCCATAATAAATATGGGGTTCATCATGGAACTCGTTCATATGCCGAACACATCTGAATACTCTGTTATAGCTGTTGTTTTTTCCTCTCAAAGCCAGCCACGGGAGGTAACGCTCTCCGTATCCAAGTTTTTCATAGGCGTCCACAATGAGCTTCAAATCAGAGGTTTCATATCCATCACGGCGAATCCTGACATACAGGTCCGCAACGTCGTCCGACTTCTCCCCCCAAGACAAAAATCTGTCGGGGATAAGCTCGGACTGAGGGATATCAAGAAGAAAATTTCTGTCGGACTCATGCCGAAAGGCTCTCTTGTTCCGGAGCATCCTCTGAAAATCAGGCTCTTCACAATATGGATGTCGCGGCTTCTTCCACATGCCTGCATGAATAGCATTCATAACTCGTTCTCCCTTGGCGTTGAATCATAATTCCAATAACTGAAACCAACTATGAGGTAAACCATGCGTCTCTTCATTGCCGAAAAACCGTCTCTCGGCAAAGCCATTGCCGCCGAACTCGGCGTCACGCAGACTTGTCAGGGGTATATGGTCTGTGGGAACGACGTCGTGACCTGGTGCTTCGGGCATTTGCTGGAACAGTATGATCCCGATGATTATAATGAAACATGGAAGCTGTGGCGCAGAAGTTCCCTGCCCATGATTCCCCGTGGGTGGCGGCTCAAGCCAAAGAAAGACGCTCTCACACAACTCCAGATCATCAATCATCTACTCAGTGAAGCGGCAACGGTCGTCAACGCCGGAGACCCGGATCGCGAGGGGCAACTGCTCGTTGACGAGGTGCTCGAACACTTCAGCTACTACGGCCCGGTTCAGCGCATCTGGCTAGCGTCCCTCGATTCCCGGTCAATCCAAAAGGCCCTGGCAACGCTGAAGGACAACCGGGATTATGCCAACCTCAGGGATTCCGCCCGCGCCCGCTCACAGGCCGACTGGCTCATAGGCATGAACGCCACCCGCGCCATGACGCTTCGAGGCAAGGAGTCGGGACGGGATGGCGTGTTGTCGATGGGCCGCGTCCAGACGCCCACCCTTGCTCTTGTCGTCAACCGGGATCGGGAAATCGCGGCCTTCACCCCCATTGATTATCTCATCCTTCAGGCAACGCTCCAGCACGATGCTGGGATGTTCTCGGCCATCTTTAAGCCTTCGGAAACCCAACCCGGACTGGACAGCGAAGGCCGTCTCGTCGATGGGGCCACCGCTCAGGGCATCATGGATGCCGTGCGCGGCAAAAACGGCATCATCACCTCCGTCACACGCGAGAAGAAGAAAAAGCCCGTCCCGCTGCCGCATTGCCTTTCCTCGCTTCAGAAGGCCGCGTCCTCCAAGCTCGGCATGACCGCGCAGCAGGTTCTGGATACCGCGCAGTCGCTCTATGAAAAGAAGCTGACGACGTATCCGCGTACCGACTGCCGCTATCTGCCCGAAGAGCAGTTCGGTGACGCCGCCCGGATCATTACCGCCCTTTCCGGTGTTTCCGGTCTTGAGGCCGTGACCGCCAAGGCCGATTCCGCCTTGAGAGGCCCCGTCTGGGATACGAAGAAAATTACGGCGCACCATGCGATTATCCCCACTGGCGAACTTCCGAAAAGTCTCTCGAAAGAAGAAAACGCTCTGTACCTCATGATCGCCGTCCAATACTTCCTCCAGTTCTATCCTCCCATGCTCTACGAGGCCCAGAAAATTCTGGCCACCATCGTGGAAACGGCATGGGAAGCCCGTGGCCGGATGATCATCGAGCCGGGCTGGACTGGCTTCGCTGCTGAAGAAGACGATGAGGACGCCAAAAAGAAAGAGGCCGAACAGTCGCTGCCGTCCGTCGGCAACAATGACGCCGTGCTCTGCGCCGACGTGGACGCCCTCAAAAAGAAGACCACGCCGCCTTCCAGGTTTTCGGAAGGTTCACTGATCGAGGCGATGGCCAACGTCCACCGTTTCGTTTCCGACGCCAGCGCCAAAACCGTCCTGAAAGAAAACGAGGGCCTAGGTACGGAAGCCACCCGTGCCAGCATTATAGAGACGCTCAAGGGGCGAAAGTACATCGAACCAAACGGCAAGTCCCTGGTCTCTACGCCGCTCGGCCAGTCTCTCATCAACATGACTCCAGACGTACTCAAAGACCCCATCACCACGGCGGAATGGGAACAGCGTCTCGAACAGATCGCCCACGGGGAAACCACGCTTGATGCTTTCATGCAGGAACAGATTGCGATCCTCCCCTCTCTCCTCGATCCCGTTCTTTCCCGACCCGTCGTCCTCCTTCCCAACGCTTTTCCCTGCCCGAAGTGTGGCAAGGCCATGCACAAGCGTCCGGACAAGAAATTCGGGGGATTCTTCTGGGCTTGCTCCGATCCCGACTGCCGCTCCTTCCTCCCGGACGACAGCGGCAAACCCGGCACTCCCCGCGAGCAGCCCGTCCCCTCGGAATTTCCGTGCCCCGCCTGCGGCAAGCCACTTTATCGCAAAGAAAAAGAGGGGAAACCGTATTGGGCCTGCTACAACCGTGAGGACCATGCTAATGGCGAAAACATTTTTCTTCCGGACAACGCCGGCAAGCCCGGTCAGCCTAAACCTCGGACTCCGAGAATAGTGACCGAATCCATCTGCCCGGACTGCGGCAAACCGTTGCTCATCAGACAGGGCACAAACGCAAAAGGCCCGTGGACGATGTTCTCCTGCTCAGGCTTTCCTCAGTGCAAGGCATCGTTCTGGGACAAGGACGGCAAGCCGAACTTCAACAATAGAGTGAAACGCTAACCAGTCAAAAGGATTTCGGCATGTTGCTGCACATCACCCCCAAGCTTCTCACCGCCCATGCATTCTCCACCGCAGGCCTCGCCTCCATCGAGATCCCCGAGTTTCACCTCAAGTTCTCCGGGGAGAAGGAACTTATGACAAGAAAGCCCTTCCCGAACAAACGCTACTATGTCGGATGCCGAAGGTCCGGCAAGGCAAGCAGCGGCTTTCTCCTGGAACTCCCCCATACCGTTGACGAGTACACGGTCATTTCAGAGTGGGAAACAGTATCCGGCCTGCATACCCATACGGTCCGCTACGTCGTCCTTGATAACGAGCTGGACGCCGCCAGCGACGAGATGCTGCTATGGCCTGGAGACGGAGCCATCTTTTCAGACCGTTGCCCGGAATACGTCAAAAGCCTCACCCCGGTTCATTACGCCCCGCTCATGGAAATGCATCGTGGGACATATCGAGGTGAATGCCATGACATCTATGGCCCCGGCGGTATCATCATGGAGCGCAAACAGAGCTTCCGTATCCCCACCATCGAAAGGGAACGCCTGACGCTCGATGTCGGCTTTAACCTACCCTCCCCGGATACTGCCTTCGTCCTTTCCTAGAGGAAGTCACCCACAACCCAAGGAGTACCTCCAATGAGCTTCATGAAAACTTCCATCCCCTTGACCGTCTACCGCGTCGAGTCCTCCACTTTGGCCAACGTCACCGGCGACAGGATCAGACAGTACGCTTTCCGTTCCATCGACCAAACGCCGGACGAGCTAGGCTCCGGCTTTGTCCCGGATACTGATATGTTCGCGGATCTCAACATCTCGATCCCCGAAAAGGGCAACTACATGAACTTCGGCTTCCGCATTGATACCCGAAAGGTTCCCTCAGCCATTTTCAAGAAGCACCTCGCCGAGATGACTCAGGAGGAACTCCAGCGCACCGGCAAGACGTTTCTTTCCAAAAACAGAAAAAGGGATCTCAAGGAACTCTGCAAAACCAGGCTACTCTCAAAGACCGAGCCTCGCCCCTCCATGTCTGGCGTCGCCATAGACAAGACAACGGGGCTCGTCTACTTCGCCAGCACGTCCAAGTCAGTACTCGAACTCTTCGAAAAGTATTTCAAGACGGCGTTCAACGGTGAGCTCGAACGCCTCTCTCCCAGCACTTTGGCTGCCTCCAACTCCGATCATCCCCTCGAAGATTTCATGCGTGACTTGTATACCGAAAGTATGGCGCTTTCCCTCAACGGAAAAGAATATCACATCACCGAACAGGGTAAGGCTACCCTTTCCCAAGCTGGCGGCGCTACCGTTTCCGTGACCGACGTTCCGAACAGCGCCCTTGCTGGCCTTGAATCCGGCCTGCTCTTCAAAAGCCTGAAGCTCAGACTCTCAACAATGCCTGACGACGAACTCGTCTCTGTCTTCACGCTCAACGCCGACTTCAGTTTTTCCGGCCTGAAGACGCCACGCATAAAAATCGAAAAGGGCAATGACGATCCGGATGCGAGCTTCATGCTGAAAATAGGCTTCATCGAAGAGACTGTGACTGCCATGCACTCACTCTTCCGGCAACATGCGGGCAACTAGGGAGAACATCATGAAAAGACTGCTCTTGCTCTTTCTTTTGTGTTTTGGGCTGGCCTTGCCAGGGGTGGCTGCTGATGGAACCAGCTTTAATCCTACAACAATTTCTGTCAAAAGCGTGGGGGCTTCGATCCCCGTTGGAACGGTGATTACTTGGCCTTCCAACTCATGGCCTTCTGACAGAGATAACTGGCTGGAATGTAACGGGCAATCCATATCCAGCGCAGTATACCCGGAACTGGTCGCGCTCGTGGGGGCAAAGGTACCGGATTATCGAGGTATTTTCTTACGCGGATTAGGCTCTCAGATGAGCACACACCACAGCACTGTGACACATTCCAGCGAGGGCCTTGGCCAGCTCCAGGGCGATGCCATACGAGAAATGAAAGGTGAAGCAGTTATGGCTGGTGGAACAGGAAATGGGCTCTATTCGGGGGTATTAAATTCAGTTCATTATGATACGGAAATAGCATGGCTAACATCTTCTGGAAAAACACAAATCCAATTTCGACGATTTCAGTTCGTAGCTTCTAAGGCTTTACCGGTGGCAAATGAAAATCGCCCGGTGAACCGCGCAGTTCGCTATTTCATCCGGGCGCGATGACTTGCCAAATCTCTCGGAACTCCTTATCTTAAAACGCAAGAGGGACGGCAAGTGCGCTAACACCTACCGTCCCATTGTGCGGGGTCTTTTTCGGGACTCCCCTAGCAGGAACACATAATTCCCACTGAACAGCCCCTAACAGTCTGAACCACTGTTAGGGGCGTTGCTTTGTCCAGTGGGCTGTTTCTAGCTCAGGAACTCGTCCATCAGCCAATTAAACAGCCGGACAAGGGCAACCCAAACAGCGGCCTTTGCCAGCATACGGATGAGTCCGTACATGGTGGCATGGAACCTCCTTACAATCCCCCGCTGGTGACTGAATAAGGGAAGTCCCGGCCCGGAAAGTACACAGGTACGCCTCCTATGGCAAGGCTTCCAAGACTGGTATGGCCAAGGATTGTTTTCCGTTTTTCATGCGAGAAATATATAAATACATATTTATGTAAATATGTATTTATATATTAATATGTGACCTAAACTTCCTATGAATCCTTCCTTAGTACTTTCCTTTTATTTTAATATCTTATTCTTTTCATACCAGTATACCCGGAACTGGTCGGAGTTATAGGCAGCCGAGTGCCCGATTACCGGGGACGTTTTCTGCGTGGCCTCCAGTCCGGGCATAGCGTCGGACAGACCGTGGCCAACTCTCTCAAGAGCCATAACCATACGCAGCCGACGCACACGCACTCCTTTTCCGGGCAGCTCGTCTCCACGGCTCTTACTGGTACGGCTAGGGGACAATCCTTTTCTGCTTCTGCCAGCCTTAGCGTCTCCGGTTCCGCTTCAGGGCAGACGATTACCAGCGGTGGTGCTGGGGGGCCGAATTTTTCCTATCAGGGGAGTACATCAAGCAGCGGGGGATACTTTGTTCTTTCGCAAGATGTGGGGCATTCCATGCCTTCCTACTACGCCACAAAAGCCAACGGATATGCACAGGGAGGAGGTATTTACCTCAGACGAACCGGTAGTGACGGAAATATTGATACGGTGTATGTCCCAATAGGAACCTCTTCTTCAACGCCTATGGCCGGTACAACTTCCGGTGGAGCAATCTGGGGCAGCACGGGTGGCGGGAGTATTTCCGGTACGGCCAACGGAACAGTCGCGGGAACAGCCAATGCTAGTTCCGTCTCTGGAACGCTTCAGAATGGAGCTGTATCGGGCTCTATTGGGCAAGGCGGTGGTAATCCGACGGATTATACCGGAGACGCTGAGACAGCTCCAGATCACAGCTATGTGCGTTGCCTTATTCGGGCGAAACCATAAATCTATATATATGTAAATATGTAATTATATATTTTTGTATAAGATAAAGCAACGCCAAGGAAGAACCTATTTGGCGTTGCTTTATCTTATTATCTACCTGTATTTCAATGTTATCTTGACCTAATGAGATACCGAACAGCCCGGTTCACCGGGCGTACTTCACCAACCACAGGAGTGACACGCGATACATCAAAACTGTAGCGTATCTGGTCGTATCTATTGCCCTCTTGTACTCCTGCATTCCCCGAAGGCCAAAAGGCTCCACTCGATCCTCCCTGATTATTGTGTCCAGACCAATCACCGCCTACAAAGGTTCCCCAAATCGTCCTGATTCCATCTCCCTGAAGCTGGCCAAGCGCTGCACTGGAATGCGCCACGGTGCCGTAATGTGTACTCGTCTGTGAACCTTGGCCGCGCAGGAATATCCCCCGGTAGTCCGGTACGGTCGAGCCTACAACCCCGACCAGTTCCGGGTACACTGAATGGAACTCAAAAAAGTCTATTATCGCGCTCGAATAAGATAACGTACAGCTCTGTTCTCGGGGTGGGTTTCCGATACTGTGTATCCGGTTTCCCATGCTCTATTGAAGGTCAAATTGGAGTTTTCTTGGAAAACTATGTGCGGAATTGCTTTCTTTAATTGTAACATCGTATTCTGATGGACCTTCTATCGAAATACCCCTGTCGCCCAATAATTTTCAAAATTTTTCCAAAAATGTAATGCACCGCCATTTGTGGGTTGCTTTATCGCATCACTTTGTTTTGCTCCCAATGCCGCGCTGTTCCCCCTGAATTCAATAACTATACTCCTTGTTACCAGCAAACTGGTATAAGTACACCTTTTTAGAATCCAAATTGAGCCTGATGAACAGAATCATCTCAAAAAAATATATTTCGTCATGGTTGATAAAATAATGACTGTTCTTCGGGAAAAAGCGGGAATCGTCTTTGGCTATGTCGATGAATTCACATTTCGGAGGGTGGAAAATAGTCTTGCTGTTTTCTTAGGTATTACCCGATGAACTTATTCCTAAAAAAGCATGATTAGTAAAAATACAATCATAATTTTTGTATAAGCCCTCCCCGCTAGGTGGGAGTTCTCAAAAGATTACAGCTTTGCGTATGTTATAAACCTTCTTTTGATTTGTTAGCAAGGTATTGCGGTCTGACAACTGCAAACGGTAACAAATCAAAAGGAGGTTACAATGGCTGACGTTCAAAGCTTAGCCCTCACAAAATGGAACTGCAAATATCATGTGGTATTCCTCTTTTTTGAAAACTTTATACAGGAATTTTAGGACGTGACGCAACGGTTCAGCGTTGGCCGAATTTGGCCATAGTGTTTCCGGTCTCCTGATAGTGTAGAAGTATCTCCCTGGCTGTCGCCGCGGGATCCCGGGTGTATGCCGCTTGGGCTATTGCCTCGTGCTGCTTGAAAAACACCGATGGGGGGAAGAGGCCGCTCCATTGACGGTGGAGCAGTATCTTGGAAATTGCTGCGCAGGAACGTTTTGCCATGTTTATCAACTTGTCGTTGCCGCAACGCTGGAGAAGCGTTTCATGAAAAGTTTCTTCAAGTCTTATAAGGTGTCCCCTCTCCGAATCGTTATGGCTTTGTTGGCGCATGGACTCCACAATCTGTTCAAGCCGGGCCATATCCGAATCCGTCCACAGCTCTAGAGAGCCTGATACCCCGGAAGACTCCAGAATCCCGGCTAGCCCGTAGCTGTCCATAATATCCTTTGATGTCAAAACGCGCACGAACGTTCCTTTTCGCGGTACGGATATCACGACTTCATCACTGCATAGTTTCTGCACTGCTTCCCGTACGGGGCCACGGCTTACTTCCAGATAGTTCGATAGCGAGCTTTCCTTTATCGGGCTTCCTAGGGGCAACTCGCCATCCATGATGCGTTTTTTCAGATATTCATAGATTTGATCGGAATAGGTCAATCTTTTGAATTGCATGGAGTTCTTTGGAGGCACTGTTGGTGTGCCGGGTAGTTGTGTTTAGTCGGAGCACCCTTTGAGTTTGCGGGCTTTGGGCGTTACGCGCTGGCTTTTGAACCCGGAAGGGTGCCGGTTAAATCGTCCTGTAAATGCAGACGATACCGGCAAAAGCGATCAGCAGTTTGAGGACGATCTTGAATTGCTTTTCAGGGATTTTCCTAGCGACAGGTATACTCGCAAGAAGGCCTACTATTGCCCCGGGAATACCGTATGCGACGGCTGTTAGAGTAGACGGGGTGAAGAACCCCGTAAGGGCCTGGGCAATGCATGTAACTATGGCTATGGCAAGAAAGAAAGCACCCAGAGTGCCGCGAGTCGTTTCCTTATCCCAGCCGACCATGAGGGCATAAATGACCACGGGAGGGCCGCTGAAGCTGATGGCCGCATTCGCGAAACCGGATCCGAAGCCCGCGAGCAGGCCGGACGGCAGGGATTCCTTATGTCGACCGGACGGGATATACAGGTATTGCCAGAGCATATAGACGAGCAACAAGCTGCCGAGCCCCGCCTGTAGCCATGTTCCCGGAACAAATTTGAGCACCCATACGCCAGCTAGCACTCCGGGGAGGCAGCCAAGCAGCATTGGCCATACTGAAGCCATGCGGCAGCTGCGGCGATACATCCATGCCACATAGCCGGCTACGATGCAGGTGACAAGGCAGCTGGAAGGGACTGCTTCGCTCATATCCATAAAACCGGCTACGATGGGCAGGGCGACCATTGCCGCGCCCATTCCGCTCACGCCGTTGACGAACCCGCCAAGAAACCAGGCTATGGAAACGATCAAGATAGTCATATCGGGCGTCATGATGGCGGCCTTCCTTTCTTTTCAAGGGACTTCAGGGGAATGTTCAGCGAAGCCTGTCAGGGGCAAACGTCCGTATAAGGGCCCTGGCCAGAATATCCGTAGCATCGGTGAGCAGTGCATTTTGGAAATGCCGTCCCGTAAATGCCAGAGGTATTTGGGTGCATCCCAGGATCAAAGCCTGCGCCCCACGTTTGATGAGTTGCGCGGCCTGCGCTTCTAGGGCATGGCACGCCCTCGGTGTAATGGGGTGGGAAAACGCCTTGATGCCGTACTCTGCATGACTGATCGCGCTCTGGACTTCTTCCCGCCCCTCCTCATCGGGAAACAGCGGCGTTATGCCCGCATTGCCCAAAGCTGTCCGGTAAACGCCCGAGGCGTAGGTCCCCTGCGTGCAGAGAACGCCGACAGCGCGCAGTTCAGGCAGCTCTTCGCGGATGAAGCGCACGACCTCGTCAATCATGTGCACGAAGCGGACATCGGTGCCGGACGCTTCCAACATCTGGAGCGCGGGGCGGAGAATGGAGCTGCTGTGCGCCGTGTTGCAGGGAATGCCGAGTACGGTTGCCCCGCCGTTTACCAGCCTGATGAGGATACGCCCTATGGCAACGCCGGGATTCTTTCCCGTCCCGAGAACGAGGAAGTCTATCCTGTCTGCTATTTCCCCGGGAAAGGAAAGTAGCGTGACCGGAAGATGTTCCTGATCCCGCGCGGCTCGCGTGTTGTTGAAAATCTTTTGTACAAGATCAAGCCCCGCATATGGACCAACGCCTCCAAGGACGCCGATGGACGCAAACGATTCCATACTATTCCCTTCGACAAGCGGGCCTCATGGGGCAGCAGGGTGCCGCCCCATGAGGTTTGATGGTCGATTAGGACCGGAACGTGTCAAGATAGGCGAACAGAGCGGGTGAACCGCCCGTATGAAGGAAGAGCACGTTGGAGCCCTCGGGGAAGTAATCCTTGCGGACGAGATCGATCAGGCCAGCCATGGCTTTTCCGGAATAAACGGGATCGAGCAGGATGCTTTCGGTGCTGGCCAGCAGCTTGACCGCTTCCACCATGCCGTCCGTGGGCAGGGAGTAGCCGGGACCGACATAGTCGTCAAAGGCGACTACGGCTTCTGCTGGCATAGTCACGCCGGTTCCAATATAATCGAGTGTTTCCTGTGCCAATTTGAGCACAGCGGCTTGTTGGGCTTCTTTTTTGCGGTTCACGCCGATGCCGGTTACGGGGATGCCCGCATTGTTTCCGATCATCCCGGCAATGATGCCTGCATGAGTTCCGGCGCTCCCGCTGGGGACGACCATGTGATCGACGCGCAATCCGGTTTCGAAAAGTTGGCGAAGTATTTCTTCCGCGCAGGAAACGTAGCCCAGCGCGCCGATCTTGTTGGACGCCCCGCCGGGGATAACATAGGGCTTTTTGCCTTCGGCGCGCAATGTCTCGGCGAGCTTCTGCATTTCACCCATCATGTCGGATCCGCCGGGGACAACGGAAATCGACTTCACGCCAAGCAGCTGGAACAGAAAATTGTTTCCTGACGCTTCGGGCTTGTAGCTGCCCTTGACCCGCTCTTCCAGAATGAGGTGGCAGTCCAGCCCTTCCTTGACGGCCCAGGCCAGCGTGAGACGGCAGTGGTTCGACTGCACGGCTCCGCAGGTAATGATGGTATCCGCCCCCTGCCGCAGCGCATCCGCCATACAGAAGTCGAGCTTGCGCGTCTTGTTGCCCCCGGCCGTTCCGGGAAGCATGTCGTCGCGTTTGATGAACACGTTGACCTTTCCGCCGAGAGCCTCTGAAAAGCGGGGGAGGGCTTCAAGGGGAGTGGGGGCCTGCACATAGCCGCGACGGGGGAACTTGGCGAGATTCATGATTTCTCCGTATGAGTTAAAAGAGTTATGTAGAATGGCAGGGATGGCTATGCCTTATCCAGTCCCATGTCCCGGATGACCTCGGAGATGATTTCTACAATCAGCGTGCAGTCATCCTTCGTGAAGGTCAGAGGGAGGCGCATGTCGCACATGGTGGCGAGAACCTTCTTGGTCTTCGGAAGGTCTGGAAGATTTTCAAAATACTGCCAACTGTCATAAGAGCTGGTGAATCCGGCGGGTTCCTTGTTGCCGAACCACTTGATCTGGACGCCGCGCTTTCCCGTTTCCGCGAGGAACGCTTCGATCTGTTCATAGGAAGCGTTGCCCAAGTTGAACTGGATGGAACTTCCCACGTAGTATTCGAGGGGATTGCGAGGCGGGCAGCTGACGCCGGGGATGCCCTTCAGCAAGGTTTCCGTGTGCTGGTACAGCTCGTTCCAGCGGGCGCACTGGATATCCAGCCGCTCAAGCTGGGGCAGGAGCAGGGCGGCCCTGAGGTTGTCCATCCGGGAACTGTAGTTGGGGGTGAACTTTTTTATCTTTTCAAACGCTTCGATGCCCGGTCGGGAGGTGTGGGCCGAGAACAGCATATAGGAACCGGAATACACGATGGCGCGCGCGATCACGTCGGGATCGTCGGTGACGAGCAGCCCCCCCTCCCCGGAGTTCATGTGCTTGTAGGTCTGTGTGCTGAAGCAGGCGGCATGGCCGAAACTGCCGCTCTTTTTGCCGTTCCAGTTGGCTCCCATCGTATGGGCGCAGTCTTCCAGAAGGATGAGGTTATGCTTGCGGCAAATCTCCATCACCTTGTCCATGTCGGCCATGTGACCGCGCATATGGGAAAGAAGCAGGTACCGGGCTTCCGTCCGGGCTGCCTTGGCGTCCAGATCGTCGAGATCGATAGTGTAGTCGTCCTCAATTTCGACGAGCTCGATCCTCGCTCCGGCGTTCTGGATAGCCCCAGGCACGGGGGCCAGTGTGTAGGCGTTACAGAGAACCGTATCCCCCGGCTGGACGCCGAGGCTCTTCAGCGCGATGTACAAGGCGCTGCCGCAGGAGGCGCAGGCAAGACAATACTTGGACCCGATATAGGCTGCGAACGCCTCTTCGAGTTCGGCTGCATAGCCTTTTTCGCCCTTCATAGTGTTGTAACGGTGAAGCCTGCCGGTGGAAAGCACGCCCAGAGCCTTGTCGATGCCTTCCTGGGGAATGGGTTCCTGAAGCGTGAAGTCCTTGTTGAATGTCAGCATGTCGTTACTCCGTAGGGAAGCTGTTTTCCGGAGAGACGTAGAGGAGGACGCCTCTCCGGATGTGGGGGGGAGGCTCAGTACTTGGGATGCTGGTACACTGTAAAATCCCATTCCTGTTCCGGGAAGAATTTGCGTAGCCGCCAGTCGCAGGCTCTGGCGTGCCCTTCCATGCCTTCTACACGGGAGAGGCGTGACGCCACAGGGCCGATGATGGAGTTGGCGGCAGCGTCGATGTGCTGATAGGTACATATTTTCAAAAACTTATGTACGTTGAGCCCGCCGCTGTAATGCGCGGCTTTCTTGGTGGGCAGGATGTGGTTGGTTCCGGAACATTTGTCGCCGTGGGGGACAGTGCTGCCTTCGCCAAGGAAGAGGGAGCCGTAGGAGGTCAGGCGGGAGAGCCACCAGTCTGTATCGCGGGCGATGACCTGCACATGTTCCGCGGCATACTGGTCGCTGGCTTTGGCAAGCTCTTCGCGATCGGGGCAATAGATGATTTCGCCATAATCGTTCCAGGCCGTCAGCGGCACGTCGGGGTTGGGCATGTCCGCGCACAGCTTGGGGATGAGCCGCAGCACCTCTTCTCCCAGTTCCTTTGAAGTCGTGAACAGCCAGACGGGGGAGTTATACCCATGTTCCGCCTGGGATACCAAGTCGACGGCCACGGTCATGGGATCGGCGCTATCGTCGGCAATGACTGCGGATTCCGTGGGGCCGGCGAACACGTCGATGCCGCATTGCCCTGATCCGCAGAGGAGGGCCTTGGCCTCGGCCACATAGGCGTTCCCCGGGCCGACGATGATGTTCGCGGGTTTTCCGGTGAACAGGCCATAAGCCATGGTGGCGATGGCTTGAACGCCTCCCATCTCAAGAATAATGTCCGCACCCGCGAGATCCATGGCATAGCATACGGCGGGATCGATGCTTTCGCCGCGCGGAGGGGAAGCTACGATGACCGTAGATACGCCGGCCGCCTTGGCGGTCGCCACGCTCATGATGGCGGAACAGGCATGTGCAAACCGCCCGCCGGGGACGTAGCAGCCCGCAACATCCATGGGGATGACCTTTTGGCCGAGCACGATGCCCGGAGTCACTTCGGTTTCAAAATCATGGAGGCTTTCCCTTTGCGCCTTGGCAAAGCCCGAAACCTGCTTATGAGCGAACTGGATATCCCGCTTGACGCTTTCCGGGACCGAATCGATGAGGCGTTGCCGCTTCTCCGGAGAGAGGATGAAGTCGGCATTCCATTTGTCAAACTTGCGAGCCAGTTCGCGCACTGCCGGTTCTCCCCCGGCCCGGATTTCCTGAAGCATGGATGCGACGGTTTCCCGGGCTTCCTGACTATTGGCTTCAGTTGTTTTGACCGCTTTCTTGAGCCATTCCATGGTGATTCTCCTTACTGGGATTTTGTTTTTATATCTCATGAAATATTTCATAAAATATTTTTTGTGTAAAAAGTTATGATTGCTGTAAAATGGAGTCTTGCGGAAATGGCTGATGACTCTCATTTATGGAGAAAGGTGAAGGTCGAACAGAAACCGACCTAAAATGGTTCAATAATCATAAGTTGGGCAGCCATAAAATGATCTGCGGGAAAAGGATCATTATGATGATGCAAAGGATATTTATAGCACAAAACGGAAGTGCTTTTATCGAGAGTCTTTCCAGGGATACTCCTGATATTCCTGAGGAGACGAAAAGGTTTTCCCCCAATGGCGGCGTTGAGAAACCAATGGCGCAACAGCATACCAAGACGACGCCAAAATGGATGGGATCAACTCCGAGAGTCGTCATGACGGGCAGTAGCACGGGAGTTACCAACATGATGATGGCCAGAGTTTCCATGAACATGCCGAGGAAAAGTAGAAAAACGGTGACCATAGCCCAAATCACGAGGTGGTTGGATGAAACCGACAACATCCCCTTCGCAATGACTTCAGGAATACGGTACTGGACAAGGAGCCGTCCGAATGCGTAGGCCGCAAACATGATAATGAGCACGCGACCAGTAATCCAGACTGTGGTTTCCAAAGACTTCATGAATGTTGGGAGTGACATTTCTTTGTAAATAAAAATGCCTACGATCATCGTGTAAAAAATGGCTACGACCGCCGCTTCCGTCGGGGTGAAGGCCCCCGAATATATGCCGCCAAGGATGACGACGGGAGCCATCACTGCATAAAAGCCGTCACCCAAGCTCTTGAACAGGTTACGCAAAGAAAAGGAAGGTAATCCAGAGGCCAGATCCTTGCCTCGGCAGAAACAGTAATGAAGGCCGATCAGACTGAAAGCGAACAGAAACCCGGGAATGACTCCGCCAAGGAACATTTTTGTGATTGATTCCTGAGCGGTTACACCATAAATGACCATAGGAATGCTTGGAGGAATAATAATCCCGATACCGCCTGCCGTGGCGACAGCCGCTGCTGCGTAGTCCTCCTTGTAGCCACGGCGAGTCATTGCCGGGATCATGAGCATGCCTACGGCCGCTGTAGTGGCTGGGCCCGAACCTGAAATAGCGCCGAAAAAGACGCAAGCGAGAACTGCTGTGATTGCCAGACCGCCGCTCATCTGGCCGACCATATGCTCGGCTACGGTCACTATCCGTCTGGAAATGCCAGCGCATTCCATGAGTGCGCCGGCCAGAACAAAGGCGGGCAGGGCCATAATGGGGAAACTGTTCACAGAGGAGAAGGCGATCTGGACGAGCGTGGTTAGTTCTTGCCCTACATAGAGGTAGGTTACTGCTGCCGAAAGGGCCAAGGCCAGAGTTATGGGGGCCCCCATGATTAGCAAAGTGCCGAACGCACTGAAAAGGAGAATGGGAGCGCTCATACTCGTGCCTCTTCTTTTTCGCTTGCCTGCCCGGCAGAGCCCAATGTGCTGCCCTCTACAATGGCTTCGTAGTCTTCCGCCTCAATTTTGTCGACATCCTTGATCTCCTGTTTCAGGATATATCGGATATAGTCGACTTGGAGGATCCTGAGGCTCATTAGGGTAAAGGCTATGGGGAAAATCCAGTAGACATATTCCATTGAGAGATTCATTGCTGGGGACATATATGGAAATTCACGTAAGTCATCGATAATGACGAAACTCATTTTTACCATCATCCCATTGAAGAGGAGCCAAAGGATATCGGTAATCAGCATAGAATATTTGCCGACCCATTCAGGGAGTAGCTTGAATTGGATGACGACCCGGTTGTGGGCAGAAAGACGGGCCGCGTAGGCCGCTCCAAAGAACACAAACCAGACGAAGGCAAATCGAGAGGCTTCCTCGCTCCACGGAATTACGATGGAAAAAACGCTTCGAAGTACGGTCTGGGTGAAAATCAGGCATATGAAAAACACGAGAAGGAGTTGGCCAATATAGCATTCAAACTTGTCCAAGACGCGCAGGATTCCGTGTGGACTCATAAAAACCTCCAGCTATGGGCATTGCCTTTCCCCATTTAGGGGGCGCTGTTGGAGAAAGGCAATGCATATTTGATTATCTTCCAAGCTCCTTTTGGATCATGTCGATCACGGCCTTCCCGCCAATGAATTCATAGTAATCAGGCCAGATTTTTTCGACGGCAATTCTCTTCCATTCGTTCTCATCCCTGAGGACAGAGACGGTCACTCCCGCTTCCTCCATGGCCTTGCGGGCCAACCCGCTCTGCTCGTTTTCCCACTCGAGGATATGCATCTGCGCTTCCATGCCCGCGCTGGCGAGAACTTTCTGCAAAGTAGGATCAAGCTGTTTCCATGTACGTTCGCCGATGAAAAGCGGTTGTAAGGAATACTGGTAATGAAGCTCGGTCAGATACTTCTGAACTTCTTCAAACTTCATCGTATGGTTCACCACATAAGGGTTATCCTGCCCGTCGATGACGCCTTGCTGAAGCGCCGTGAATGTTTCTGCCCAAGCCATGGGGACAGGGTTGGCTCCCCAAGCTTGAAAAGTGGCGACAAAAATTTTGTTGTTGGGAACTCTAAGCTTAATATCTTTGAGATCCGCGAGGCAGGTCACCGGCTTTTTAGAATTTGTGAGATGGCGGAAGTTCGTATAACAGTGCCCAAGGATACGCAGGCCACCCGTTTTCACAGACATTGTATTGAAATAGTCGAACAGCTTACCTGTAGTCGCCTTGACGACGGCTTCTTCGGTATCAAGCAGGTACGGTAGAGTGTAGGCGCCGAGTCCGGGAACAAGGGGAACAGCATTTCCGATACCGACCACGCACATGTCGAGCGTCCCACGGCGGGTGTTCTGTAGCATTTCGGACTCGTCCCCCAGTGAACAATTGGGGAAAAGTTCGATCGTCACGTTGCCATTAGTTCTTTTTTCAACAATTCTCTTGAACTCTTTCCCATACTCCCCCGCCCCCGAATCGATGGGATCGCCAATTCCCATCTTGAAGACATCTTTTGCGAGAGAAGACTGTGGACCGCAGATGAAGAGCATCAGCGCGCATATGATCGCATACAATACCTTCCGGCGGTGAGCCTGGCTACAGGCGGCATTTACGACAGGCACCATCAGTTGTCTTGGACTTGTCATGTTCGATTCCTCCCTGTTTTTTCAGTCCTTGCGTGGTTCTCTCTGTTGCTTTTCTTGTCAGAGAGAACAATCGGAATTGCCGTGCGAACGTTGTAGTGCCTCCTTTTATTTGTATTTATCCAAAAAGAGTGAGGGCGCCCTCTTTGAAAAATAAATCACATGAAGGCAGCATATAGCGGTTTTTTATGTGTGTCAATATTTCATGAAATATTTCATGAAATATTTTTTATCCGTTGACGGGCATGGAGAAAAGCGTATATAAGAACAAATAAAGGAAATAATATGAGTAAGATCACCTCAAAAATAAAATCTCTCACCGCCTATGAGATGATTCGGGATATGATCCTGTCAGGAGAGGCGCTCCCTGGGACTCGGCTGGTTTTGACTGAGCTTGAGGAAAAAATGGGGGTCGGGCGCGGCCCTATCCGTGATGCTCTCATGCGTCTGGACAAGTCGGGGCTCGTTCAGAACATTCCTTACAAGGGGGCCGTGGTGACACTCCCGCCGTCATTTCGGGAGATGGAGCATATTTATCAACTGCGTATTCAGGTTGAGATTGTTTTGGCCATGGAGGCCATGCGCGTTGCTTCTGATTCGGATATTGCCCAGCTTGAGGAGATAGCTTCCGCGATGGAGAATTCTTCTCCTGAAGAACCCTATTTTTTTCATAAGGATAGGGAGTTCCATCGAACTTTGTATGCTATTTCAAAGATGTATCATCTTCAAGCAATAGTCGACCATCTTCTTGATTATGTGGAAGCCTTTTTAAATCTTCGTCATTATGCTAGTGCAGATAAGGAATTGTTTATTCAACAGCATTCTGTCATCATTCAAGCTCTGAAAGATCACAATAAAAATATACTTGTCGAAACCTTGAAAGAAAATATTATGGTAGGACTTGAATTGATAAGGAAGGAAATGGCTCGGTTTCCCCATAGTGGAAATTGATATATAAATACTGCTAGGATAGATCTATGAATAAAGCAATTGCCACTGGAGATAAGGATTCTTTATGTTTTTATAGAGTATATTGTGTAGAAACTGTCCATAGTATCTGGTAGAATTGATGTTCATCAAAAATATTCTGCCTTGAGCTCACTGGTTGGTTTCAAAAGGCTCTGTCACAGTAAATGATTGATATTTTATTTCATGAGATTTCATATAGATACAAAAAGGAACTTCCTTTGTATAGAGTTCATGAACAAAAAATATTGCAAATTCAACATGCTATGGGTGTGTATCAATCAAATACTATGACAGAGCCTTTCAAAAAAGCTTACTGTGCCTGATCTTAGGGGATCATGCCCGTAGGTAATGGAGGCGCATGAGAGAAACAATATGGAGTTTCCTCTCCACAGACGGGTAGATATGGAAATGAGGCCAGTTAATAGGGGCAGCATTATTTTCAAGAGAATGAAAACAGGGTATGCTGAGGAACATGGAAGTGTCTCATGCATATCCTGTTTTATCTCTCCGAAAGCCAGCTGGAGCGTATCAAGTCTTTCTTCCCCGTTCTCACTGTGTTCCCCGTGTCGATGACGGGCGCGTCGTCAGCGGCATCACTTACGCCATCAGGCACGGGCTTAAGCGGAAGGATGCCCCTGAAGAATAGGGTCCGCGCAAGACACTGTACAATCGGTCCGTCAGGTGGAGTAATCTCGGACTTTTCAGTTGGTTGACAAACTAGACACCTTTTGATGGTTCCCTGATGATTGACTCCACTCACCTCAAGGCTCACCGCACGGCACAAGTCTGCTCAAAAAGGAGATTCTCCAATCTCATTAAGACGCACAAAAGGTGGCCTGAATTCCAAATTTCATGCTGGCTGGGACGGACATGGGCGGCCTGCCCTGCTCTTGCTGACTGAAGGACAGGTCAGCGATTACAGAGGGGGGCGACCAGATTATACCCCCCTCCCAATATGCCGCCCCCCTTTATTTTCTCCTTCGTTTTCCGCTTAATGGAAACCCTGCCTCCAGCTATCCCCGCGTCATTTCCCGTTTGATTGATAGAAATCCAAG
>OGZI01001041.1_pt1 | contig 30615 bp, 27 predicted proteins | sample 1576711 | NCBI WGS metagenome assembly OGZI01 (sample SAMEA3541482, study PRJEB24748) | human gut metagenome | biome: human gut; feature: human-associated habitat; material: faeces | place: China | collected 2012
AAGACACGGATCATCACGGATGCCAGCTGCGGCATGGTTAGAAATACCGGATTTTACGATCAGAATTTGCCGCCGCCTGTTTATCTGGAACTTTTAAATATCTGTTTCTCATAATATTACTTATCAAAGCAACGCACGATATGCTTATTGCGTCTGTCACGGGAGCAGTCCCTGCTCCTGCATCTCGCGCGCCACCTTCACATATTCCCGGCTGTTGCGGTAAATCTCTTTTTTCTCCGCTTCCGTCAGCTGCCGCACGACCTTCGCCGGGCTTCCGAGCACCAGCGATCCATCCGGCACCCGGGTGTGCTTTGTGACAAGGCTTCCCGCCCCGACGATACAGTCACAGCCAATCTCCGCTCCGTCCAGGATCGTCGCCGCCATCCCGATCAGCGTCCGGTCACCCACCGTGCATCCGTGGACAACCGCCTGATGTCCGATGGTCACATTGTCACCGATCACCACATCGCCCTCAATGCTCGCATGAATCGTACAGCTTTCCTGAATGTTTGTCTCTCTTCCGATCGTGATGATTCCCTCATCCCCGCGCACGGTGGAGTAAAACAGCACACAGCTGTCCTCCCCGATCGTCACGTCTCCAACCACCATCGCCTCGCGTGCAATCCGCACACCTGGAAGATCTGTAATCCGCTTATAGTTCATTTTTCCACACTCCTTATCCCAACTCCGCATTGAATTTCTGCGCATTTATACGGTAAAAATCATCCCCCACGCTGTCGATGACGTGGTAAGCCGCTATGGAATCCGTCATCTCGAAGATCACACTTTCCCCGCTGCAAAGCTCCAGAATATCAAAATCCACCTGTTCCGGTACGGCGGTGCCAAGCGTGGACATTACCTGCTCCACTTTCCGCACCTGCAATGCATCCGTCTCAATTTTAAGACAGATATACTGGTTCTTCGCAAAGGACGCCAACACCAGAACCGGATAATTATAATCAACAGACGGATGCTCCATGCCGGTTTTTTCATTTACCATTGTGCCGCCCGGCACATATTTTACCAGATAGCAGTGCTTTGCCGTCTTTATCGCCTCTTCTGTTTCGATCTGTGCAAGCTCCGGATTGAAGATCGCAATCGCGCCGTCCGGCGCATACTCCTGATCTGTCACAAGCTTTTTATTGATATAGCAGTCGCTAATCAGCGCATAATGCCCGTTGTAGAAGGAGATAATTCCAAGCTTCGGAGAAGCCCCCGCATAGCGCGCCTCCTCCGCTTCCAGATATTCCGCAAGCGGCAGTGTCTTTGAAATAATCTTTTTTGTCACTGCGGTCACCGCCACCGGAGCGGTCGACTTTTTCTCCGGATACGGATGTCCGGCACCGATCTTCACATCCTTCGCGCATGCCTTGCCATGCAGGGTATACGGGGTGTATAAAACCTCGTAATAATAACTTTTGGTATTCAGCTTCGGCATCGTCTCGCAGTCAATGTCTGTCTGCCTGAAATAGACGGTTCCCTCCTTATCCTCCAGATGGGCTTCCAGTTCTTCCTCCGGCACAATAAAACCGAACCCTGCACTGACCGGCTGCTTGATCATGTATTTTACGATATAACCGCGCAGTCTCTCCGGTTTGGATTCTTCCTGCTTCTCCTCTGCAATGACCGTCTTCTCTGAGATCAGAGCGACATCCTTCGCCGCGCAAAGCTTGCCCTTTAAGGTCTGCTCGATCGTAAACGAAACCCTGCGCCCCAGAACCAGCTGCGACGCCTCCCCCGCATCTGTGAGATTGTTGACATGGAACCAGTATTCCCCGGAAATATAACCGGTACCGTTATCCGTGCGGTAAGCCGTAATGAGTCCCACATACCGCACCTGCGCGATATCGCCGGTCTGCAGCACCGTCTCTTCTGCGGTATTTACCTCGCCGTTCCCGTCAATCCACACTTTCGCATAATCCGCACAGAGGTGCATCTTCTCCAGCGTCACACTGACCGCTTCCTGCACCATCTCACCAGGTTCTTTGGCGCAGGTGTAGGAAACCACGTAGATATTGCCCAGTTTGAATCCAAAGTCAATCTGATCCTGCGAAAACATGATATTTCCGCGCGGCAGTCCGGCGTTCTCCATCTTCGCATAATTCTGTGAGACGTAGCAGTTCCCGATAAAGCCGTTCGTCCGGAGTGCATTCGGGAAAAATAAAATGATCCATCAAAAAAACGGTAAATTGCTTCCGTCTGGCTTAATTTTTCCACGCATACCTTGTGTGTGTGCGATACCAGCCGGATGTCATCCGCGCAGATCTTTCCGGCTGCAAGCTTCAGATGACAGGACACGGTACACGCAAAATCTCCATACCGCATGAGTTCCAGTTCCGTGGCATCACGACAGCCTTCCGGCGCAAATGTAAAATTCCCGATCATTCCGGTATCACGCATCAAATCATAATCTGTCAGTTCCCCGACCAGCCGGATATCCGCCACATCCGAAAGCATGATTTCCCTGCCCTCTACCGTGATCGTCTCCGCCGCAATGTTCTGCAGAATGCCTTCCGCCCTGCTGTCATCTTTCAGCGTCACTTCGACCCGGTTTAATAAATAGATCCCGATCTCTCCGGCCGTTATATCTTCACCCATACAAGCTGCTCCTTCTACTATCCGTCATGTATTTATGGTATTACAGTACCCGCGCTTTTGCAAGGAATTCTTTCCACGCAACCCGCCCGGAGATTCACGGTGCTCGTCAAATCTGCATACAGTCATACAATATAAATAATGTCTTTCTGCATTTCATAATCTCCCGGCGGATTCATGCAGCTTTCTGTACCGTGGTTGTATTTGTTTCGGCTGCTCTGTATTCTGAAGCTTCGGGTCTACAGCCTACAAAATACGCCGTGAGACCCGAAATTTTACAATTTCCGGGTCTCACGGCGTATTTTTTGCTTCCTGTGCCCAAAAGCCATGGATTTATCCCTCTTTTTCTCTCTTATCAAGCGGTTTTCGGGTCTCACGCAGCTATTTTTCCTCTGTAGACCCGCGCCAGCCTTCTCCAGACTTTCTCACAAACGTTTTCTGGAATAAAAAATGTGCCACGACACATTTTCGCACCAAGCGCGGTCGCCTGCGGCATGTCTCTCCTTCGCGCAAGTGCGCATCCTGCCCGGAGGGCTAAAAGCACCTTGTCAAGCGTCTTCCTGTACCGTAATATTCCGCACCCAGATGTATTTTTTATAATGTAAGTACACAGCAGGAATCTTCACAATCTCGTCGAGGTTTACGATACAGTACACCACCATGACCGGCCATTTCAGCACAAATGCCGCAAAGAAGCCAAACGGCACGGAAAAGCACCACATCGCCCCGAGATTCCCCTTCATGTCGAACTTGGAATCCCCTCCGGCACAAAAGATGCCGTCCAGCACCGTCGTGTTGACTGACTGCGCCATAATGTTGCAGCCACAAAAGATCAGCATGTACTGCAGATACTCCGCCGCCGTCTCACTGAGCGGTGCAAAACGCACGATCAAAGGCGAGATCAGCATCAAAAGACCGCCGGTGGTCATGCCGACCACGATTGCCATGCGCGTCAGCCTGCCACCGTACACTTTTGCCTTGTCCAGTTCTCCGGCACCGAGCAGGTTTCCGATCAGCACGCCCGCACCGCCGCTGACGCCGCGGATTAGGCACGATAACATATTCTTGGCGATCGTGGTGATGGAATTCGCCGCCACTGCGTCGCTTCCCATATGTCCCATAATCACAGAGTAGGACACATAGGCGATTCCCCAGACGAGTGCAGCGCCGAGCACCGGCGTGGTATAGCGCCAGAAATCTTTTGTCAGAACGGCATCCGCCGCATGGAACATCTTCTTCCAGATGATCTGCACACGCCCGGACTGCTTCGTCTCCAGGTAACTCCAGATGAGCTCCACCAGACGGGCGGCAACCGTCGCGTAAGCCGCTCCCTGTATTCCTAACGCAGGAAGCCCCAACAGCCCGTAGATCAAGATCGCATTGCAGATAATATTCACAACGACCGCTGTACAGCTGATCCGTGAACTGACCGTGGCATAGCCGGTATTTTTCAGCAAAATCAGGTAAATCTGTGAAATACCGCACAGCAGATATGACAGGGACACCGCGCGCAGATAGACCGCTCCGCTCTCAATTAACGCAGGATCGGACGTAAAAATGCGCATGAGCACCTCGGGTGCCACCGCCGCAAACACGGTGAACGCACCGCTGAATATGAGATTGGTGCGCAGTGCAATCGGCATGACCTCCTCAATGGAAGCCGCGTCCTTTTTCCCCCAATACTGCGCTGCCATGATTCCGGAGCCGGCGGAGATACCGCTGATAAACAGATTTAAGACAAACTGGATCTGCCCTGCCAGAGACACCGCCGACAGGGAGGTCTGGCTGACCGCTCCGAGCATAATGGCGTCCGTGGCGCTGACTAACGCCAACATAAACTGCTGCATCGTGATCGGCAGCACCAGAAGCTTTAATTTCTGGTAGAATTCATCGTGGAAATTGATTTTTGCAAACATAATTTTCATCCTTTACATGTATAACTCATGAGATTTTATCATCTATGCCTTGCCGCCGTCAATTTCCTTTCTTGCCTTTTTTTCAGTCAGATTCCGGATTTTTTTACATATCCTGCACTTTTTACATATTCGATCTTTTCACTACGGTCTTTTCACCGTCCACTCGTACGTTCCGGCAGGCACATTCTCACTTCTTCCATCCGGAAGAAGCACTACCGCCTCCACCGGCGTTGCAAGCCGGATATGGCAGCCGTCCGGTTCGTACCGCCATGCGCTCTCGATCTTCCCTGCCACGGAAAGATAGCTTCCGGATACGCCTCCCAGGCGCTCGTCCGGATAAGGTGCAAAATGCAGTTTTGCAAAGCCCGGTTTTTCCGGTCTGATTCCCAGGATATATTGATAGTAAAACTCCCCCACACTGCCGAATGCGTAATGGTTAAAGGATACCATATTTTCACCGGAGCCCGCCATTTTCTCCTCGTTGACGGTTCCGTCCGGCTTTAAGGCATCCCAGCGCTCCCATGTTGTCGTCGCGCCACATTTTACCTGGTACATCCACCCCGGGCAGTTCTCCTGCAGTAATACATCATAGGCAAGCTTCTGCTCTCCCGCCTCCACCAGAAGCGGCAGTAGATGCTCCGTCGCAAAAAATCCCGTCTGCAGCCCGTTTTTACGGATGTTGGCAACAAAGTTTTTCCTGACCCGTTCCCGCAGCTCGCCCTCCGGCAGTACATATTTTAACGCCATAATATAGGCAGACTGATAATCCTTCGCCACGATTCCGTTTTTACTCACGAATTTTTTGATATAAGCGTCCGTCGTCGCGGCAAGCTGTCTGCGGTACCGCGCCGCATCTTCTCGCTTTCCAAGCCGTTCTGCCGTCTCGCTGATGACCTTTAAGTCATGCACGATGAACGCGTTTGACACCGGATTGTTGTGCATCGCCTGCCATGCGATTCCTTTTCCCATCGCGAGCCAGTCGCCTAGGGACGGACCAATCCAGAGATTTTTCTTCCCCATCTTGCGGATCTCCGCCTCCACAAAAAGCTTCATGCTCTCATACTGGCGCGGCAGTGCCTCCTCGTCCCCGAACTGACGATACATCATCTCCGGCAGAATCGTGACCGCATTGCCCCAGCCCAGCATGCTGATAAATCCGATCCCGGCAGGTCCTGTCTGCGGCACCGTGGCGCACACATATCCCTCGGTGTTGTCAAGCTGCCCCAGCTCCAGATCCCGCAGAAAATTTTTCCAGAACGCATCCGTATTAAAATTATAAGCCCCTGTCAGTGCAAACACCTGACCGTCCCCGGTATAGCCCATGCGCTCATCCCGCTGCGGGCAGTCGGTCGGCACTTCCACATAGTTGGATTTCTGTCCCCAGACCTGGTTCTCATAGAGCTTCTGCACCAGCGGATTTTCGCAGGAAAAATATCCGGTACGCTTCATCTCTGTGTGAAGTGCGTATGCCCTGATCATCCCCGGCTGATATGCCGCACCGGAAAGTTCCATATAACGAAATCCCATATAAGTAAAGCGCGGGCGGTATTTTTTCTTCTCCGCACCTGCATGGTAGACGATCGTCGCCTTTGCTTTGCGCAGATTTGCGGTGTACAGGCTGCCGTCGGCATTTAAGATCTCCCCGTGCCGGATCGTAATTGTCTCATTTTTCAAAAAAGAAGGATCTATTTCTACAATTCCGGCAAAATTCTGCCCAAAATCAAGGATCGTCACATCTCCCTGCACCGTTGTCTCCCGCACCGGCATCTCATCCTGCAGGCGCACCTCCGTAAGTGTCGGCTCCAGTGCGAACGGCGTCTCCTTTGTGTAGGCGGCCGCATGACCGGTCACGTTCTCTCTTCCGTCTGCAAAATAAATCTCACCATCGTACTCTCCTGCATATTCATACGGGGATTCCAGTTCCTCCACCGTCTCATCGGAGACGATCTTTCTGCTTCCCGCCGCATCCTCCAGTTCCAGAATCCATGCGACCGCCGGCTGCTCTCCGTATATCTGCGTCTGATTTTCACAGAGAAAACGCCCGCAGTACCACCCCTGTCCGAGATAGACCGTCAGCGTATTTTCCCCTTCCCGCAACAGCTCCGTAACCTCGTGTGTCTGATAGAGCACACGTCTCGGATAGTAGGAAAATCCCGGCGCAAACATCTGGCTCCCGATCTTCGTACCGTTTAATTCTGCTTCGTACACGCCGAGTGCTGTGCCATAAAACACAGCTTTTTTAACCTGTGAAGCCATAAATCTCTGCCGGTATACAAAAACCTCGCCCTCCCGGTATTCTTTTTCTGAAGTGATCCACTGTTTTCTTAATTCTTCCATCTGCATTTCCATCCTTATTCTGCCATCTCCCGCTCTGTCAGATCCGTGCGTTTAAAAACTGTGCGCTTACCTCCAGCGACCGCAGCGGAGAGTTATCCACCCAGTTTTTATGGCTTTCTAAAATCACGGCATCCACATTCACGTTCTTTGCCTGTGTAATGAGTGCATCCAGATTCATATTACCGCAGCCAAGCTCCATGCTGTCCGATTTTAAGATCGGCGTCATGGCAGGCTTCAAAAGCCGCGTGCCGCGGTCATTGATATGATAGAGTTTCATTCTCGTGTCCAGTTTTTTCATCAGGGCGAGCGCGTCCACGCCCGCCTCCGTCGGCCAGTAGGAATCCAGCTCAAAGTTGACATATTCCGGATCTGTCTCCGAAAGGAGCAGATCATACGCCGTTTTCTGCTGCTCAACGTGCAGAAATTCACAGTTATGATTGTGGTACAAAAGCTCAATGCCCGCCTCTTTCAAAATTTTTCCGGAGGTATTCAGATCCCGGCACAGCCCCTGCACCGCGGCTTTATCCGCGTAATCAAAGCGGTACATTCCCGTGATGACAACATATTTTGTGCCGAAGGCTTCTGCCTCTTTTGCAACCGTCTCCGGCTCCCGTCTGATCGTTCCAAGATCTTCATGGATGCTCGTCACACAAAGTCCCGCTTCTTTTACAAGGGCATTCCAGTCATAGCTGCCGCCTTTTCCGACCGGCATCCCCGCCGCCTTCGTGAGCATCCGCACCAGAAAAGAGGTCGGTTTCACCATAAAACCGTTCAGTTCGATTCCGTCGTAGCCTGCCGCCTTGATCCGCCGCAGCGTCTCTGCCGTCTGCTTTTCATTTTTCGTTACTGTTCCAAGCATGATCTGCTGTACTGCTTTTTTCATCCCTCTGCGCTCCTTACTTCCTATTCCTTAATTCTTTGGAATTTTCTGCAATGCGTCGTTTAACGCTTTCATCTGCGCCTCGCTCACAGCGTCTCCCGCCTGCTTTAAGAGACTTGCCAGTGTCATGCGCTGCATCATCCGCTGCAATGCCGGGTTGTCCTTCACGCTCTCCGCCACATCGCCGCGGCTTGCGGAAGCCTGTGCCATCAGGCTCTGCACAATGGCGTTTGCCATCTCATTTTTCGCCAGTTCCCCCAGTGTATCGGAAATCGAATAGTGATCCGCTTTAAAATCCTCTTTGTCAAACCAGTTGACCACGTCGCCCTGCTTGTTGAAAATGTAATCCGGATTCGGTGTGTCCACTTTTCTCACTGTAATCTCATCGGTGCAGTCCCCAGACACTGCCCGGATCGTGTGCGTTCCCGTAATCGGCACCCGGAATCTGAAGATGCGTGCGCCTTCTTTCGTCTCTTTCTCTGCTCCGTCCACAAAGAGCGAGACCTTCTTCTGGTTGGAGTACACTTTGATCTCCGTCACATCCTCTGCACGGTCCGTGTACCTGCTGCCGCAGAGATGCACAAATGGGGCTTTGCTCCAGTATGCCTTGTATACATAGAACGCATCCTTTTTGATCCTGCGGTCCATCGTCACAAGCCCTTTCTGGTTCTCTCCGTGCTTGCCACCCTCGTCGCGCCCGTCCGCAGCGAAATCAAACAGGTTCCATACATGCGTTGCCCACAGATACGGGCGCTCCTCAATCATTTTTGCCATATGCTCGTGGTAAATACACTGATATTCCTCCGTGTAATCGCCCCGCTCCGGATTCGCACTGTGGTACGCCGGATTCGCGTCCGCGCCGTACTCGGAGAGTCCGATCACCCGGTCGGGGTAAGTGCTGTGATATTCGTCAAAAAAGCTGTCGTTCTGTTCCAGTTCCCCGATGTACCAGCCAAAGTAGAGATTGTAGCTGTTCATATCCGGTATCTCCAGCATCGGGCTGTCCGTCTCTAACATAAAGACATCCGCCATAACCGTCGGACGCGTCTTATCCAGTTCATGACACAGATCATTTAATCTACGGTGATTCTCCAGCAGTTCTTCGTTCACCGCGCTTGCTGCCGTGATCTCATTAGAAAGTCCCCAGCAGACAATCGACGGATGATGATAGTTCTGTACGATCAGCTCCTTCATCTGGCTTAACGTATTTTCGGTGCCGTCTGTCATGTGCATCGTGATATACGGAATTTCCGCCCACACGATGATTCCGTTCTCATCGCAGAGATCGTAGAACTCCTGCGCGTGCTGATAATGTGCCAGGCGGATCGTGTTGGCACCAAGCTCTCTTACAATCGCCATATCCTCCCGGTGCATCTCGTATGTCAGCGCATTGCCCGCGCCCGCACGATCCTGATGACGGCTCACGCCGCGCAGCGGATAAGATCGTCCGTTTAAGAAAAAGCCCTCCCTGGGATCCACTTTAAAGCTGCGGCAGCCAAACGTCCGCTCCACGACATCACCGCCCGGAAGTTCTGCTTTTACCGTATACAGATACGGATCCTCCACACCGTCCCAGAGATGCACATTTTTAAGCGCAAACACGGCTTTTGCATAACCGTTTTCCACGGGAACCGTCTGTGTCTCTCCCGCCACGGTGACCGTCACGTCCGGTGCTTCCCCCGTCATCCACAGTTCCACCGTCACGTCTGCGTCCGCCTGTTTCTCTGCGGCGTCCAGAATCGTCACCTCCGGCGTCACTTTCATGCCGTTTCCGCCTGCATAGTCCATCACAAAATGCACTTTAGGCACCGTCACCAGCTTTACCATGCGGTACAGCCCGCCGTAAAAAGTAAAATCGGCTTTCTGCGGATACACCTTTGTGTTGTCAGAGTTATCCACATATACTTCTAACAGATTGTCCTCTGTCAACTGCTCCGTCACATCTACCCGGAATGTAGAAAATCCGCCCTCGTGGTGGAACAGCTTCGTTCCGTTGACCACAACATCCGCCGTCATCGCTGCGCCGTTAAATTCCAGATACGCTCTTCCTCCCTTTTCCAGTTCCGGTTTTGCAAAATGACGCACATATTTGCAGGTTCCGCGATAATAATCGTTTCCGCCGTCCTGTCCGTCAACCGCGTTCCAGGTATGCGGGAGCGTTACCGCCTCCCCTGTTTCACTCTGCGGATTTTTATAAAATGTCCAGCCTTTCTCCAGCAATATTGTATTTCTCATCTGTTTCGTTCTCCCTCTCTTTTCTTCTCTCTACTTCATTTCCTCAATCACTTTTTCCACTTCTGCCTGTTTTTTCTCCTGAATACTCTTCTGTACTTCCTCCATCTTCTCTTTGGAGAGCGGTGTCTCGCGCATTGCGCAGAGCGTACATACCCAGCCGATCAGCGGAAGTCCGAAATACATGCTCATCGTCATCCAGAAGATTGCCGGTGTGGACGGGTCGGACGGCTGCGGCATCGTGTGCCTGTAGCCGATCAGCGCCACCAGTCCGGTTGCAATCGCCGCAGAGAATGAGGACACTAACTTGTCAATAAAGCTGTATGTACCTGTCACTGCTGCCGGAATGAATTTACCGCTGCGGTCTAACTCGTAATCAATGATGTCCGCCATCATAGCATTGCTTGACATCGTCACGCACATTTTTGCACCATTTAACACCAGGGTCAGTAATACATATACAATCATCATTGGAAGCGCCGTCGCAATCAGGGTCGGATCAATGAAAATAAACAATACCACAAGCACCGCCGCCACGGTGATGCACACATACGTCCACGTCACCATCGCCTCTTTATTTCCGTGCTTTCCTGCGTATTTCGCCCCGATAAACGCGAAGATGATCGAAGGAAGCATACCGATTACACTTAAGATTGTCCCAAGCTGCATATTGCCGATAATAATTCCGAACAACATCGTCGTTACAACCGCCTGGCTTGCCGTCTGGCTCGCAATCTTATCCGAACTCGCCGCAACGATGAACGTCTGCAGCGCACGGTTGGATTTGACCAGCTCCCACATATCTTTTACTTTTACCGGCTCAGCCTTCTTCTTGCTCGTCACGCCCACAAAATTTTCCGGTTTATCGATATCCGATACCGCGATACAGCAGAGAAGTAATCCCACACCCGATACTGCCACGCAGACGATGCAGGATGCTGCAAGCATCTCTACCGAATAGACATTCCCGTATTTGGGAAGCAGCATCACCGTAATCACGATGTTAAGAATCATCGGCACCAGATAGTTATAAGCTGTACTCCAGACGCCTACCATCGGGCGCTGCTTCGGGTCGTTCGTAAGCATCGCCGGAACGATCTGCGCTGTGACGTTGCACATCGTATAGCCGATCACATACAGGCAGTAGAGCAGCACGAAAAGCACGATTCCATGTCCCTTTCCGCTCGCCCAGCAGTACATGATCAGGACTGCCAATGACTCGATCAGCCATCCTGCCACCATCAGAATCCTGATCTTTCCGAACCGCGTGTTCATCTTATCGATGATGATCGCAATGATGGGATCTGTGACGCCGTCCAAGATTCTTGTTGCAGTCAGGATAATGCCAACCACCGCTGTTGCTATGCCATACCCTGCGTTTGCCACATAGCTTGCCAGTCCAAGCAGCACATAAAAACACATTCCAATCCCAGAACTGCATCCTGCAAGCGCTACCCTCCATGTCTTTGCACGGCGGTAGACAATGCCGTTTGTCTCCACAGACTGTTCTTTTTTCTTTCCAAACATTTTTATACCCTCCAGACCTTTTCCGTATTTTGCCGCTCCTATATATCTGCGGCTCTGTTTTTCTATGACTTTATTCTAGCTGGTCTTTTTCTTTTGTGTGTTTACAAATTCGTGGTTATGCAATAAAATTCATGTTATAAAATGGATCATCAATGTTTTTCTAACATTTTCATTATTTTGCGAACTCCCGGTTTTATAAAATCTTATATAGTAATATCAGATTACAAGAGAACCGCAGGAAGATACGGATAATTCTGTATTTTATCACTGCAGAATGGAGGATATTATGAGATTACCGGAACATTTTTTGATCGGGGCTGCCACAGCCGCCCATCAGGTAGAAGGGAACAACATCCACAGCGACTTATGGGCGATGGAGCACATGAAGCACACCAGCTTTTTGGAGCCGTCCTTAGACGCGGTCGATCACTACCACCGCTATGAGGAAGATATTAAGCTTCTGTCCGACGCCGGCTTAAACGCCTATCGTTTTTCGATCGAATGGGCGCGCATCGAGCCGGAGGAGGGCGTGTTTGATACAGCGGCTGTCGCACATTACCGCGACGTCATCGCCTGCTGCAAAAAATATGGTGTGGAACCGTTTGTTACCCTGCATCATTTTTCCAGCCCGAAATGGCTGATGACCAAGGGCGGATGGGAAGCTTCGACTACGCCGGATGACTTTGCCCGTTATGTCCGTTATATTATGGAAGAACTCGGCAGTGAACTGCACTATGTATGCACTATCAACGAGGCAAATATGGGCATTCAGGTTGCCGCAATCGCCGAACGTTACAAACGGCAGATGATGGCGCAGATGCAGGCAGCACAGACAACGTCAAAGGGTGGAGGCAGCGCGGATGGTACGGTGCAGGTCGGCATCAATCTTGAGAAAATGATGGAAAATCAAAAGGCAACCGCCCTCGAGAATATGGAAGTCTTCGGTGTGGAAAAAGTAGAAAACTTTACTTCCATGCGCACCAGAGAGGGCGATCTTCTCATCATGAAAGCGCATGAGCTCGCCAGAAAAGAAATCAAAGCGCTCTGTCCGGACATTAAAGTCGGTCTGACCTTAAGCCTGCACGACATTCAGCCGCAGGCGGGCGGCGAGGCGCGTGCAGCCTCTGAGTGGGATGAAGAATTTTTACACTATCTCCCTTATATTAAGGAGGATGATTTCTTAGGCGTGCAGAATTATACCCGCTCCCTGATCGGTCCGGACGGTCAGCTTCCGAATCCGGAGGGTGCCGAACTGACCCAGATGAATTATGAGTTTTACCCGGAAGCTTTAGAGCATGTTCTGCGCAGGGTGGCAGAAGATTTTCACGGTGACCTGTATGTCACTGAAAACGGAATTGCAACTTCCGATGACACCAGGCGCGTCGCTTTTATCGATGCCGCACTTAACGGCGTCGCTGCCTGCATCCGCGATGGTCTCCCGGTAAAAAGTTATTTTCACTGGAGTCTCCTTGATAATTTTGAATGGCAGAAAGGCTACTCGATGACTTTTGGACTGATTGCGGTCGACCGCAGCACACAGACAAGACATCCGAAGGAAAGCCTGCGTTTCCTCGGAAGCTGGAACCACTAAAGAAAGGAATACCCGCATGGACATCAAAGAACGTCTCTCTTTTTTTCAGGAAATGGTTCAATGTGAATACCCGCTTCATCTCTGGCACTACAGCCCGGAGTTTGAGCTGATCGAGACAGACTGTCCGGCAGAACTCATGCTGCCGGACATTATCTCCATGCTGGGTTTTTCCTCTCTCGTACTCGCGCATATCGAATCCGGGAACCGCATGCCGCTGATTTTGGACACCGCGTTCGGACTTCTCTGGATCGCCGGTTTTGAGTATCAGGGCTTTGCGCTGCAGCAGATCCACATCGTCGGTCCTGCTTTTACCGGAAGCAACTCGCATCTGGTTCTGCGTAAAAAGCTGGATTCCTACCAGCTGACCGTCAAGCTGCGCTCTAAAATTGTAAAGCAGATCGAGAGTGTGCCGATCATTCCGTCTTCCGTGCTGCTCTCCTACGCCATCATGTTTCACTGCGCCATTACCGGCGAGCGGATCACCGCGGATCTGATCTCTTTTACCTCACACAGCACGACAGGCGTTCCGGATGACTCGCCGCTTCTCTCCGGAGAGCATCCGGGCATCTGGATGGCGGAGCAGACATTTCTCTCCATGATCCGCGAGGGAAATCCGGAATACAAAAAGGCTCTTGCAAAATCCATGACCTTAAGCTCCGGCGTCAAGGCCGAGATCGGCGATTCACTCCGCATGAGCAAAAATAATCTGCTGGTGCTCCTAACCCTGTGCAGCCGCGCTGCGATCGATGGCGGTCTGAATCCCTCCATCGCATACACCCTAAATGATTACTATGCCGGGCGCATCGAGGAATGTAAAACGACTGCCGACACGACCAATTTAAGCCGCGAATTTCTCGATGATTACGTCCACCGTGTCCGCGCCGCAAAAGAGACGAATTCACATTCCAGGCAGATTCAGAACATCTGCGACTACATCAGTCTGCACATCCGCGAACCGCTCTCGATCTCTCTGCTCTCCGAACGGCTCGGCTACACGGAATATTATTTTTCCCACAAGTTCAAGGAAGTGACCGGCGAGAGCGTGAATGCTTATATCCGCCGAAAAAAAATAGAAGAAGCAAAGCTTCTTCTATCGGGTACCCGCATGAGTATTCAGGACATCAGCGATGAACTGTCCTTCGGCAGCCGCAGTTTCTTTTTCTCCAGCTTTCAGAAGGAGACCGGCATGTCACCGACGGCATACCGCGGGGAGCACTGTAAGGGGTGAGGGGAGGACCTGATTGCCCCAACATTTCTTTTTGAACCGTTTATCCAGATCTATTTCCCGTATCACCTGCTCTTTCATTCCAGATTTTTGAGATAATCGTTCTTCTAAATCATCCTGTAGAATAGGTGATATTATAGCAGACGAAATACCTGTTCCACTGAATCGGTGAGATTCTCCATGGCTTTTTCCCGCTGCATGGCCTCCTCTAACGTGCACGTCCCTCGCACGATCGGGAAAAATGCGTCAATGCCGTTGTCATTGCACGCAGCCGCTTCTTTTGTGACCGAACCGGCGAACGCAATCACTTTACAGCCATACTTCTTGGCAGCCCTCGCAACCCCCACGGGCGCTTTTCCCATTGCAGTCTGAAGATCCAGCCGTCCCTCTCCGGTGAGCACAATCTGCGCTTTCTTTGCCTCCTCCTCAAAATGGATCACGTCTAATATCAGCTCGATTCCCGGAACCAGTCTCGCCCCAAGATAACTGATAAAGGCATATCCCATGCCGCCGGCTGCCCCCGCGCCCTCCCGGGCTGCATAGTCAACGCCGATCCGCTCGGCAGTGATCGCGGCGTAATGCTTCATATCCGCGTCGATACGCGGCATTTCCTCTTCCCGTATGCCCTTCTGCTTTCCATAAATATAGGTCGCCCCTTTTTCTCCGCAGAGCGGATTCGTGACATCACATGCAATCTGAAAATCACATTCTTTCAGTTCCGGCATCAGATGCTCCAGTGAAACGAAATGTATTTTCCCAAGCGCATCCGCTCCCTCTCCTGCTTCCTCTCCATCCTTGGTCAGAAACTTCACACCGAGCGCTCTAAGCATTCCGATTCCGCCGTCATTTGTTGCGCTTCCGCCGATTCCGATGATGAATTTGCGGTATCCGCGCGAAACGGCATCCCGTATCATCTCGCCCACTCCATAGGTGGTGGCTTTTCCCGGATTTTTCTGCGTCTCCTCCACGAGCGTAATACCAGCGGCCTGCGCCATCTCCATAACCACCGTCTTTTCATCCGCAAGGATTCCGTAGTAAGCCTCCACCCGGCTTCCCATCGGTCCCGTCACAGACAATTCCACTTTCCTGCCGCCCAGTCCCTCTATCAGGGCATCGGTTGTGCCCTCTCCTCCGTCTGCCAGGGGGCGGACCGTCACATTGGCATGCGGATAGACGCGCAACACCCCGTCACGCGCCGCATTCCCCGCTTCCATGGAAGTCATACTCCCCTTAAACGAATCGATCAAAACCATTACATCCATCTTTTTCTCCTCACAGGCATGCAAACTGAGTAATTTTATCTTACATCAGTTTGGAGGTTTACACAAACTTTGGGATGCTCCCGTTGATGCCTAAAAATAAGCTTCAACTTCCTTTTCTGAATAATACTTACTAAAAGTATGAAGTATGTTCTCAAATGTTTCTTCATTTAATCCATACAAGAGTGCTACTAATCTATCTATTTCTGCTATTATTTGTTTTCTAGAAATTTTTCTCTTTATCGGATAGATACTCACATCCGCAAATAAGTTATCCAGTCTTTGGTCGCTTGCGTATAACATTCTTATTCGAGAATTAATATGCTTTTCAATTGTTGCTTTTTCTCCCATATAGACCAACTCTTTTTCAAATGATTTTGTATCCGGAATAGGAATCTGTTTAATAATTGTCTGCGTCAAATCAAGCCCCGCCATTTTTAATCTTACAATATAATCAAATACTACTGAATTAAATAATGCTAGTATGTGTAGCATTTCCTTCTTAGGCAAGCATCATTAAGCAAGTTACCACTAATATTTTGTATATATGTGGACTCATACTCTATATTATTAGGTCTTGTCGATAACATTTTCCTTTTTAGCTCAACACATAACCGTGCTTCTTTTTCAAGAACAACTGAAGAATAAATATTATCATTAACAGGAATTTGTCCAATATATCCGCCCGCTATTGTAAGTTTTGGAGACATCATTCTCACATAATATGCCGCTATTCTTGAATTCAAGAAAGCTAAATGTGCATATTCGTTTCCTTCAACAACTCTAATTCCTGGACCAGACGCAATAAAAATCTGATTATCCAGCAAAACTCTAACATTTAACCCTGCTGTTCCTGTATCACTAAATACCATTTGAGTATCACCAAAATATTTTACATTTCTTAACGCAGACCCCTTTTGAGACTTAATGTACTCTCCTTCCTTTCCCCATTTGACTACACTATCATTTAATCCCTGCCATCTGCAGTAACCTCCCCCATTACTTACAGCAACCCAATCCGTTTCACCAAAATGTTTCCAAAAATAACCCACAAGTTCTTTAGCATTACCTGTCGATGTTCCTTGCATTGGAACTGCAACATTTCGATATGGTTGCTTATTTGCTCCCATTACATTTAAGGTTCCTTTACCAGAAAAATCGTAACCATTCGGTCCAACTAACATATCTTGCCCAATATATAATCTACCTTCATTACTAATTAGCTTATCAATTTTTTCTTTTAATGAAAATGAAGATAAATTGAGTATTTCAACATTATTATCTGAGCGTGCAATTTAGATGCACAACCCTTGGCTTTCCGTTAAGCCTTGGATTCAAAAATGATGCAATGATCCCATATCGGGTCTGCACAAACGGCATACTGCACCTTGATGCACCTGCCACAGAAAAGATTAGAATTGATTTCATAGACGAGACTTTGATTGGCTTCGGTTTGATTTGAAGTCTGCTCTTTTCTATGGCACACATTGCTACCTGTAATTGTACCATAGTTTTTTTTCGGATAGATTTTCCGAAATCAAAATGGGCAAAAGAAAGCTCCCAAATCATATGTGACTTAGAGGCTTGATTCCAACCATTTGTTTTCTCACTTACTAGTAACTGAGACAATAGTCTTGTACTTATTCATTATCTAATTTTTTTCTACTTCTTATTGTCCAAATAAAAATATATCCATCCATATTTTTTATCAAAATCTATCTCCTTCATTATATCATATCCTGTACACACCACTGATACTGGATTAATTGGAATTGGCAATGGAATATTACTCACAACCCCTTTTACAATATTCTTAGTCACTTGAGGTCTAAAACGTTGTGCCATTTCAATTAAATCTTTTCTTACTATTTCCTCCAGAATATCTTGTCCTAGCTTTTTGTCTTCAATGCTTTCACTCAACTCTGTAAGTTTTTTTCTAAACTGTGTCCAATAGTTGTGATGCCTTATCTCTATAATTTCATCCCATGAGTACTCAGAAATATCAGGTATTATTGCTGTAATAATATCGCTAAAATTACTATATCCCATATCTGTTGTACTTCCAAAAACTTTTCCCAACATCTGCTGTTCCATATCCATTGGCAAAAAAGTACAATTCACTTTTGCATTAAGCAAGGTCCAATATTTAACAGAATTCGCTATTCCAAAACCTTCCCATACTATTTCATGCATGGCGCCACCGTAAGTTTTAGGACTTGATAATTCCTTTGCATATTTATCCTTCAAAACATCAGCAGCATCTTTAAAATAATCATCTTCAATTATTGATTCGTCCATAAAACTAATCGAAGGAAGTAGGGTTTCTGAAGATATTTGTACCTTCTTCATTTCCTTAAAAGTATCACTACTCCATTGTTCCTTTTCTGCTACATCTTCCATAACCTTCTCAACAAGCTCTTTGCCTGTTCCTAACAGCAAATTATCAAACCATAATGTTGCTAATTTCCCTTCCAGATTGAAATTCGCATTATTAATAGCTAAATTATTATAAGACATAAATGCTTTCACTTTTACACCTCAATTTCCAGTATACACAACCAAAACCTTGTAATTCTTTTTTATGAAAATAACTGTCTTACAAACTCACTTCTTGTTCCTCCCAGTTATAATATTTGCAAAGATAAGAGTATACCCTTCTAATTGCAACAATCACATCCTGTATATCTTTTTGTAAGCTTTCAGTACAATAGCTATCATCTATTTCCAGTCGATGTATTAGACCATGTCTTCGCTCCAAAATATCATTGACCTGTTCATACAGATTCTTTTTTCTATTATGATAAGGTTTCTTCAATGCTTGTCCTATATCTAGCTTATTATCTAAAGCATGAAAATTTGAACAAATTTTTTGTATGTTCTGAAATGATAATGTACTTGCAAAAACTTCTTGTACGGTCTTCTCTCCATTACTTATATCCACCATATCATATGGTGAAAATTTAACATTTAATATTTTTTCTTTCCGGTCAGAATATTTCAGCAATGCAATGTATGTTGTTCTGAAATATTCTTCAATTAAAGAACATAAATATGTCGAATACACATTTGCATTAAACATGTTTGGAGTGGGAATTCCACTTATTTCATACATTGATTTCTCTGCTTCTACATCACTAGGATACTTACTCAAAGTATGCTTTAAACTGCTGAAATTATTAAATAACCTCTCCACTGCAAAATAGCATCCGCTTTCTGCACCTTTGATAAGAGTAACCTCTGGAAAATATCTATTCTTCCCATAATCACTTTCAAACGAGGCATCACAATATTGTTTTAGACACCTAATCGTTTCATTCATCTTCTGCAGATCCTATCCTACTGCAAAGTACTGACTTCTAACTCTGTATACCCATTCTTCCTCATTTTCATCGCACAACCAGACATGAACACCAGTAAAAAACTTATAGTCATCATCATTACCACAATAAAAAGAATCCCCTCTTTTTTCATAATCCATCAGCATCAATAGTTTTTCAATGGCTAACTTAGTGTATTTCTTCTTTATATGCACATATGCATCGTATCCCATATTGGCACCTTCTCTGTTGTTTTTCACAATAATTGTACCATAGACTGTCTATTTCGGAAATTATTTTCCAGCGAAAACAGGAAGAAAAAACCTCCAAATCTTTGAAGACTTAGAGGTTTGATTCCAACAATTTTCGTTTACTTTTTCAATATATTCTGCCAATCAACTTTGTTATATAAAATTCTGATTATGTACACTACATCATCCTCGCTGTCATAATGGTAAAAGATATTGTAATTATCAAAGCGCGTCATCCGCAAACCTATTCTTCCCAAAAGTTCATCATCTACTAAAGGATGCCCTATCGGATATTCTCCCAGCCTTTCTGCAGCTTCAAGAATACCTTCCGTTATTCTTCTTGATGCTTGAGGATTACAAAGATCGACAAAAACATAGTACTCTATATCCAGCAAATCATATTCTGCCGGTTCGGTAAATACTACATTAGTCACGCTCTTCTCTCCTCTTCTTCAGTTTTTCTCTCACTTCATCAATCGTACTGGTTCTGCCTTCCTGCATTGCTTTATAGCCTTCACCAATCAATCTATATAATTCCAATTTTGCAGTATCTGATGTTTCTGCTACTACCTGCGGTTTCGTTGCCAACATACAATCACACCCTTTCTTCTCATTCCTAGTATAGCATATCCTAATGCTCACAACAATTGTTTTTTCCTAATTATATTATATGCTGTGGAACAACAAAACACTCGTCCAACTGTTTATGTAAAAAGGAAATTGTTGTCAAAATATCAATTGCGTCCTGCTCATTCACAATCCACTTTATCTTCAGTTCATGTGCTGTCACATTCCTTACCATATGTGTAATTCCGTTTAACATCTCTTTTAACCCATTTTGTGCATTCCTTTCCGAAAGTGTCTGCAATGAATTTATTGCCAGTCTGGGATTATTAACTACAAAAGCATTATTAAATAAATTGGAGCCGTCATCCTGCATCCCTGTCTTTTCTCTTACCTTCTCTGACAAACTCTTTGCAGCTTCAAAGATTGCATGAAAATAGTTCTCCTGTAAGTATTCTTCTTTACAGCACTTTATTACATCCTGATGAATATGTCTTTTTTGTAACTCACTTACCAAATCTCTTGTCCGTCTTTCGACCTCCGATATTGTGGTTGCTGCCTCTATCTTTAACAGCTTTCCCTCATTTGTCATCTGTAACCCGATTAACATCAATGGTTTATTTATCTCTAATAAAATCTCATCATAATCACCATTTTGACCGTTAATGAACCTTACCGGTTTTAAGCTCTTTCTAATAAAATTAAGAAAAGCATTTGATGCTCCGTCTATTTCTTGTCTCGCTAAAAAAGTGTAGTAGATTCTTTTCCATTTTGTACTTTCATTGCTTGTGTCCCTGACTCCGCATTCCCGAAAAATTTCGTTCATTTGGCTTCCTGTCATGCATTCTGCAACTATTCTAGATAACACTTCAACTTCTGAATTCGCAAGTTTTCTAATCTTCTCTGCCATCATCATTCTCCCTTAATACCAATCCTGATACTGTGCCATTTCCTGCATCATATCAGATTCCCAATCTGCAACTGCTTCAAATTCACAATCACACCCATCACAAAAATTAAAAATTGCCTGCATAAACTCATACACATTTTTTAAATCCAAATCAATATTATCAAAACGATATTCCAAATGTTTCCTGTGTATATCCACTGTTTTCCCTAACAGTTTTCAACCTTTGCCCGATCCGTATGTTTAACTCTTTTTTCTGTTTTTTCTCCATATTCATGCTGTTCACCTCGCTTTACGTTAATGATAGCAACGCAAAGCGTCCGCAAACAGATTGTAGCGCGTCTGTAATTATGTCGCGTCGCAACTTTCTCTCTAACATGAAAAGAGAGTAATAAACCCCCCGATTCATCACTCATCTCAACATTCTGTCATTTTTTGAAAACCTGCCAACACACTGCGGTATCAGCAGGTTTCCTTCTTTTTTATTTATGTCTTAATTATTATGTTTCTTCCTTTTTCTTCTTCGCAGCAAAAAATACAATAGTTTTACTCTACTTTTCTTAATATAGCCATATCCAGGTTACACCAGTCATCAGCACCAGCAACGGAATAAACACCTATTTCCAATGTATTGTTTGTCACAACAATTTCATCTATACTGAAAATATTCCAGTTAATATCACTTGTTTCTATCGTGGTATTAAGTTCATCTCCACCATAATTTTTAGCATAAAGCTGCAAAACATCCTGATCTCCGTTAGTCATCGCCCAAACAGAGAATTGATAAGTTCCATTTGGAATGTTTGTAAATGTTTTATATATCGAGCAGGAATAATCCGCATCATCCCAAAATGTTAATTTATAATTACCGTCATAAGCGCTTCCATATTCTGTCTTGACCGTATGCGAATCAGTTGTATCGCTCAGCCACACATTCCATCCACTCGGTGAAGTTGTTACTTCATTCTGCTCAAAGCTGATGTTTGTCAGCAGATTTTCACTTGGCTGATTCAAAATCTTAATAGATTCCAAAGCATTTCCATTAAAGTTAAAAAGCGTCATATTATCCCATGTATTACTTGGCGTAACAGTATCGTTCTTATATGCAACTCCCGCTGAAGAAGCATATGTACCGCCTTCCACCGGAACCCATTCCGGCTCCCAATAAAAATATCCAATGCCTTTATCATTCGGAACATTCAATATAACCGACTCTAAATCATTCATAAACTGAAACTGTCCTTCCACTGTTGCCGGGTATCCGCCGGTTTCTTCATCTCCGCTGATAAAAACATTTCCTACACCATCGCCATCTTCCATGGTCCATGCATATGCAGTTTCTACAACACATACTTCTTTATCATATGTTGTTGCAAGATAGTTTAAATTATATTGCAACCCTTCCATTGTTCCGTGCCACATCGGATAATATGATAGTCCGAACACATCAAAATCAAGATTGGGTGCTTCTTCCAATAATCCGCCAAAAAACCATGTATACAATTCATTCTTTCCACCCTGATCCAAATGAAGCACAATCTTTGTATTTGAAGCAGATGAATCCCTGACACCTGAAATTGCCGACTGCAAAAGTCCTGCCAGTCCGGAAAAATCCTCATCTGTTCCAATTTCTCCATCTTCATGAAGGATTCCGGAAGATATTTCATTTCCAACCTGTACCATATCAGGAACAATTCCCTCTGATGCAAAATTATTCAAAGTTGTTTTCATATATGAATACAATGTTTCTTTCAATTCCGAATATGATAAGTCCTCCCATGCTTTCGGTTTAATCTGATTTGCCGGGTCAGCCCAAAAATCACTTAAATGAAAATCAATCAGAATATTCATTCCCAAATTTTGGGCTCGTTTTGCAAGTGCCAGTGTTGTGTCATAATCATTGTTTCCACCACCATATGCATTTCCGTCTTCATCATAGGGATCTACCCATAATTTCAATCTTACATAATTTGCCCCATTATTATGTAAGATTGTCAAAGCATCATTCGCAACATTATTCTGATAATACTGTGCACCCAAATCTTCCAACATATCCAACGTTGACACATCTACTCCCCTTATAAAATCATCTGTCTCAACCGCCCCCGTGAGGGTTGATGCCTGCACCGTAACTGTCGATGCGCTTATAAGCTGTACTGCTGCAAGCGCAACTGCCATAACTGATAAAAATTTGTTTTTTCTCATAGAATCTCCTTTCTACTACAATGTATTTATGGTTAATATCCCTTACAGCCAGTAAGGAATTATCCATCTTGTTGCATAAGCTGTATATTGATGGAGCAATAGGTATATTAGCTTCCTTTCTCACTAAAAATTGTAATGTTATCCTTTAACGCCTCCAGCAACCAATCCATTCTGAATGAATCTCTGCAGACACATGAATACAATCATAATCGGCAGTGATGAAATAACTGCCGCGGCAGAAAACAGTGTCCAGTGTGCCGCAAACTGATCGCTGATGAATGACTGCAGCCCCAATGCCAGTGTCATCTTCCCCGGTGTCTGCAAAAAGATGGATGTAATCACATATTCGCTGTAAGTCGCAATGAACGAAAATAAAAATATGACTGCCAACTGCGGCATTGCAAGCGGTATAATAATTTTATAGAATACCTGAAACTGATTCGCTCCATCCACCATGGCAGCTTCATCCAGTTCTACCGGGAGTCCGTCAATATATGATTTCAGCAACCAGATATTATAGGCACTTCCACCTGCCAGCACCAGAATAAGTGCAATACTGTTGTCAACCAATCCGAACTGATAGATTAAGATATAATAGCCTGCCACTGCCATACTGTTCGGAAACACCTGTAGCACAAGCAGGGACATTAATCCATACTTCCTTCCAACAAACCGAAGCCTGGCAAATGCATACGCTGCCAAGGAAGTAAGAATTAATTGAATGATCGCAACTATGAAGCAAAATTTTAATGAATTCAATACCCAAATTGTAAAATCGGTTTCCCGAAACAGTGTCACATAATGCTCCACACTGAATTTCTCTGGAAAAAGTGAGGACAGAAAAAAGCTATCTCCTGCTGAAAACGAAGACATTACAATCCATGCAACCGGAAACATCACAACAAGTATCGTAATCCAGATTACAATTCTGCTACCCCACAGGGTTCTCATTTCAGAGGCTGTCATTTTCTCTTTATATTTCATGTTAATCAACCTCCTTAAATGCACCAGATAAATGCATATTAATCAGCGTAAAAGTACCGACAATAATAAAAATCAGCACACTAAACGTAGCAGACAGTTCATATCGGTTCGACCATGTTGTCATTTTATATGTCGTACTTGCAAGAATATCCGTATATCCTGCAAACTGATTATCAACCCTTGCCGGTCCACCCTGCGTAATCATATAGATATTTCCAAAATTATTAAAATTAGCTGCAAATGAGGAAATCACCAACGGAATAGACAATTTTGTCACCATCGGCAACGTAATGCTCTTAAAACACTGAAATTTTGAAGCTCCATCCATTTTCGCCGCCTCATAGTATTCTGCCCCTATTGCCTGTAATCCTCCAAGACAAACATTCATCATATAGGGAAATCCAAGCCATACATTTACAATGATCAGTCCTACTCTCGCCCATAATGCATTCGTCAACCACGGTATATTCCATGCAATCCCGATTGCATGGAGAAGATTATTAATACCTCCGTACTGCTCATTTAACAATCCCTGCCATGCTAAGATTGCGATGGTAGACGGCAGTGCCCAGGGAACGATAAGAATCGCCCGATAAATTTTTGACTCCTTCATATGCGGGTTGTTCAACAGAATTGCAAGAATAAGTCCCATTGTATAGGAGCCTGCCGTACTGAATACGGCAAAGCATATCGTCCATCCAAGCACTGGAAAAAACACATTCTTTATGCTCCCAGAAAATACGGTCAAGTAATTTACCAGTCCGACAAAGCTGTAATCATTCAAATGATACATATTATAGTTTGTAAAAGACAAAATTACCGTATAGATAATCGGCAAGCATGTTACCAACAGTATAGATATCAGTGCCGGTGCCAAATAAGCATATGCCATACCATTCTTTTTCTTTTTCATACCATCACTACTTTCCCGAATTCATCAATTCAATTGCTTCTTTCAGCTGGGTAACCATATTATCCGTCGCCTCCTGCGGTGTTTGTTCCCCTGCCCACATAGACCTGATGTTATTCGTATGAATTGTCCAAAGCTGCCCCATTTCTGAAACAGTCGGCATTGGCTCACCGTTCTGAATCTGTGCGATAAATGCCTGTGTGTATTCGTTACTTTGTATTTCATCCAATTGCTGGTCTGCAAGCTTTGCCGGTATTCTGTCTCCGGATTCATACATACCCAATGCGCCATTTTCAATTAAGTACTGGATAAAATTCCATGCCTGCTCCTGATTGTTACTGCTGTTGCTTACAAAACTTACCTGAGTTCCTACCGGTGTCACAAAGGGCTGACCATTGAAAGTCGGCATCTCAGAAATCGCAAACGGTGTTCCTGCAGAAGTAAAGCCATCAATATCCCACGGTCCGCCAATATAATAAGCACATTTTCCATTTTGGAAATTGCTTCTTGCAATATCAGCTGTAACATCTGCTGTAAGCAGATTATATTGGTTGCACAAGTCATTGATAAACCCATATGCTTCCACAGATCCTTCATTTGCAAGACCAATATCGCTTGTATCATATGCGCCGTCTTTATAATCAAAGATATATCCACCGCATGCTCTCACAAACCCAAGATCATAATAAATGCTGGTAGCATCAAACTGGACGCCGCCGTTGTCAACCGCCTGCTCTACTAATTCCTCCCATGTTGCCGGAATTTCTGAAACCATATCTGTATTATAAAATAATGCTGTTGTCTCTACCGAGAGCGGAGCTGCATACCTTTTTCCATCTACATAACATGCCTGAATGGCTGCATCCGAAAAATCACTATCCGTATATAAATTCTGTGGCACTTCTACCGTAAGACCTGCATTCACATAATCTGCAAGCTGATCATTTGGAATTCCCACAACTGCATCCGGTCCCGAAGAACTTTTTACTGCCTGCGCAAACTGCTGGACTGACGGTGACTGATGGATTACTTCTACCTCATAACCGTTCTGTTCTCCCCATTCATCTGCATATTGTTGTATGGTATCCACTTCCACGCTCATATTTGTCCAAATAACGAGTTTGGAATCTGCTGTTCCCAGATTGCCGCATCCTGACAGCATTCCTGCTGTCGTGAGTACCACAAGCATCGATAACATGATTTTTTTCTTCATGAACTTTTCCTCCTACATTGTTTTCATATTTACTAATGCACTGTTCGCATTCCCCTTTTCATCAAACAACGCCATATTCGCCATTGCATTTCCTGCTGTTTCTGTCTCTTTCATATATATGCTTCCGCTTTTGCTCGCCCATGTGCAGCCTTCTACTGGCAGCCATGCCGGTTCCCAGTAAAAGACACCGATTCCCCTTGCACCCTTTACTTTTCTTACAGTTGCAAATAAATCTCTTAAAAAAGCTTCTTGTCCTTCCTGTGTTGCCGGATACCCGGTCATCTCCGCATGTTCCTTGGAATACACAATACCGTTACAGCCAAACGTTTCCGTTGTATAGCCTATGGATGTCTCTGCCACCAGCACATCCTTATCATACCTGCTGCTGATATCATCCATATTGTCTAAAAGCTTATTTAAGCTTCCGTTCCAGTGCGGATAATACGACATTCCTATCACATCATAATCCAATCTGTAGGGAGCAATCCGATCAAACCATTGCCGGTACATCTCGTTGTCCGTTCCAAAATCAAGATGCAGTACTATTTTAGCTTCTGGGCATTCCTCCCTCACTCCTTTGATGCCTGCCCAAAGAAGTCCTGCCATGCTTTCCGACCGGTCTACATATCCATCTGGCCAAAGCAGTCCTTTCGTAATCTCATTTCCAACCTGCACCATTGACGGAACGAGTTTTCGATTTTTCAGTGCCTTTAATGTATCAACGGTATGCAAATATACCGCAGTTTCGAGTGCTTCACCCGTTAATTTCCTCCACGCTTTTGGTTTTATCTGTTTTGCGGGATCTGCCCAAAAATCACTATAATGGAAGTCCAGCATAAAATCCATTCCACTTTCCACCGTTCTTTTTGCGATTCCAATGGTCGTCTGCAGATCATTTCCACCACCTCCATAGGAATTTCCTTTCTCATCATAGGGATCTGGCCATATTCGGATTCGTACCATATTAGTTCCACACTCTTTCAGTAGATGAAACAGATCTTCCTCTTTTTCATTCAGCCGATATGTCGCTCCATTATGCTCCAATTCCTTAATCATGGAAATGTCCATGCCTTTTATAAATTCCATTCTTTACTCCTTCACAAGTGTCAAATCATCAATGGTTCCCCAGCCACCCGGAGCTGTTGAAACACGAATACCTACCGTAATTTTTCCATCTGTCGGCGTAATCCCGGAAAGCTCTGCCGTGTACCAGTTTACATATCCATTCAGCTCACCATCGGCCTTCACTTCTTCGCCATCAACAATCGCATAAAAATATGCCTGCGCATTTTCATCACCTGCAGCCTCTCCCTGAATGTGTGCAGTTAGTTTATAAGAACCGTCCTCCAATCCGCTTACTGTCTGTTCTGCTGAAAAATTCACATTGCTGCTTCCCGAATAAAAATGTAAAGACTGTACACCTTCAAAACAGTCTGTTTCACGGTCATACACATCCAGTTCCTCTGTAACGTCATCAATGTTTGTTACCGTCCATCCGGTAAAATCTGCTTCCTCAAAACTACCGTTTACCAAATAGTTTCCATTCGCATCTGCGGTTGCAGTCTTAGCTGCATCAGCCCCTCCACAACCTACCAGTGATGCCATCATCCCTGCTACCAAGAGCATTCCTGCCATTCTCTTCTTCATAAGCTTTCTCCTTTTCTTTTCTCAATCAATCAATTAATTATTTACTTGTTTTTAGGTAAATTATTTACTTGTTCAGATTGTATCATTCTTACACACAAATTTCAATAGAGACATATTATTTTGCACTATATTAACAATTTTTACATTCTATTTTTGTGCATATTATCCATTTACAGAAACAAAAAAAGATGCCATGTTTTCTGGCATCTCTTTTATCCTAACAACTCTTTCGAAAAATCGGAATTCCATTCACAAAAACCAATTTCGTCACTCTGCCCCCATACAGCACCCGATTCCTCAGCAAATCCAATGCTGTCTCGCAAATACAGGGAATATCTATATGAATGGTCGTAAGTGGTGGAGACATGTATTTTGCTATATTTACATCATTGATGCTGAATATTGCCATCTGCTCTGGAACCAAAACTCCCTCTTCATTCAATGCCTGCAGCACTCCGACCGCCAATGTGTCGCTTGCAATACAGAGTGCCGTCGGTAATGCTTTCTTTTTTAACAACTCCTTTCCCATACGATATCCGTCATCTACCGTAAACTTCTCTGAAATCAGAATATAATCTTCATTCAGACAACCGTAATAAGCTGTGCTTTGTCGAAAAGACCATTCCCTGATATCCATAGCCGGTTTCCCCGTATCAATGTTTCGGTCACTTCCTCCAATAAAACCAATAGATTTATGTCCTTTTTCAATAAAATAATCAACCATCTGCGTCACAAATGAATCCATGTTCGGCTTTACCGCATCAAACAGTTTTTCATCCGGCGAAGTTCCAATAAATACACCTTTTTTACATATCTTATAGAGCTTATTAATTTCTTTCCTGGCAAGCCAGCCAACTGCAATAAAAGCATTCAAATCCTTCGGAATCGCATTCATTCCGTCATTACGGTCATAAATGCTTAACTGAATATTCATCTTCTTTGCCTGTTTGATAATCTCTTCTCTGACCCCACGATAAAAATCATCCTCCAGTTCATCCTTATTATCTGTAAAGTATAATAAGGCGACATTTTCGATTTTAGGATAAATAACTCTTTTTTTATATCCAAGTTTTTCTGCTGTTGAAAAAATTGCATCCCTTGTCTCATCACTGACCGATATTCCTTCATCATAATTCAGCACTCTGGAAACTGCTGCACTAGAGACACCTACAATCTCTGCAATTTCTTTTATTGTTGCCATTCCTAATTCTCCATTTCTCCAAGTTATATGTTTTCACACTTCCAAGTAATTATTTTACATAATTTTTTTACCTTGTCAAATATACTAAAACATAATTTTATATCTCTAAAAATCACTGTTTTCATATAGTGATGCAACTAATTCTTTTGAGTATAAATAAAAAAACATTTTCAAATATTTACTGTCAAAAGTATCTCTTTACTCAGGTCCTTTATCCAAAGCAATCCTGACATTTTTCTTCCTCCTGTTCTTTTGAAAATAAAAAAGGCAGTACCTATTTCATCTCTAAAATAAGTACCGCCTCACATATTCATCTGCTATTTACTTTTATTTCCTCCTCTCTTTTTTGCTCAAATCACCCAAAAATCTCTTTTTTGCACCTATGCATCTATAAAAATGGGCAAAAAAATCGGGCAAAAACTGGTCGATTTTCGTCCCATTTTTCGCCCTCAAACTACAACATCTTGTGGTTAAACTCGCCTATTTCTTCTCTTTTCCACAATACTGCATCAGAACCACTGACTCAACAGTTGTTTCAGTTTCCAAGGGAAGTTCTTTCACTTCCTCACCATCAACAGGCACAGGAAAATTGAATACGATCTTCTTTATCCAACTACCGTCTTTTCTCTTTTCCGGGAACATCTCAATTCGCTCAATAAAGGCTTTCATAAACTCTTTCTGCTCCGCTTCTGTTGCGGAATGGTAGACTTCATCAAATGCCAGTAAGAGCCGATAAATGTTATCGCCGGAGATTTTCTCCTGCTGGATGCTGCGTATCTGACTTTGCAATTCGCCAATCTGAACTTCGATTTCCTCTATCGTATCATACTGCTCATCATAGCGGCGCTGCAAGTCCAAAATCTTTCTGTCATAGTGGGCATCATTGAGGTCCAAGGTGTCCATCTGACGCTCCAAGCGGCTTTTCGTTCCAAAGGCTTGCTTCAACTGTCCTTGCAGGACGGCGATCTGCTTTTCCATATCCTCTGTATCAACAGCCGAGCCGATTTTCGCCTGAATCGCTTCTACAAACCGGGGATTGTTGACCATAGCGGATATAATCTTAGCCACAAACTTGTTGATCTCCGTCTGCTCGATATTCAGTCGGAAGCTGCACTCATGTCCGGTAGGTGTTACCGTGTTTTTGCAGTAGTAATAATACCTCGTTTTCTTGTCCTTGCTGTGAGCCCTGGCGATATTGCCGTACATACTCTTTCCGCAGCATGGGCATTTCAGAATGCCGGACAGGATGTGTGCATGATCTGGATTGTTGACCTTTTCCCGCTTAAAGGAATTGATCTTACGCTTTTCCTGTGCCAGATACCAATCTTCTTCCGAAATGATGGCTTCGTGCTGTCCCTCATAAATCGGGAACTCCGACTGCTCAACTACGTGCATCTCATTTCTTGTGCCTTGCTTCTTTTCCGTCCTGCGTCTGCCATAGGCGATCTTTCCCATGTAAACGGGATTGTCCAATACATCCTGCACGAAGTTCCTTGAAAATCCGGGAATGGTATTGTTCTGCCGCAGTTTCTTGATAAAGCCGTTGCGGTTCAGATATTTAGCAACCCCGGCAACGCCCTCGTTGGTGTGAATGTAGCGGTCATAAATGACACGGATTACTTCCACTTCATCCTCCGCAATGACCAAATCTCCGTTTTCCAGTTTGTAGCCATAAGGAGCGAAACCACCGTTCCACTTGCCCTCACGAGCCTTTTGCTCACGTCCTGCCATTGTCTGGGTGCGGATATTCTCTCGCTCTATTTCTGCCACCGCAGACAGCACGGAAATCATCAGCTTTCCGGCATCCTTTGAACTGTCGATGCCATCCTCCACGCAGATCAGATTGACACCGAA
>OGZI01001069.1_pt1 | contig 30087 bp, 27 predicted proteins | sample 1576711 | NCBI WGS metagenome assembly OGZI01 (sample SAMEA3541482, study PRJEB24748) | human gut metagenome | biome: human gut; feature: human-associated habitat; material: faeces | place: China | collected 2012
CAGGCCCGTGCCTGGGCTGAACGCCGACGGCGGCCGGCAGGAGTGCCGACCGCACTCGAATGTGATGCCTGTAACAGTGTAGAAGATATTTAACGCCGGGCGGGACAACTTACCCTGTCTCGCTTGATTCGCCGATCCTGGACCAGACCGCGTCTGGTATCAGGCCGCACTCTCCTGCTGGCGGATCCGCACCATCAGCGCGCCGAGCAGCGCCCAGTCAAGCAGCACGGCGAAGGCAAAGCAGACGCCATGGCGTCCTCCTCCCGCAGTATGCCAGGTCAGCAGCGTCGCCGCGATGGCGATAGCTACGCTCAGCACCGTGGCGCCGCTGACCCGCATCCCCGGCAGCGCCGTCCTACCCGCCGCAATGCGCCAGGCGACAGCCGCTCCCGCCCCACCGCACGCCACGCCCGGCAGCAGTGCCGGCCAGTCCTGCCCGCCATACCAGGCCACCAGCGCCAGCAGCCAGCCGGCCGCCGACAGCAGAAAGGCCCAGCGCGTCGCCGCCAGGGGCGAGCGATAGAGCCAGGACTGCCCACGTGTGGATCCCCACCCGGCGCCGAAGGCGGCGATTAGCGCTGTCAGCAGACTCAGCATGCCGGTCACTCTGATAACGGGAACCATGTTTAACAGCAACACTCCGGCGGCAAAAGCCACGCTCAGGGCGATGGCGCGGCCGCGCGGCTCGATCATCCCCGCCGCGTCCGCGGCGGTGTAGCGGCTTACAACGTGCATAGTTGACTCCTGACAGGTGAAGAAGCATGAATTTAATTCATGTTGTTGTCTTTACATGCTCGTAGCCTATCGCCACTATATTGCCTTACACAAACGCATAGTTTTCAGCCATAGATGAGAAAAACTCAGCCATGAGACCGCCCCGTCTGCCGCCGCTGGGGGCGCTACGCGCTTTTCATGCCGTCGCCCGCCACCGCAGTTTTAAACAGGCCGCCGAGGCGCTCGGCGTCAGCGCGACGGCGGTCAGCCATCAGATTAAACTGCTGGAGTCGGTGCTGGAGTGCCGGGTCTGCGAACGCAGCGCGCAGGGCGTCAGTCTGACCGCTGATGGCGAGATCCTTTACGCCGCCACCCAACGCGCCTTTAGCGCCCTGGAACAGGCCGTCGTCCAGATCGCTCATGCCCGTCAGCCGCCATCCTTAACCGTCACCACCACCTCCAATTTTCTCACCCACTGGCTGGTGCCGCGGCTGGCGGATTTCACCGCCCGCTTTCCGGCTATCGACCTGCGGCTACACACCAGCGTCGAACGAGTGGATCTGCATCTGGGCACGGTAGACGCCGCGATTCGCTATCGTGAAACGCCGGAGCCGGACCAGTACTGCACGCTGCTGTATGAGGATCGCTTTATCGTGGTCGCCAGCCCGACTCTGGGCCTCAGCCGGCCTGAAGATCTGCAGCGGGTGACGCTGTTTCACGTTGCCAACCGGCGCGTGCCAGCTGATTCGCCGAGCTGGGAGAACTGGCGTCGGCGCTATGGACCGCCGACGCTGAATATTGATGCGGGGTTAACCTTTAGCGATGAGACCCATGCCCTGCAGGCGGCGGTGGCCGGTCAGGGGGTGGTGATCGCCAGCGAACTGCTGGCGCGGGATCTGCTGCAGCGCGGCGTATTATCCGCGCCGTTCAGCAACGCATTGCCTGGCGCCCGCTACTACCTGGTCACCACCGAGTCAGTGGCGCAGCGCGCGGATATTATCGATCTACGGGAGTGGCTGGTCGGCCAGATGGTATTAGGTGACGGTCGCCATCCGGCGGAAGAGTAGCGGGCTTACCAGCCGCAAACGTTGGTCTCTTCATCGGACTCGTAGCCGCGAACGATATTGATCAGATCCTTCACCGTATCAGCGGCGGTGAACGGGTCGCGCAGCGCCGCCAGCGAGGAAAAGGTTTTATCAACCGAGACGCCGTTATTGTTATTGGTGACCGTCAACAGAAACTCCCCCTCTTCCCTGTCGTCCGGCAACTTGCTCAGCAGGTCATTAACGGCCTCCACCGCCTGCTGTGGAATATACAACACCATTGGTTTGAGAAATATTTTTTCCTGCTTCTGGTGAAGTCGGCCATTCTCTAGCGCTAAGGTATAACCTTTATTTTCACTGGTCATCTCTTGTTATCCCTCGATGAGAATTTTTGGATCAACATAAAAGTCGACATTAAAAACCGTGTCCTCTGAGAGGGCCTCAATACAGTGCCACTTCTCCGGCGGAAAGACGCCAAACTGGCCGGCTTCAATAGTCAGGGTTTCAACGGGCTCGGGGCTGGTTTCATCGGCATAGCCGAGATAGCGGATCGCCCCCTGCATCACCGAGAGACGAGGATAGACGCCCTGCCGGGTGCCGACATCCAGATGGCGTCGCCAGATAGAGGCTGGGGCGGTCTCCCTGGTCCACAGCGGCGTGCTGCGGGTATGAACGTAATGGGTGGGAATAATGATTCGCTGCATGATTGTGCCTCACTTTACCGTCTCAAACGCGACGTTCAGAAATAGCCTATATGATGCATATCATATACCCCTTTTAAACGCTAAGGATATTATTTTGTCGCTGATTTTACCGTCTACTCCTTTTTATACCTCTCAGGGATTAGCGACGCGGTAAAATAAAAAAGGCGATTTCAGGAGCCTGAAATCGCCCGGAGAATAAAAGTAAACGCGTTAAAAATTTGTTAGCGCAGCGGACTCGGTTTGCCGATTAAATATCCCTGAACCAGGTCACAGCCCAGCGCCTGCAGCGAAGCCAACTGCTCTTCGGTCTCTACACCTTCCGCCACAATGCGCATATGCAGGCTCTTTCCCATGCTGATAATCAGGCGGACGATATCCAGATCGTCTTTTTGTTCCGGAATATTGATGACAAACGAGCGGTCGATTTTAATTTTATCGAACGGGAAGTAGCTTAAACGGGACAGGGAAGAATAGCCGGTACCAAAGTCATCGATGGAGATCTGAATGCCCTGCTCGCGCAGCTGGCTGAGAATTTCCAGCGAACGGGTGTTCTCATTGAATACGTCCGACTCGGTGATCTCCAGATCAAGACGTCGCGGATCGAGGCCGGTCTGATGCAGTACCTCGATAATGGTGTCGGTCAGCGATGTATTCATCAACTGAATTGGTGAAACGTTGACCGAGACCTTCAGCGGCGTCGCCCAGCTGGCCGCTTCGGCACAGGCGGTTTTCAGCACCCATTCGCCAAGGGCATTAATAAGACCGATTTTCTCTGCCACCGGAATAAACACCGTCGGCGGCACGGCGCCGCGCACCGGATGGAACCAGCGAACCAGCGCTTCATAGCCGTAGATTTCGCGCGTGACGGTATCGGCGATCGGCTGGTAGTAGACTTTAAATTCGTCATGAGCCAGCGCCTGCAGCAGGTCATCTTCAAATGATTTATTCTCCTGCAGGCGCTGCAGCATGCCCGGCCGGAAAATTTGCACATGACCGCTGCCCTCTTTTTTCGCCTCGTATAGCGCAAGGTCGGCACACTTGTACAGATAATCGGTCCGGCTTTCGCCGTCAGAGATAACGATCCCGATGCAGGCGTCGATATTAATCTGCGCATCGTAGATCTGATAGGGCTGGCTGATCTTCTCCCGGATAACATTGGCGCGCTCGAGGGCCATCTCTTCAGTCAGATCGTAAGAGAGCATCGCGAACTCATCGCCGCCGAGGCGATACAGCGTCTCGGAGGTTTTGCGGAAAAAAGAGAGACGACTGGCCAGATCCTGCAGCAGCTTATCGCCAGCATCATGGCCGAGGGTATCGTTCACATCCTTAAAGCTGTCGAGGTCGAACAGCATCACCACCGCGCACCCCTGATAGGGGCGCACCTGGTTGACAATCTCCTGCAACCGCTGCCAGAAAGAGAGACGATTCGGCATACCGGTCAGCGAATCATGGTAGGCATCGTACTGCAGTCGGCGGTTCTGCACCTGCAGCTTCTCTTTCGAGGCCTGCAGATCGTTGGCCAGCGTTTTCATACGAACATGGGCGCGACGCAGATTATTATTCTGTCGGAGCATCAGCAGACCGAGAGTTATACACATGGCGATCAGCAGAATGGAGATCACCGAGTAGATATAATAAAGATGCTGGATTTTATCATGCGTGATATTAACGATATTAATATCTTGCGTCAGGGTGGCGGCGGCCATTGAGGTCAGGGGGCCATCCAGTTCACTCAACACCGGCAGGATCTGTTTGACCTGCTCTGGCGTCATGGTATCAACTTGTTTATCAAGCAGATGAAGATTACGAATCAGCGTCGCGACCACCGTCTTCCGCTGTTCGCTTTTATTAATAAATTTACCCAGATCGCCCTGCTGCAGGAGTTCGATCTGGCTCATCATGATCTCAAGACGCAGGCGCACCTCATCGTGGTCCGCCCCTTCGGCCCCAATCGCCATTCCCGCCAGACGAGACTCCAGCCGCATATATTCCGATACCATCTGCGACATTGACCACGAGTCCGTATAGCGGGTAAATTTTTGCAACTCACTTTGTCGCTCATGCACCAGATAAGTAATATATCCGGTGACAACAAATAACGACAAAATAATAGCCGTGAGTATTCGATTCAAGATCCAACCCTTATTCTATAATCATCTTTGAAACTTGCCAGGCCGATCGGGAATAATAGATCTGGTTCTGTAATTCAGCACTGCTGTCGTAAGGGTAGACGATAAATAACGGGCCTTTATCACGAATGCGCATATATTGACCGTTCATTTTTAACGCCATAATGACCGGGAATTTATAAAAATCATCAATCGGGATAATGGTGGTGTAGTCGTTAAGCGCCAGCACGCGCGCGGATTTGCCCTTAGCGCCGACTAAATCCATGAGTTTATTAAGGGGAATGCCATCGAAACGAACCTTACCGGTGTACCAGGGGGTGGTGGTTTCCACCGTTTTCATCCCCAGTTTTTCCAGCGCCGCGAGGTCAAAAACGGCTTTGTCACCGACGTTCGTATTCCCGATTTTTCCGGAAATGGTCAGTACAGGTTTTCCTGTCGGCGCAGGCAGTTTTTCAGCATAAGCAGAAGGCAACATGACAGAACAAAATAAAACTGCAAGAAGTAGACGCATTTTACTCACCATTCCAGAGAGGGAGACACGTTAAGTGTAAACCATTTACGTCGATTCTTAAAAGGTGTCCATCTTTGTTATCCGTTGATTTAATTAAAAGTATAAGCTGGATGGCAAATTGCCAGAATGTTAAGTCCAGGGTGTGATTTCGCCCGCCTTTCCCATCGATTCTTTTTTGCGCCATCTCCCCCGCTTAGCAGGCAAACTACTTTCCTCCACGGCCGCTGCGCGGTAGTCTCAGAGCAGACGCAACGGTAAAAGCGTCTCATTCCAATAACAATGAAGTACGTGACTGACAGGACAGGGTATGGATTCAACAATAAGCGTGCAGCCCGGCGAGGCGCCAGATTCACTACATCGGGCCCGGCGGGCGGCCTGGGGTAGTTTTGCCGGCGCGGTGGTCGACTGGTACGATTTTCTTCTCTATGGCATTACCGCCGCGCTGGTGTTCAACCGCGAATTTTTCCCGCAAATCGGCCCGGCGATGGGAACGCTTGCCGCCTTTGCCACCTTCGGCGTTGGGTTTCTTTTTCGCCCGCTCGGCGGAATTATTTTTGGCCACTTCGGCGATCGCCTCGGGCGGAAACGGATGCTGATGATGACCGTCTGGATGATGGGTATCGCCACCGCCTGCATCGGCCTGCTCCCCTCGTTCAGCCAGATCGGCTGGTGGGCGCCGGCGCTGCTGGTGTTCCTGCGGGCCGTTCAGGGGTTTGCCGTCGGCGGGGAATGGGGCGGCGCGGCGCTGCTCTCGGTGGAGAACGCCCCGCAGGGCAAAAAAGCCTTTTACAGCAGCGGGGTGCAGGTGGGCTACGGCGTCGGCCTCCTGCTCTCTACCGGGCTGGTATCGCTGATTAGCAGCCTGACCAGCGACCAGCAGTTCCTCAGCTGGGGCTGGCGCTTACCGTTCCTGTTCAGCGTGGTGCTGGTCCTTATTGCGCTGTGGATCCGTAACGGCATGGCGGAATCGCAGGAATTTGAAGCGCAGCAGAGCCAGGCCAACCTTCAGCCGGAGAAAAAGCGACTACCGGTGGTGGAAGCCCTGCTTCGCCATCCGGGAGCGTTTTTACTGATTATCGCCCTGCGGCTGTGTGAACTGCTGACGATGTATATCGTCACCGCCTTCGCCCTCAACTACTCCACGCAAAACCTCGGCCTGCCGCGCGAGCTGTTTCTCAACATTGGCCTGCTGGTGGGCGGTCTTAGCTGCCTGACTATCCCCTGCTTCGCCTGGCTGGCAGACCGCTTTGGCCGTCGGCGGATCTATATCACCGGGGCGCTGATCGGCACTTTGAGCGGTTTCCCGTTCTTTATGGCGCTGGAGAGTCAGTCCGTTTTCTGGATCCTGTTCTTCGCCCTGATGCTGGCCAATATCGCCCATGATATGGTGGTCTGCGTCCAGCAGCCGATGTTTACCGAGCTGTTCGGCGCCAGCTATCGCTATAGCGGCGCCGGCGTCGGCTACCAGGTGGCGAGCGTGGTCGGCGGCGGTTTTACGCCGTTTATCGCCGCGGCGCTGGTCACCTTCTCCGGCGGTTCATGGCACAGCGTGGCCCTCTATCTGACCGCGGGATGCCTGCTGTCGGCGCTCACCGCCCTGCTGATGAAAAAACAGACCGTCCACTGACCCACCTGCGGGGGGCGTGACCCGCGCCCTCCGGTAAGGAGAATGCATGTCTCTGTTATCGCTGGCCGACTGCTGGCCTCGCCGTTTTACCCCCTCCTCGCTGGCGCTGCAGTTTTGCGAGGACCCCACCCAGGCGGAACAGCCGCTGTTTGCCAAAGCCTGCGCCGGGGAAGCCGTCGCCCAGCTCTGGCAGGCGCCGCAGGGATTTGTGGTGCCGGGGAGCTATCGTCAGTTTGCGGATCTGCCGGCGGTCAGCGCGCATTTTGCCGCGCGCGGCTGGCCGGTATGGCTTCGCCGCTCCGGCGGCGGTCTGGTGCCCCAGGGGCCGGGCATTATCAACCTTAGCCTCGCCTGGCCGGTGCAGCAGCCGCTCGGCGAAGCCGCCGAACCGATCTATCATTCGCTGTGCGCGGTGCTGCAGCGTACCCTCGCGCGCTTCGGCGTTGCCAGCCACCCCCGGGCGGTGAGCGGTTCCTTTTGCGATGGACGGTATAATCTTGCCTGCGGAGAAGGCGCGGAGGCGCGCAAGATTGTCGGTACCGCCCAGTACTGGCGGCCGCTGACGGCAGGCCGCGGCCACGTGGTGCTGGCCCATGCGGTGATCCTTATTGACGCCGATCTGAGCGCGGCGCATCAGGCGGCGAACGCCTTCGAAGCGCAGCTCGGCAGCGAGCGGGTCTATTGCGCTGACAAGACCGTTACTCTCGCGCAGCTGCTTCCCGGCGAGCGCCATCTGCTTCCCCGCTTTAGCGAGGCGCTGGCGCGGGAGCTGGACGCGGCTCGCTGAAGGTCGCTTTCAGGTAGCGGCTGAAGGTTTCCACCGCGCGCGACACGCGCGGGGTATAGGGCCGGATGACGTACAGCTTATCGGCAAACACCTCCACCGGCTGCCACGCCGGGAGCAGCTCCTGCACCAGCCCGCGACCGATGGCCTCCCGGGCGCTGAAATCCGGCAGCAGCGCCACCCCAAGCCCCGCCAGCACGGCATCGCGTAGCGACTCGCTGTTATTCGTGGCGAAGGGCCCCTGCACATTGATGGTCACCCGTTCATCGGGCGCCTGGCGGGAGGCGAACGTCCACTGCGGGCGCTGTGGCCCACGGGGATAGGTCAGGCACTGGTGGTGGCGCAGATCGTCGGGGGTCTCCGGGCGGCCATGGCGGCGAATATAGTCGGCGGACGCGACGATCAGCGTCGCGGTGTGACACAGCGGCCAGGCGACGTGGGTGTCCGGGAGCGCCTCGCGCCGACAGTGGCGGATGGCAAGATCGAACCCTTCGCTGGCCAGAGAGACCAGCCGGTCGGTGACCTCAAGCTGCAGATGCAGCTGGGGATGCTGATGCAAAAACGGCGCGATCGCCGGGACCAGCTGCTGGCGGGAAAAGGCCACCGGCGCGGTCAGGCGCAGCGTTCCCCGCAGCGGCCCGCCCTCATCGCAGGCGCCGGTGAAAATATCCCGCAGCTGACCAAACGGCTCGTTGAGCTCCGCCACCAGCCGCAGTCCGTCGTCGCTGAGGCTCACGCTGCGGGTGGTGCGATGGACGAGGGTTTTACCGGTCACCCGCTCCAGCTCGCTGATTTTCTGGCTGATAGCCGACTTGCTGATCCCCAGCTTTTCCGCGGCCCGGGTATAGCTTTTTTGCTCTTCCAGCACCGTCAGCCAGTACAGATGGGCCCAGTAACTCTCCGGACGACTCTCGCTCATGTGATTGTTCACCAGTAAAAACAATGTATTCAACTATAGCGGTTTTTGCCCGCGACGGCATCGGCTAGCATCTTTATCAGACCGCGATTATTGCCTAACGATAAGGAACACCTGCATGCCATTACTGACATTTGACCTGATTGAAGGCCGTACGGAACAGGAGATCAGAACCCTGCTGGATGCCGCCCATCGCGCCGTGCTGCGTGCCTTCGAGGTACCGGAACGCGACCGCTACCAGATTGTTCACGAAAACAAAGCCCACCATATGGTGATTGAAGATACCGGCCTCGGACTGACCCGCACGCGGGATCTGGTGGTGGTGCGGGTCTATACCAGCCCGCGCAGCGAGGCGCAGAAGCAACGCTTCTTCGCCCTGTTGCAGGAGGAGCTGGCGGAGCACTGCGGCCTGAGCGGCGATGATGTGATGGTGTCGATTATCAGTAATCAGAAAGGTGACTGGAGCTTTGGCCGCGGGGTCGCGCAGTATCTTACCGGCGATCTGTAACCCGCAGCCCGCAGTACGCCCTTAGCGGCGGGCTGCCGTCGCGATACGCTGCCGCGCCTGCTGCTCGATATTCTCCAGCAGTTCCTGGACATCGTCTTCATCAATGTCGAGGAACTGGCCTTCCAGCAGCGCGGCGTGAATATCTTCCCGGGTGACCGAAATACCCAGCGGCACCGCCCTGGATTTGACCTCCTCTGCCGCCAGCGGATGCGGATAACGGCGGCCAACCAGGTTATTAAACACAATAGCCAGCAGCGCCAGCATCAGCGAGTTGAGGAGCACCGGGGTCAGCACAAAGTGATAGCCTTCGCTGTGCACCCCGGCGCCGCCGAGGATCGCCGTCAGGGCCACCGCGCCGCCGGGGGGATGCAGACAGCGCAGAAAATACATCCCGGCGATGGCCAGAGCCGCCGCCAGACCGCAGGCCAACGCCGCATCGGGGACCAGCATACCCACCGTGACGCCGATCAGCGCCGACAGCACGTTGCCGCCGACAATCGACCACGGCTGCGCCAGCGGGCTGCTCGGTACGCCAAACAGGAGTACCGCCGAGGCCCCCATCGGGGCAATAAACCACAGATTGACTTCGCCGAGCAGCCAGTGGCTGAACATGCTGGTCACCGCCAGTCCGGTGCCGGCGCCAATGGATCCCAGCACGATATGCCGGCGGGCCACCGGCAGCGCGTGCGGCTTCAGGCGCCCAAGGAAAATCCGCAGCCGTGAAAACAGCCCCGCAGAAATGACACTCAACATCGCTTTATCGCTTAGGTCATAGGAATTGCTTATATTTTATTTTCTTTTTTTAACCTTACATTAACAACCATGTATTTCACAGGGGGATAGCGTGGGCAATATCGTCCAGAGGGCACAGGGCTGTGAATTCTCGCGTGGGCTGATAGAATCCCTTTTCTGTCAGGGGGATACCCCTTTTGCGAACTGAAGGTCATAACCCAGTGAATAATAAAATCTCTTTAGCGAAAGAAGTGGCATGGGCCAGCCAGAATATGCCGCGTACCCTGCGTCAGGTCGCCGCGCTGCCCGACCTCAGCGGCGTGCGTCTGGCCTGCTGTATGCACCTCGACATGAAAATGATCCCGCTGGTGCAGGGGATCCTCGACAAGGGCGCTCAGGTCTTTTTAACCACCTGTAACCCCACCACCGTGCAGGACGACGTGGTGGCCTGGCTGGTGGAGCGCGGCGCCGAGGCCTGCGCGTGGCGCAATATGAGCGATGCCGACTGGCAACAGTCATGGGAAAAAGCGATTGCCTGGCAGCCCACTCACCTGTGCGAGATGGGCGCCGATATCACCACCCTGCTCCACCAGCGCGGCGAGTTCGGTAACATCGCGGCGGGTCTGGAAGCCACTGGCTCGGGCGTCAATCGGCTGGGGGATATTCAGCCAGGCTATCCGATCTTTAACTGGGACGATCTGCCGGTCAAAGAGGGGCTGCACAACCGCCATATGGTCGGTCTCACCGCCTGGCACACCTTCTTCCAGACCACTCATCTCACCCTGCATGAGAAAAAAGTGCTGGTGATCGGCTACGGCCTGGTCGGCCAGGGCGTCGCGGCGGCGGCAAAAGCCTTTGGCGGTCAGGTGATGGTGGCGGAGATCGATCCTGCCCGTCGTCTGCAGGCGGCCTACGACGGCTGGCACGTGGTGGACCTCCAGGAGGCTATCGCCTCGGCGGACGTGGTGGCCACAGCGACAGGCGGTAAAAACGTGGTTAATCGCCAGGCGCTGGACCGGGCGAAAGCGGGAGTATTTATCCTTAACGTCGGCCACGTGGCGGAAGAGATCGACGGCGAGTACCTGCGCCAGTACCCTCAGGAAGAGGTGATGCCGTATATCAACGCCTACCGCATGGCCGACAAAACCATCTATCTGCTGGCCAATGGTTCGATGCTCAACCTGACCGCGGGCTTCGGCGACAGCCTGAACGCTTTTGACGTCACCCTGGCGGTGATGGCCAGCGGCATCCGCCATATTGTCACCGACGGCATGCGCGCCCCGGCGCAGGTTTACCTCCTGCCCCAGGCGATCTGGCAGCAGGCGCTGTAAACGCAGCGCATCGTCCCCCCATCGTGGAGACGATGCGCTCTACCATCAGGACGACGGCGCGGTATTGGGCAGCACAATGTTGCTCTGCGCCAGCGTTCCCATCTGGTTGTACATCACGCTGGCGGCCTCCAGCAGGTGCATGGCCAGCGCGGCGCCGCTGCCCTCTCCCAGGCGCATGTCCATATCGAGATAGGGCCGCAGACCCAGCGCGTCCAGGGCGATCTGCGCCCCTTTCTCCGCCGACAAGTGCGAAGGGACAAGATAAGGATGCGCCGTCGGGGCCATGCGACACGCCGCCAGGGCAGAGGCATAGGAGAGGAAGCCATCCAGCACCACCGGCAGGCCACAGGAGGCCGCCCCGAGGATCACCCCGGTCATGCCCACCAGATCGTAACCGCCCACCTTCGCCAGGACATCCAGCCCCTCTTCCGGGTTCGGCTGGTTAAGGGCTATCGCCTGGCGCACCACCGCCACCTTATGGCCCCGCTGCGCCAGCGGCAGATTGGCCCCACAGCCCACCACGGCGTCAGGATCGCTGCCCGTCAGGACACTGATCACGGCTGCGGCCGGGGTGGTATTGGCCATTCCCAGTTCGCCGACGCCAAAAACTTTCACCCCGTCGGCGGCGAGCTGGCGGGTGAGATGCATGCTGGCCAGCAGCACCGTCTCCGCCTGCTGGCGACTCATCGCCGCCGTCCGGGCGATATTCCCGCTACCGCGGGCCACCTTGAGGTTAATCAGGCCCGGCAGCGGGTCGGCATCGATGCCGACATCCACCACCTGCACCCTGGCCCCGGCCTGCGCCGCCAGCACGCAGACGCCGGTGTTGCCCCGCACCATATTGCCGGCATGAATGGCCGTCACCACCTGCGGCGAAGGCGTCACGCCTTCATGCCAGACGCCATGGTCGGCGCACATGACCACTATCGCCTTCTCCGCCAGCGCCAGCTGCCCCTGCAGCCCCGGCAGACCAGCCAGTTGCACGGCCAGGGTCTCCAGACGGCCAAGGCTACCGGGCGGCTTTAACAGGCCATCAATATGCTGCTGAGCGCGCGCCATGCCCGCCACATCGGGCTGCGGAATGGCAGCCAGTAACGCAGAAAGTGTTTCCATTCTGTTCCTCATCGTTGGCGCCAGGCCTTACAGCAGCGCCAGTAAAAAGAGTAATTCACCCAGCTCAATCGCCGCCCCGAGGGTATCCCCGGTCTGCCCGCCGAGGGTTCGCTTCAGCGCCCATCCCAGACCCCAGATCAGCACCAGGGTGATCAGCGCGGCGCGCAGGCCCTGCAGCCCCAGCAGGACGGTGGCCAGCGCTACCCCCATCGCCATCGTCACCAGCGTCTGCTGCAGGCTAACTTTGCCAATAAACAGATTGCCCAGCCCCTTTTCCCGCGCGTAGCGATGACGATACATCAGCAGCACCGCCATCCCGCGACCGACGGCGCAGGCCGCCGCCAGGGCTGCGATGGGGTGGATATCACGCAGCAGCAGCTCGCCAACCACCAGCACTTTCGCCACCAGCACGAAGATCAGCGCCAGCCCGCCGTGGGTGCCCAGCCGGCTGTCGCGCATGATCTCCAGCATCCGATCGCGGGTGCGGGCGGAGAAGATGCCGTCGCAGGTATCAGCCAGCCCGTCAAGGTGAAATCCGCCGGTGAGCAGCGCCAGCGCCAGCACGCCGAACAGCGCCGCCAGCGGGACGCCGCACCACGGCTGCAGGAGGAGCGCCACCGCGCCGGCGATGGCGCCGAGCAGTAAACCGACCAGCGGAAAGGTGACGATACTGCGCTGGTACTGTTCGATCTCCAGGCCCTGAGATAACCGCGCCGGGACCGGCAGGCGGCTGATAAACGAGAGTGCAGCAAAGAATGACTTAATCACGTGAGGTTGACTCCTGTCGGCGAAAGCAGCGGAAGAGTTCTGTCGCGCCCGGTCAGCACCTGAGTTTGTCTTCTGGCGAATCGATCGTCGGAGAGGTGAGAGGTGTTGAGATATCGCTCTGACGCCGCTGCGTCAGATGCCCGGCCAGGATGAGAGAAACCTTTCCGATATCAATACGTTTTCGCGGGGCAGTATAGCAAAGAGTCGGTGAGGAGAGTCAGTTGCCGGGACAAAGTTTTGCAGAAAAAGAGACGAATGGGGAGGTAGAGCAGAACAGCCCGGCGACGTCGATCGCCGCCGGACCGGCAGGGATTAGCCTTCGACTTTGGCTTCGCCCATCACTTTCAGTTTTTTGGAGATGTCGCGGCGCTCTTTGGACAGCTCGGCATTTTTGATGATGTAATCATCAACGCGATCTTCGTAATCGCTCTTCATGCTGGCGATGATGCCCTGGATAGCTTCCACGCTCATGCCCGGTTTGATGTAGTCGCTGAGGTTGTCCAGCAGCAGAACGCGCTTCTGGTTATCACGGATCTTTTTCTCAACGTCCTGAATTTCACGCTGCAGTTTGTTCTTACGACGGTACAGACGAACAAACTCCAGTACGTCCTGGAAAGAAGGCTTAGTTGTTTCCATTTTTACACCCCTAATAATTGAGATTCGGATTCGTAAAGCGACTGCGTTATAGGGCTAACATAACTGCTAGCAGTCGCTGATGACAATGTTTTTTCCTTTGCGTTTATCATAACCCTAAACGCTGCTGAATCGAAACAACCCATGTGGTTACCCGGTGCATCTGGTGTTTATTTGCGCAATGCGCGGCAGATCAGATGCGAGAGCAGCTCCAGCTGGCGCGCCAGTTCGATTGAGAGCCAAACATAGCCATGGACCGGGGTTTCCGCCAGGCCGTCATCACCCTGCTCTTTCAGCAGCTGGCGCAGTTCGAGGACGATCTCAGTCAGCTTTTCATTGTTGGCGCGCACAGGCTGAGGGTTCCCTTCGTACAGCGCGTGGGCGATGGACAACAGCGTCTGCTGGGTCATCTGCTGCGTCTCCCGCAGGGTGTGCGCATTGAGCATCACGAAGTGACCCGGACGCGTTGCCCACCAGGCGTTGATCTGCAGCTCCAGCATGCAGACGAGGTTGCGGCTGACGGTCTGGATAGCCTCGAAGATCGCCTTCTGGATGTGCGTCTCTTTGCTGGCGGGGGTGATCAGCCCGCGCATTTTAACCACGTCGTTCAGCGCCTGCTGGAGATGCTTTTCCAGCCGCGGTCGATCCACCAGATTTGGCGAGAAGCCGGCCTGGTAGAGGCGGTTAAAGTTGGTGACATAGCTGGCCATCTGGATGCGCCAGTGGATGAACGCCCGCTGCGGCCAGATGCCGGTAAACAGCATCGCCAGCAGCGAGCCGAAGATCACGTCGCCGCTTCGCCACAGCGCGGTATGCATATCGCCGGGCGGCGCCCCGACCACCACCGACAGGGTAATGCCGATCAGCAGTGCCTGATAGGGTTTCTTGCCCAGCGCCAGCCAGCCGCAGAGGAACATCGCCGCCGCGCACCAGAGGACCATCAGCGGCAGGGAGATGAGCTCAAGCTTCAGCGCCACCAGCCCCAGCGCCGAGCCGAGGATCGTGCCGCCGATGCGCTGAAACGCCCGCGGCACGACGTTGCCCCAGAAGGAGATCGGACCCATCACCACCACCAGGGTGATGAGAGGCCAGGTCCCCTCAGGCACGTTCAGCAGCCGCACCAGCAAAAAAGTGAGCACAAAGGCCAGCGCAATCCGCACGCCATGCACCACCCGATAATGGCGATACAAGCGGATCTCAAATGGCTTGAGTGATTTATCAGCGCGCACAACCCTCTCCGGCAAAACGAAAAGGCCAATTGTAACTGCTTTTTCGCCCGGAGCATGCCGGGAATGTAAAAAACCTTGTCCGGAACAGGGGTAAACCGCTACGACGCTACGCGCTCAACGGGGACATACATGTCGATATCCCAGTAGCCGTCGTGGTTGCCGTCGTTGAGATAGATCTCAAAACAGGGCCTGGGGGCCACGCGATACGTTGTGCTCTGCAGCAGGCTGTCGAAAAACTGCATCCACGGGGTGGCAAAATCGTAATCCACCACCCGCGCGCGGGCGCAGGCGTAATCCCCGCCGGCAATCGCCGCCAGTATCACCCCTTCGCTGTTGGCGGGAATGACGTAATCCTCGTCAACGGCGACCACGGTGGCGCAGCGCAGTTTTTCCGCCGGCACTTCCTCCGGGTTATCGTAGTAGACGGCAAGCCATTCACGGGCGGGCACCTGATGGTTCTCAACCCACATCATCAGTTGCTCAAACCCCTGCTTGACCGTTTGATCCCAGGGCCCGACCAGATGGAAACCGGCAATGGTTTTCTTGCCGAGGGTGGTGATGCTGTAGTTCATCTTGCCTCCTTTGGGGATAAATGACTGTATGAATATACAGTTAATTTAACAGGAGATCCCCCCTCAGTATGTGCGCGAATTCACAGAGTCGCCATCACACTGCTGAAAAAACAGGCGCCCCGCCAGCAGGAGCGACAGACGAAAAAAAACCGCCTGCAAAGAGGCGGTTATCATGGTTACAGCTCGTGGTGCAGGTAATCGCTCATTCGCGAGAACACCCCGCCTTTATTGATGCTTTCGAGGGTGACCAGCGGATAGTGCCCCACCACCTTGTCGCCGTCATACAGTGAAATCTCGCCAACCCGCTGATTGGCGGCGATCGGCGCCTCAAGATCCTTCTTATCCAGCACATATTTCGCTTTAATGCGCGACACTTCCGCCTTCGGCAGGGCTAACCAGAAATCCTGATCGGTGCCGAGCTTAATCTGCTCTTTATCGCCGTACCAGATGCGTTCGGTGCCGACCTTCTGGCCTTTCTGCAGCACCTGCACGGTGTCGAAGTTCTGCTGCCCCCAGTGCAGCAGTTTAGCGGCCTGCTGCTCGCGGCCTTTCGGACTGTCCGCCCCCATCACCACGGCGATCAGCCGGCGCTGGCCATCCACCGCCGAGGCGATCAGGTTGAACCCGGCGCCCGAGGTGTGGCCGGTTTTCAGGCCATCGACGTTCATGGTTTTATCCCACAGCAGACCGTTACGGTTTTGCTGGGTGATCCCGTTCCACGTCAGGCTTTTCTGGCTGTACATGTGGTAGACGTCAGGTTCGCCATGAATAATCGCCCGCGACAGCACCGCGAGGTCATAGGCAGAACTGTGCTGGCCCGGGGCGTCGAGGCCGTGGACGGTTTCGAAATGGGTATCCCGCAGGTGCAATTTTTCGACATACTGATTCATCAGGGCGACAAACTGCGGCTGGCCGCCGGCGACATAGTCGGCCAGCGCGACGCAGGCGTCGTTACCGGAGTCGACAATCAGCCCACGGCTGAGGTCGCGGACGCTGACGCGATCCCCTGGCTTTAAGAACATCAGCGATGACCCGTCGAACACCGGGTTGCCCTTCGCCCAGGCGTCTTTACCCACGGTGACGATGTCGTCAAAGGTGATACGATGGCTGTCGATGGCGCGGTCGACCACGTAGCCGGTCATCAGTTTGGTCAGACTGGCAGGATTGCGCTGCTGATGTTCGTTACCCGCGGTCAGGACCTGACCGGTGGTGTAATCCATCAGCACCCAGGAGCCAGCCTGAATGGAAGGCGGCGCGACCGTAGCAGGTAAGTCGACGGCAAATGCGCAGGAAACGCTCGAAGCGAGCAAAGATACAGCAATAAACAAACGGCCTTTCAACGGCATATCCTCTAGATTTACAGATCCGCCGTCCTTTTTACGGAACTTCGCGTTTCATATCAGGGTTTAATTGCAAGAAAATATGACACAGCAGAGGAAGTTGCTTGCCGTTACCCTTCTGATGACCGGGCAAATCGTTTACCATACCGGTCGCACGCCACCACGGATAATGAACAGACTATGCAAGATAGCGTCAACCAGCCCGGATTTTTATTCCACGATTATGAAACCTTCGGCACCAGCCCTTCCCTCGACCGGCCGGCGCAGTTCGCCGCCATCCGCACCGACGCGGAGCTGAACGTGCTCGGCGAGCCCGAGGTGTTTTACTGCAAGCCCGCTGACGATTATCTGCCGCAGCCGCAGGCGGTGATGATCACCGGGATCACGCCGCAGGAAGCGCTGGCCAAAGGGGATAACGAGGCCGCGTTTGCCCGCCGCATCCACGATCTGTTCACGGTGCCGCAAACCTGTATCGTCGGCTATAACAACGTGCGCTTTGATGACGAAGTGACGCGGAATATCTTCTATCGCAACTTCTATGACCCTTATGCCTGGAGCTGGCAGCACGATAACTCGCGCTGGGATCTGCTCGACGTGATGCGCGCCTGCTATGCCCTGCGTCCGGAAGGGATCACCTGGCCGGAGAATGACGAGGGTTTGCCCAGCTTCCGGCTTGAACATCTGACCGTCGCCAACGGTATTGAACACCAGAACGCCCATGACGCGATGGCCGATGTGTACGCCACCATCGCCATGGCGAAGCTGGTGAAAACCCGGCAGCCGCGGCTGTTTGATTATCTCTACAGCCACCGCAATAAGCGCAAGCTGGCGACGCTCATCGACGTGCCGCAGATGAAACCGCTGGTGCATGTCTCCGGCATGTTTGGCGCCGCGCGCGGCAACACCAGCCTGGTGGCGCCCCTGGCCTGGCATCCGGAAAACCGCAATGCGGTGATTATGGTCGATCTGGCGGGCGATATGGCGCCGCTGCTGGAACTGGATGCCGATGCCCTGCGCGAGCGGCTTTACACCCCGCGCGCCGAGCTTGGCGATCTGCCGGCGGCGCCGATCAAGCTGGTGCATCTCAATAAATGTCCGGTGCTGGCTCAGGCCAATACCCTGCGCCCGCTGGATGCCGACCGGCTGGGGATCTCCATTCAGCGCTGTCTGGAGAATGCCCAGCTGCTGCGGGCGAATCCGCAGGTGCGCGAGAAAGTGGTGGCGGTCTATGCCGAAGCCGAGCCGTTCGTGCCGTCCGAAAACGTCGACGCCCAGCTTTACAATGGGTTCTTTAGCGATGCCGACCGCGCGGCGATGAAAATCGTGCTGGAAACCGAACCGCGCAATCTGCCGGCGCTGGATATTACCTTCGCCGATAAGCGTATCGAACGCCTGCTGTTTAACTACCGGGCGCGCAACTTCCCCGGCACGCTCGATGAACATGAGCAGCAGCGCTGGTTAGAGCACCGTCGTCAGGTGTTTACGCCAGAGTTTTTGCAGGCCTATGCCGATGAGCTGCAGATGCTGTATCAGCAGTATGCGGATGATAAAGAGAAGCTGGCGCAGCTGAAGGCGCTGTGGCAGTACGCACAGGATATTGTCTGATTGGCTGACATTCCCGGGTTGCGGCTAACGCCTTACCCGGGCTACAAACGATGGCTGGACTCGTAGCCCGGGTAAGACGCCTCGCGTCGCACCCGGGAACGTTGCTTAGCTTTTCGCGCGGCTGGCGATGATTTCATCCGCCACATTACGCGGCGCTTCCGCGTAATGGTGGAACTCCATGCTGTAGGTTGCCCGTCCCTGAGACATCGAGCGCAGCGTGGTGGAATAACCAAACATCTCCGCCAGCGGCACGTCGGCGCGGATGATCTGGCTGCCGAAGCGCTCTTCCATCCCCTGCACCATCCCGCGACGGGAAGAGAGATCGCCCATAATATTCCCGGCGTACTCTTCCGGCGTCTCCACCTCGACGTGCATCACCGGCTCAAGGATCACCGGATCCGCTTTGCGCGCGCCCTCCCGGAAGCCGAAGATCGCCGCCATGCGGAACGCCATCTCCGAGGAGTCCACGTCGTGGTACGACCCGAAGGTCAGGGTCGCTTTCACGTCAACCACCGGATAACCCGCCAGCACGCCGGTGCCCATCGCTTCGCGCAGCCCTTTCTCCACGGAAGGGATGTACTCGCGTGGCACCACGCCGCCTTTGGTGGCGTCCTCGAAGACGAAACCGCTGCCCGGCTCCAGCGGCTCCAGGGTCAGCACGACGTGCCCGTACTGTCCTTTACCGCCGGACTGGCGCACAAATTTGCCTTCCACGTCCGTCACTTTCTTGCGCAGGGTTTCGCGGTAGGTGACCTGCGGACGGCCAATGTTGGCCTCGACGCCAAACTCGCGCTTCATCCGGTCGACAATGATCTCCAGATGCAGCTCACCCATGCCGGAGATAATCGTCTGGCCGGACTCTTCATCGGTATGCAGACGGAACGAGGGATCTTCCGCCGCCAGCCGCTGCAGCGCGATGCCCATTTTCTCCTGGTCCGCTTTGGTCTTCGGCTCAATCGCCAGCGAAATCACCGGCTCCGGAAACTCCATCCGTTCGAGGGTAATCACCGCATCCGGATCGCATAACGTATCGCCGGTGGTCACATCCTTCAGACCGACGCAGGCCGCGATATCCCCGGCGTGCAGTTCGTCAACTTCGTGGCGGTCGTTGGCCTGCATCAGCACGATACGCCCGATGCGCTCTTTCTTGCCCTTCACCGGGTTCCACACCGCATCGCCTTTTTTCAGCGTCCCGGAGTAGACGCGGATAAAGGTCAGCTGGCCGACGTAGGGGTCGGTCATCAGTTTGAACGCCAGCGCCGACAGCGGCTCATCGTCGCTCGGATGGCGTTCCGCCGGCTGGCCTTTCTCATCAACGCCCTGTATCGCCGGAATATCCAGCGGCGACGGCATCAGCTCCACCACCGCATCGAGCATGCGCTGCACGCCTTTGTTTTTAAAGGCGCTCCCGCAGAGCACCGCCTGGATTTCCCCCTTCACCGTGCGCTGGCGCAGACCGGCAACGATCTCCGCCTCGTCCAGCTCGCCGGTTTCCAGGTATTTATCCATCAGCGCGTCGCTGGCTTCCGCCGCCGCCGAGACCATTTTCTCCCGCCACTGCTGTGCCGTCGCCAGCAGATCGTCAGGGACAGGCCCATAGCTGAAGGTCATGCCCTGGGTGGCGTCATCCCACAGGATGGCGCGCATTTTCACCAGGTCGACGACGCCGGTGAAATGCTCTTCAGCGCCAATGGGGATCACAATCGGCACCGGGTTAGCCTTCAGGCGGTCGATCATCATCTGCACCACGCGGAAGAAGTCCGCGCCGGGGCGGTCCATCTTGTTGACGAAGGCCAGCCGCGGAACGTGGTATTTATTCGCCTGGCGCCAGACGGTCTCCGACTGGGGCTGCACCCCGCCGACGGAGTCATACACCATCACCGCGCCGTCGAGCACGCGCATGGAACGTTCCACCTCAATGGTGAAATCCACGTGCCCCGGGGTGTCGATGATATTGATCCGGTGCGGCTCGAAGCTGCGGTCCATACCCGGCCAGAAGCAGCTTACCGCCGCCGAGGTAATGGTGATCCCGCGCTCCTGCTCCTGGGCCATCCAGTCGGTGGTTGCCGCGCCATCGTGTACTTCACCCAGCTTATGGCTCATCCCGGTGTAAAACAGGATGCGCTCGGTGGTGGTGGTTTTACCGGCATCGATATGCGCGGAGATACCGATGTTGCGATAACGTTCGAGGGGGATGGGTCGGGGCATGATGCGTCCTTAGTCGTTTTGACTGTCAGTCTGCGGTCGGAATGATCCGCAGTTCATTTAACTGCCGCCTATCATAGTACAACTGTACGAGTATATTCGAACTATTTTTGCTATCATTACGATTGGGCAGGTTGCGGCGGCGCGCGTGGTATCAGAACCGGAGTTTGGGTATAGTAGCCGCCAGCCGCCGATATGGGCTGCGGCTGCCATGCGCCGCGCCACCGCCGACACAGGATTATTATGATCGCCAATCACCCCGAACGAGAACAAATTCGCCTGGAAAATGTCCTTTCCGCGCTCGGAAACCCGCTGCGACTGGAGATCATTCGTACGCTGGCCGACGGCAGCGAGCTGAGCTGCAACGCCCTGCGCCAGGAGGAGGTGGCCAAGTCCACCATGACCCACCACTGGCGCGTCCTGCGCGACAGCGGTGTGATCTGGCAACGGCCTCAGGGACGGGAGAACATGATTTCGCTGCGCCGGGAAGATCTGGACGCCCGTTTTCCCGGCCTGCTGGATACGCTGCTGAACGTCATGCAGCAGCCGTGAATCGCTAACCCACAGCCTACTCCTCTCCCGCCAGCCGCTGATACTGCCTGAAACGGGCCCGGGCATCGTCCTCCGTTTGCCGGAACAGCGCGTCCGCCAGATCCGGCGTGGTTTTATGCAGCGCGGCATAGCGCACCTCGCCGAGCAAAAAGTCGCGGAAACTCTCTTCCGGCTCTTCGGAGTCCAGTATAAACGGCGTTTTGCCCTCGGCTTCGCGCTGCGGATGATAGCGCCACAGGTGCCAGTATCCCGCCTCCACCGCCCGCTTCGCCTCGCGCTGACTGCAGCGCATCCCGGCTTTCAGGCCGTGGTTGATACAGGCGGCATAGGCGATCACCAGCGACGGTCCCGGCCAGGCCTCGGCCTCAGCGATGGCCCGCAGGGTCTGATCTTTATCGGCGCCCATGGCGATCTGGGCGACGTAAACATTGCCGTAGCTCATCGCCATCATGCCGAGATCTTTTTTGCGCGTGCGTTTTCCCTGAGCGGCAAATTTGGCGATCGCCGCCACCGGGGTCGATTTGGACGACTGGCCGCCGGTGTTGGAGTAGACCTCGGTATCGAAGACGAAGACGTTGACGTCGTTGCCAGAAGCCAGGACGTGGTCCAGGCCGCCGAAGCCGATATCGTAGGCCCAGCCGTCGCCGCCGAAGATCCACTGCGAACGCCGGACGAAATAGTCGCGGTTCTGCCAGAGCTGCTCCAGCAGCGGGACGCCCTCTTTTTCCTCCGCCAGCAACGCACTGAGGCGGTCCGCGCGCTCACGGGTCCCCTCCCCCTCATCCTGCTGCGCCAGCCACTGCCGCATCGCGGCGTGAAGCGCGTCGCTGACCGGCAGCGCCAGCGCGGCGGTCAGCTCCTCGGCGATCTGTTGGCGGATCGCCTGGCCGCCAAGCATCATGCCGAGACCGAACTCGGCGTTATCCTCAAACAGCGAGTTTGCCCACGCCGGTCCGTGGCCGCGATGGTTGGTGGTATAGGGCATCGAAGGCGCGCTGGCGCCCCAGATCGAAGAGCAGCCGGTGGCGTTGGCGATCAGCATCCGGTCGCCAAACAGCTGGGTGATAAGCCGGGCATAGGGCGTTTCTCCGCAACCCGCGCAGGCGCCGGAAAACTCCAGCAGCGGCGTTTCGAACTGGCTGCCTTTGACCGTCGTTTTGCGAAACGGGTTATCTTTTGGCGCCAGTCCCAGGGCGTAATCCCAGACCGGAGCCATCGCACGCTGGCTGTCGAGGGAGACCATCTGCAGCGCCTTGCCGCGCGACGGGCAGCTCTCCACGCAGTTGCCGCAGCCGGAGCAGTCCAGCGGCGAGATGGCCAGATGATAGTGATAGTCTTTGGCCCCCTGGGCGGGTTTACTCAGCAGCCCGGCGGGAGCCGTGTCCTGCTCTTCAGGGCTCAGTAACGCCGGGCGGATCGCCGCATGCGGGCAGACAAAGGCGCACTGGTTACACTGGGTACAGCCGTCAGGCTGCCAGACCGGCACCTCCAGCGCGATGCCGCGCTTCTCCCAGGCGGCGGTGCCGGAGGGAAAGGTGCCGTCTTCCATCCCGGCGAAGGCGCTCACCGGCAACAGGTCGCCACGCTGGCGGTTCATGGGCTGCAGGATATCGCGGATGAAGTCCGGCATCAGGGTGCTCGCCTGCGGTGCCGGCGCCTCGAGGGTCGCCCAGTGGGCGGGTACCGTCACCCGGTGCAGCGCCGCCATCCCCAGCTCGATAGCCCGCTGGTTCATCTCTATGACGCTCGCCCCTTTGCTGCCATAGCTTTTCTCCACCGCCTGCTTGAGATAGTCTGCCGCCGTTTGCGGATCGATAATCGCCGTCAGCTTAAAGAACGCCGCCTGCATCAGCATGTTAAAGCGCCCGCCGAGGCCCAGCTCGCGGGCAATGTCCACCGCATTAAGGGTATAAAAGTCGATCTTTTCCTGCGCCAGATAGCGCCGGACGCTGACCGGCAGGTGCTGCTCCAGCTCTGCCTCGGACCAGCTGCAGTTGAGCAGAAAGGTGCCTCCCGGCTTCAGCCCCTCCAGCAGGTCGTAGCGGTCGACATAGGATTGCTGAGAGCAGGCGATAAAATCGGCCCGGTGGATCAGGTAGGGCGAGGTGATCGGCCGATCGCCAAAGCGCAGGTGTGAGACGGTGATCCCCCCGGACTTTTTCGAGTCGTAGGAAAAGTAGGCCTGGGCGTAGAGTGGCGTGTTATCGCCGATGATCTTGATGGCGCTTTTGTTCGCCCCGACGGTGCCGTCCGAGCCCATCCCCCAGAATTTACAGGCGGTGATCCCGGCATGGGAGACCGCCAGCGGTTCCTGCCGGGCGGGCAGCGAGGTAAAAGTGACATCATCGACAATACCCAGGGTAAAACCGTCCTTCGGCAGCGGCTGCCTGAGGTTGTCAAACACCGCGGCGATATCGTTGGGCAGCACGTCCTTACCGCCGAGCGCGTAGCGGCCGCCGACGATCAGCGGCGCATCGTCGCGTTGATAGAAGGCGTTCTTGACGTCGAGGCACAGCGGTTCCGCCTGCGCCCCCGGCTCTTTGGTACGGTCAAGGACGGCAATACGCTGCACGCTGCCGGGCAGTTGCGCGAAAAAGTGCGCCAGCGAGAACGGCCGATAGAGATGGACGCTGAGCAGCCCCACCTTCTCCCCCGCCGCATTCAGCGTCTCCACCACCTCCTGGACGGTGTCGCACACTGAGCCCATGGCGATAATCACCCGCTCGGCATCCGGCGCGCCGTGGTAATTAAACAGGTGATATTCCCGCCCGGTCAGCGCGGTGATCTTCGCCATATAGCTTTCCACCAGATCGGGCAGTGCGAGGTAGAAGCGGTTACCCGCCTCCCGCTCCTGGAAGTAGATATCCGGATTTTGCGCGGTGCCGCGGATCACCGGATGATCCGGGTGCAGCGCCTGCCGACGAAAGCGCTCCAGCGCCGGCCGGTCCAGCAGCGTCGCCAGTTGCTCATACGTCAGCACCTCAATCTTCTGTATTTCGTGCGAGGTGCGAAAGCCGTCGAAAAAGTTGATAAACGGGATCCGCCCGGCGATCGCCGCCAGGTGCGCCACCGCCGACAGGTCCATCACCTGCTGAACGTTATTCTCCACCAGCATGGCGCAGCCGGTCTGGCGTACCGCCATCACGTCCTGATGGTCGCCAAAAATATTCAGCGAATTGGTCGCCAGCGCCCGCGCGCTGACGTGAAAAACACCCGGCAGCAGTTCACCGGCAATTTTGTACAAATTGGGGATCATCAGCAGCAGCCCCTGCGACGCGGTGTAGGTGGTGGTGAGCGCTCCCGCCTGCAGCGCGCCGTGCACCGCCCCGGCGGCACCGGCTTCGGATTGCATCTCCATCAGGCGCACCGGCTGGCCAAACAGATTCTTTTTCCCCTTAGCGGCCCATTCATCGACATTTTCCGCCATCGGCGTGGAGGGGGTGATGGGGTAGATGGCCGCCACGTCGGTAAAGGCGTAGGAGATCCAGGCCGCCGCCGTGTTGCCATCCATTGTTTTCATGTTTCCGGACATCGTTCAATCCTCAAAGGTGAGCGTTCTCTTTACCGCGGCAGCCCGCGGCAAACCCTGTCACCTCTCCAAGCACAGCCTGTGCCAGCTCGCAAATTGCCGCCTGTCACTCATCAATTCAACAGGTTAAGGGAAGAAACGCGCAGGCCCGTCCGGCGGGATTGCGGGGAATAAGACACTGTGCGCGACAAGCTGTTGAACAGGTGACAAAGCGCCGCGCCGGGCCCGTGGCGGGAAATTGTTCTGTTTCGCACATTTGGTAGCGTTATTGTGCCGTTTGCTCAGCCTCCCGGCGCGGCTGTTTTACAAAAAACACTTATTTATCAAATAACTGAGCAAAAATTCGCAGCTGGTACGTTCCCTGCACTTCTCTGCTGGCAAACACTCAACAACAGGAGAAGTCACCATGACCATGCGTCAATGCGCTATCTACGGTAAAGGCGGTATCGGTAAATCCACCACCACCCAGAATCTCGTCGCGGCCCTCGCCGAGATGGGTAAGAAAGTGATGATCGTCGGCTGCGATCCGAAAGCGGACTCCACCCGTCTGATCCTTCACGCTAAAGCCCAGAACACCATCATGGAGATGGCGGCGGAAGTGGGCTCGGTCGAGGATCTGGAGCTCGAAGACGTGCTGCAAATCGGCTATGGCGATGTCCGTTGCGCCGAATCCGGCGGCCCGGAGCCAGGCGTCGGCTGCGCCGGACGCGGGGTGATCACCGCCATCAACTTCCTCGAGGAAGAAGGCGCCTATGAAGAAGATTTGGATTTCGTCTTCTATGACGTCCTCGGCGACGTGGTCTGCGGCGGCTTCGCCATGCCGATCCGCGAAAACAAAGCCCAGGAGATCTACATCGTCTGCTCCGGCGAGATGATGGCGATGTATGCCGCCAACAATATCTCCAAAGGGATCGTGAAGTACGCCAAATCCGGCAAGGTACGCCTCGGCGGCCTGATCTGTAACTCGCGTAAAACCGACCGGGAAGACGAACTGATCATCGCCCTGGCGGAGAAGCTTGGCACGCAGATGATCCACTTCGTTCCCCGCGACAACATTGTGCAGCGCGCGGAGATCCGCCGGATGACGGTGATCGAGTACGACCCGACCTGTCAGCAGGCGAATGAATATCGTCAACTGGCGCAGAAGATCGTCAATAACACCAAAAAAGTGGTGCCAACGCCGTGCACCATGGACGAGCTGGAATCGCTGCTGATGGAGTTCGGCATCATGGAAGAAGAAGACACCAGCATCATTGGTAAAACCGCCGCTGAAGAAAACGCGGCCTGAGCACAGGATCCTCACCATGACCAACGCAACAGGCGAACGTAACCTTGCGCTCATCCAGGAAGTCCTGGAGGTGTTTCCCGAAACCGCGCGCAAAGAGCGCAGAAAGCACATGATGATCAGCGATCCGCAGATGGAGAGCGTCGGCAAGTGCATTATCTCGAACCGTAAATCGCAGCCCGGGGTGATGACCGTGCGTGGCTGCGCCTATGCGGGCTCGAAAGGGGTGGTGTTTGGGCCAATCAAAGATATGGCCCATATCTCGCACGGCCCCATCGGCTGCGGCCAGTATTCGCGCGCCGGACGGCGCAACTACTATACCGGCGTCAGCGGTGTCGACAGCTTCGGCACCCTGAACTTCACCTCTGATTTTCAGGAGCGCGATATTGTTTTCGGCGGCGATAAAAAGCTGACCAAACTGATCGAAGAGATGGAGCTGCTGTTCCCGCTGACCAAAGGGATCACCATCCAGTCGGAGTGCCCGGTGGGCCTGATCGGCGATGACATCAGCGCCGTGGCCAACGCCAGCAGCAAGGCGCTGGATAAACCGGTGATCCCGGTGCGCTGCGAAGGCTTTCGCGGCGTATCGCAATCGCTGGGACACCATATTGCCAACGACGTGGTGCGCGACTGGGTGCTGAACAATCGCGAAGGGCAGCCGTTTGCCAGCACCCCGTATGATGTTGCCATCATTGGCGATTACAACATCGGCGGCGACGCCTGGGCCTCGCGCATTCTGCTGGAAGAGATGGGGCTGCGCGTAGTGGCGCAGTGGTCCGGCGACGGCACCCTGGTGGAGATGGAGAACACCCCATTCGTTAAGCTTAACCTCGTCCACTGCTACCGTTCGATGAACTATATCGCCCGCCATATGGAGGAGAAACATCAGATCCCGTGGATGGAATATAACTTCTTCGGCCCGACCAAAATCGCCGAATCGCTGCGCAAGATCGCCGATCAATTTGATGACACCATTCGCGCCAATGCGGAAGCGGTGATCGCCAAATATGAGGGGCAGATGGCGGCCATCATCGCCAAATATCGCCCGCGGCTGGAGGGGCGCAAAGTGCTGCTGTACATGGGGGGGCTGCGGCCGCGCCACGTCATCGGCGCCTATGAGGATCTCGGGATGGAGATCATCGCCGCCGGCTACGAGTTTGCCCATAACGATGATTACGACCGCACCCTGCCGGACCTGAAAGAGGGCACCCTGCTGTTTGACGATGCCAGCAGCTATGAGCTGGAGGCCTTCGTCAAAGCGCTGAAACCTGACCTCATCGGCTCCGGGATCAAAGAGAAATATATCTTCCAGAAAATGGGGGTGCCGTTCCGCCAGATGCACTCCTGGGACTATTCCGGCCCCTATCACGGCTATGACGGCTTCGCCATCTTTGCCCGCGATATGGATATGACCCTGAACAATCCGGCGTGGAACGAACTGACTGCCCCGTGGCTGAAGTCTGCGTGATTGCCCCTTCACTGTCCCGTCAGTCCACCGATTTGTGGCGCGGGAGGAGAACACCATGAGCCAAACGATCGATAAAATTCACAGCTGTTATCCGCTGTTTGAACAGGATGAATACCAGACCCTGTTCCAGAATAAAAAGACCCTTGAAGAGGCGCACGACGCGCAGCGTGTGCAGGAGGTTTTTGCCTGGACCACCACCGCCGAGTATGAAGCGCTGAACTTCCAGCGCGAGGCGCTGACCGTCGACCCGGCCAAAGCCTGCCAGCCGCTCGGCGCCGTACTCTGCGCGCTGGGGTTCGCCGGCACCCTGCCCTACGTGCACGGCTCCCAGGGCTGCGTCGCCTATTTTCGCACCTACTTTAACCGCCATTTTAAAGAGCCGGTCGCCTGCGTCTCCGACTCCATGACCGAGGACGCGGCGGTGTTCGGCGGCAACAACAACATGAATCTGGGCCTGCAGAATGCCAGCGCGCTGTATAAACCCGAGATTATCGCCGTCTCCACCACCTGCATGGCCGAGGTGATCGGCGACGATCTGCAGGCGTTTATCGCCAACGCCAAAAAAGAGGGATTTGTTGACGACAGCATCGCCATTCCTTACGCCCATACCCCCAGCTTTATCGGCAGCCATGTCACCGGCTGGGACAATATGTTCGAAGGGTTCGCGAAGACCTTTACCGCTGACTACGCCGGGCAGCCGGGCAAACAGCAAAAGCTCAATCTGGTGACCGGATTTGAGACCTATCTCGGCAACTTCCGCGTGCTGAAGCGGATGATGGCGCAGATGGATGTCCCGTGCAGCCTGCTCTCCGACCCATCAGAGGTGCTCGACACCCCCGCCGACGGCCATTACCGGATGTACGCCGGCGGCACCAGCCAGCAGGAGATCAAAACCGCGCCGGACGCCATTGACACCCTGCTGCTGCAGCCGTGGCAGCTGGTGAAAAGCAAAAAGGTGGTTCAGGAGATGTGGAACCAGCCCGCCACCGAGGTGGCCGTTCCGCTGGGCCTGGCCGCCACCGACGCGCTGCTAATGACCGTCAGTCAGCTGACCGGCAAACCGATCGCCGACGCTCTGACCCTGGAGCGCGGCCGGCTGGTCGACATGATGCTGGATTCCCACACCTGGCTGCATGGCAAAAAATTCGGCCTCTACGGCGATCCGGATTTCGTGATGGGGCTGACGCGCTTCCTGCTGGAGCTGGGCTGCGAGCCGACGGTGATCCTCAGCCATAACGCCAATAAACGCTGGCAAAAAGCGATGAAGAAAATGCTCGATGCCTCGCCGTACGGTCAGGAAAGCGAAGTGTTCATCAACTGCGACCTGTGGCACTTCCGGTCGCTGATGTTCACCCGTCAGCCGGACTTTATGATCGGTAACTCCTACGGCAAGTTTATCCAGCGCGATACCCTGGCGAAAGGCAAAGCCTTCGAAGTGCCGCTGATCCGTCTGGGCTTTCCGCTGTTCGACCGCCATCATCTGCACCGCCAGACCACCTGGGGCTATGAAGGCGCAATGAACATCGTCACGACGCTGGTGAACGCCGTGCTGGAAAAACTGGACCACGACACCAGCCAGTTGGGCAAAACCGATTACAGCTTCGACCTCGTTCGTTAACCATCAGGCGCCCCGCCGCAGGCGGGGCCAGGAGGGAGTATGCCCATCGTGATTTTCCGTGAGCGCGGCGAGGCGCTGTATGCCTATATCGCCAAACAGGATCTGGAGGCCCGGGTGCTCCAGGTCGAACATGACGAGACGGACCGCTGGGGCGGCGCGATTGCCCTCGAGGGGGGACGTCGCTACTACGTCAATCCGCAGCCGGGGCGACCCGTCTTCCCGATAAGCCTGCGCGCCACCCGCAGCACGCTGCTATAAGGAGCTGGAAATGTCCGACAACGATACCCTTTTCTGGCGTCTGCTGGCGCTGTTCCAGACGCTGCCGGAGCTGCAGCCGGTGCAAGTCGTCGACTGGCTGGCGCAGGAGTGCGGCGAAACGTTGACCCCGGCACGGTTAACCACCCTGACGCAGCCTCAGCTGGCCGCCAGCTTTCCTTCGGCGACGGCGGTGATGTCCCCGGCCCGCTGGGCGCGGGTCATCGCCTGCCTGCAGGGGGTGCTGCCCGGCCATTTGCGCATCGCCCGCCCCCCTCAGCGAACGCCGCAGCTGCGGGTCGCTTTTTGCTCGCAGGATGGCCTGGCCATCAATGGTCATTTTGGCCAGAACCGGCTGTTTTTTATCTATGCCTTCGATGACCAGGGCGGCTGGCTGGCGGATCTGCGCCGCTATGCGTCTTCTTCTGCGGCGTCGGACGCCAGCGAGATGCGCGCCAGGCTGCTGGAGGATTGCCATCTGCTGTTTTGTCAGGAGATTGGCGGGCCTGCCGCCGCGAGGTTGATCCGCCATCAGATCCATCCAATGAAAGCGCCGCCGGGCACGACGATTCAGGCTCAGTGCGACGCGGTAAGCGCGATGCTGGCCGGTCGGCTGCCGCCGTGGCTGGCGAAGCGCCTCAATCGGGATAACCCTCTGGAGGAACGTGTTTTTTAATCGTTGCGTTTTGCTTGTTGCCCGCCGACCCCGCGGGCCTTTTTTTGCCCCCGCAGGGGGCATCCTTTCTTTCAGCAAGGCAAGCGCCGCAGGACAGGGACAAAAGTGACAGCGGGGGGTTGGGCGCATCAGGAAATGTTGTGCTTGTTGCCCGCCGACCCCGCGGGCTTTTTTTTGCCCCCGCAGGGGCATCCTTTCTTTCAGCAAGGCAAGCGCCGCAGGACAGGGACAAAAGTGACA
>OGZI01001084.1_pt1 | contig 29770 bp, 26 predicted proteins | sample 1576711 | NCBI WGS metagenome assembly OGZI01 (sample SAMEA3541482, study PRJEB24748) | human gut metagenome | biome: human gut; feature: human-associated habitat; material: faeces | place: China | collected 2012
AAAACAAGATATTTTGAAAAAGAGGAAGGAAAACAATTCATGCGTATGTCGTGGGCCTTACATGTTAATTCTTGCAATCCGCCGCCACATTTGATACACTTGTATCAGACTGGCCGGGACACGGCCTGGTGCCGTCTGATGCAGGCGGCGCAATGAATACTCAGGAGGATATCACGATGCAGAATCCAGTTATTACCATTGAGATGGAAAGCGGGGACGTAATCAAGGCAGAGCTCTACCCGGAGATTGCCCCGAACACAGTAAATAACTTTATCAGCCTTGTAAAGAAGGGCTTCTATGATGGACTTATTTTCCACCGCGTGATCCGCGGCTTTATGATCCAGGGCGGCTGCCCGGATGGAAATGGAACCGGAGGCCCGGGCTATTCCATCAAGGGAGAGTTTGCCCGCAACGGCTTTAAGAATGATTTAAAGCATACTCCAGGCGTGCTTTCTATGGCCAGAGCCATGCATCCAGATTCCGCAGGTTCTCAGTTCTTCATTATGCACGAGACTTCTCCGCATTTAGACGGCGAGTATGCGGCGTTCGGCCATGTGACAGAGGGCATGGATGTGGTCAATAAGATTGCCGAGTGCAGAACCGACTGGAGCGACCGCCCCATGAAGGCTCAGAAGATGAAGAAGGTGACAGTGGAGACCTTCGGAGAGGATTATCCAGAACCAGAAAAATGCTGATTGAAAGAGAGATAGAGGTAAACGGCTCTCTGTTTCAGGCAGTCATATCAGACGACAGACAGGCTCTCCAGGCCGCATACGCGGCAGGGAGAGCCGTTGTCGGCTTATGGCAGAGGAAAGCGGAAAAAGAGAGAGAAGAGGGCAGGGCGGCAGAAAGAAGTGAAACAGAGGAGATTCCCGATCTCTTTCCTGCTCTCTACTTGGTGGAGAGGCTGGAGGACGCGGACGAAGAACTTCTGAAAAAGGCCGTGTGCCGCCGGTTTTCCATGCCCTGGACGATTGCGGAGACGAAACGCCTTCTGATCCGGGAGTTTAAGGCCAGCGACGCGCTGCCTGACGAGGAGGAGGAATTTCGGACGCCAGAGCTTCTGTCCTCCTACATTGCCTGCCAGTACCGGTTTTATGAGAGCGGGCTGTGGGCGCTGGTAGAGAAGGCCACAGGGAAGATTGTGGGAAAGGCGGGAATCACAGACGGGGAGCTGGGATATCATATTTACAAAGAGTACAGAAGAAGAGGGCTGGCAGAGGAGGCGTGCCGGGCCATTATCCGGCGGGAAAAGGAAGAGGGCAGAACCTGTGTGAGACTGCAGGCCAGAGCGGACAATATGGCTTCCAGAAGACTGGCAGAAAAGCTGGGATTCGTACAGGCAGAAGAGGAGATTTGCTCAATTGGTTCTTGTATTTTATATGTACTGAGTATATAATATATTGTATACAAAAAAATACAAAAATACAAAATTCAGCAGCAAGATACAGCCTGAGCTGAGAGGGAGGTCTATGATAAAGCATCTGGGACTGAAAGCTTACGGAAAGGTAAACCTGGGCCTTGACGTAGTGAGAAGAAGAGAGGACGGTTATCACGAAGTCAGGATGATTATGCAGACAGTGGGGATTTACGACCGGATTGACCTTATGAGACGGGAACAGCCGGGAATCGGGATTGAGACGAATCTCTACTATCTGCCTGACAATGAGAACAATCTGGCCTACAAGGCCGCCAGGCTTTTGATGGATGAGTTTGATATCAAAGAGGGCGTAAATATCCGCATTAAAAAGTTTATCCCTGTGGCGGCGGGGATGGCCGGCGGCAGTTCAGACGCGGCGGCAGTCCTCTTTGGAGTCAACAAGATGTTTTCCCTGGGTCTTTCCATGGAGGAACTGATGAAGCGCGGCGTAAGGCTGGGGGCCGACGTGCCCTACTGCCTTATGAGGGGAACCGCGCTTTCAGAGGGGATTGGAGAGATTCTGACGCCGCTTGATCCGGTGCCTCAGTGCCAGGTTCTGATTGCCAAGCCGTCTGTCAGCGTTTCCACAAAATTTGTTTATGAAAACCTGCATGTCAATCAGCTGCCAAAGACGGCTCATCCGGATATTGACCGCCTGATGCGGGCCATTGAGGACAGGGATCTCAGGGGACTGGCTGAAAATATGGGGAATATTTTGGAGACAGTGACGATTCCGGCCCATCCGGTGATTCAGGATATCAAGGACAAGATGATGGCCATGGGCGCGGTGGGAGCCATGATGAGCGGAAGCGGCCCTACGGTGTTCGGGCTTTTCATGAGTCCGGCCAGGGCGGAGGAGGCATACGAGGAAATGCGCTACGGCTCCGCTGCTTCTATGGCCAGACAGGTCTACCTGACTCGATTTTATAACAGAAACAAAGACGCAGACATAAGACAGGGGAATGAAAGAAATGGGAAATAATTTTCAGGTAAATATGAACGAGTATCTTCCGCTCAGAGACGTGGTTTTCAACACGCTGCGCCAGGCGATTTTAAAGGGGGAGCTGGCTCCTGGAGAAAGACTGATGGAGATTCAGCTGGCGGAGAAGCTGGGCGTCAGCCGCACGCCTATCCGGGAGGCAATCCGCAAGCTGGAGCTGGAGGGCCTGGTGCTTATGATTCCCAGAAAAGGGGCGGAGGTTGCCAGAATTTCTGAGAAGAGTATGCGGGACGTGCTGGAGGTACGCCGTTCTCTGGAGGAGCTGGCCATTGAGCTGGCCTGCGAGAGGATGACGGAAGAGGACTTTAAGGAGCTTGATCTGGCTCAGAACGCGTTCAAAAAGGCAGTGGCCGGGGGAACTGCCATGGAGATCGCGGAGACAGACGAGGCCTACCATGATATTATTTACAACAGTACAGGAAACACAAGGCTGGTGCAGATCTTGAACAATCTGCGGGAGCAGATGTACCGCTACCGCCTGGAATACATCAAGGACGAAGAAAAACGCCAGATTCTCTTGGCGGAGCACAGAAAGATCTACAAGGCTCTCTGTTCGCGCCATGTGGAGGAGGCCAAACAGGCCATGCGGGAACACATTGACAATCAGGAAATCACCGTACTGAAGAATATAAAGGAGCAGGAGAATGACTTTTAAGGAATTATACCTGTCAGGGCAGATTGAATTTGATGAAATTGACCGCTACATCAGCCGCTGGAACCGCTCTGACGACGAGAGAACCCTTGCAAAATATCTGGGACTGAACGCCGAGGAGGAGGACGTCTGGATTGACGACAGCGACGAGGCGCTGCAGGATCTGTTAGATTCCTATGAAAGGGTGAAGGGAACACCGGTTACCCTGGGAAGAACGGGAATTATTGTCAATAAGAACGGCTTTGGCGCCCTTCCCATTCAGCGGATTGGAAAGGAAGAGGCCGCTGTCCTTCTTAAAAAGGCCTATGGCGGCGGAATCAGATATTTCGACACGGCCAGGGCCTATTCAGACAGCGAGGAAAAGATTGGATATGCGCTGAAGGACGTGAGAAGCCATATTTATATTGCCACAAAGACTATGGCCTCCACGCCGGAGAAGTTCTGGGAGGATCTGGAGACCAGCCTGCGGCTTCTGCAGACGGATTACATAGACGTGTACCAGCTCCACAATCCGCCGGTCTGCCCGAAACCGGGAGATGAGACTGGGCTGTACGACGCCATGCTGGAGGCAAAGAAACAGGGAAAAATCCGGTTTATCGGCATTACTAACCACCGGATCGACGTGGCGGAGGAAGCGGTGGAGTCAGGTCTCTACGATACGCTTCAGTTCCCGTTCAACTACCTGTCTACCGAGAGGGAGAGGGCCCTGGCAGAGAAATGCCGGGAAAAGGATATGGGCTTCATCGCCATGAAGGGCCTTTCCGGCGGTCTGCTGACCAACTCAGCCGCCGTCTACGCCTATATGGACCAGTATGAGAACGTGCTCCCCATCTGGGGGATCCAGAAGGAGAGGGAGCTGGATGAATTTTTAAGCTATATTGACCAGCCTCCGGTTCTGGACGAGACGCTTCAGAAGGTGATAGATTCAGATATTGAGACTCTGGCAGGCGATTTCTGCCGCGGATGCGGCTACTGTATGCCCTGCCCGGTGGGAATTGAGATCAATAACTGCGCCAGAATGTCTCTGCTTCTGCGCCGTTCTCCGTCTGCCGGCCATCTGTCGCCGGAAGGCCAGGCCAAGATGAAGAAAATCGAGGACTGCCTCCACTGCGGAGCATGTAAGAGCAAATGTCCTTACGGCCTTGACACACCGAAGCTTTTAGAGGAAAACTATAAAGATTACATGGAAGTCCTGGCAGGGAAAGAAATGTAAGTAAATGAAAAAGAGAGGGGAAGAGTTCCTGCGGCTTTCAGCCGAACCGCAGGAACCCTTCCCCTCTTAGTTTATTCATGCCGCATATCTGCGAATACGAAACATCCTGAAAACAAAATGTAAAACTTTTATAAATTCCTGTTTTCACATCTTGACAAGGTGACAGGGTGTCACTATAATAAGTGACAGCTTGTCACTAGAGCGGCAGGCGTTATGAGAAGATGATGTATGAAAGTATGAAAAGAGCAGGGGGAGCGTTATGCCGTCAGAGCGATTTTACCGTCTTTCGGAAGAAAAGAGGAAGATGATTTGTGAAGCGGCAATTAAAGAATTTGCCAGAGTAACGATTGATAAGGTTTCAATTAACCAGATTATTAAAAACGCCAACATTTCCAGAGGCAGTTTTTATACATATTTTGAGGACAAATGGGATGTGCTGGCCTATATTTTTGAGGACAGCCACCAGAAATTTGTGGCTCTGATGAAACTTTCATTAGAAAATAACGAGGGAAATCTTTGGATAGCTTTTCAGGATGTGATGGAGGCGATGCTTTCATTTTGCTCAAAGAGGTCTAATTTTGAGTTCCTGAAGAATATTATGGCTCATGTCAATTCTGACGATATGCTGAGAGGATTTTCCAAGAAGGGAGGAGATTATACAAGGCTTCCTGGCTGCACAGAGCAGTGGGTATATGAACACATGGATAGTAAAAATTTAAAGACAAAGAGCTTTGAAGAATTCCATTGTCTGTTCACATTGGGAATGTCCAGCGTAGGAATCGCCATCCGGGAGTTTTACGAGGGAACCTCGGAGGATGAAGTTAGGAAGTTATTTGCAGAGAGAATCGGGCTTCTGAAATACGGAGCCTTCCATGGCAGCGGCCCCTAGAGAGAAGCTGGCATAAACATGGCATATAATGAAGACAGAAAGTAAGTAAGGGAGAAGAACAACATGAAGAAAAAAAACATGATCATCACAGCTGCCGCTGTAGTTGTAGTAGCGGCTCTTGTTCTGCCGCGTTTCCTGAAGCCAAAGGATTCGGTTAATTCAGCAGCAGCTCCTGTCGTTTCAGCAGAGCAGCCGCAGATAGGAACCATTGAGATTTATACAGACCTGTCAGGAAGCATTGAGCCGTCGGAGATGGCTTCTATTATTCCGAAGGCCGGAGGAGAGGTCACAGAGGTCTATGTAAAGGCCGGCGACATGGTCACAGAGGGACAGCCTATCTGCCACATTGACACTAAGATGGTAGACACAGCTAAGAACAGCATGGAGACAGCCGCTGTCAACATGGAGAACGCCAATAAGGAGCTGGAGCGCTCCAGAGTTCTCTTTGAGAGCGGAAATATGTCCCAGCAGACTTTTGAGCAGGTTCAGAGCAGCGCCAAGATGGCTCAGCTGCAGTATGACTCCGCTAAGATTGCCTATGACAACCAGGTAGAGTTCAGCTCCATCACAGCGCCGATTTCCGGCAAGGTGGAGAGCGTCAGCGTGGAGGTCCACGACAACGTAGGCACCCAGAACATTATCTGCGTGATTTCCGGAGAGGGCGCAAAGCAGGTAAAATTCTCTGTAACAGAGCGCGTGGTTGCTGGACTTCATGTGGGCGACACAGTGATTATCAGCAAGAACGGAACCGATTACGAGGGAACGATTTCCGAGGTCAGCACAAAGATTGACGACGCCACCGGCCTGTTTAACGTAAAGGCTTCCCTGGCAGGTGCAGACGCGCTGGCCACCAGCTCCAGAGTAAAGCTTACGGTTGTGTCTGAGAAGGCAGAAAACGTGCTCACGATTCCGACGGACGCAGTTTACTACTCTCAGAATAAGCCGAAGGTTTACACCTACGACAACGGAACGGTTCACGAGGTTCCGATTGAGACTGGAATTTTTGACTCAGAGAAAACAGAGGTAACATCCGGTCTTACAACAGACGATATGGTTATCACGACATGGAGCTCAGAGCTTTATGAAGGCTCTCAGGTGCAGCTTCCTTCTGAGGCCGCTTCTGAAGGCGGAGAGGCTCAGACAGGAGAGCAGGAAGAAGAGACTACCCAGACAGAGCAGGCAGCAGAGTAAGGAGGCGTACATATGGGTTTAACTAAATTTGTCCTGAAGCGTCCTGTCACTACGATCCTGTCAGTTATCTGTCTGATCGTATTCGGTTTATCCTCCGTTCTTTCCTCCAAGCTGGAGCTGATTCCGGAGATGGATATGCCCATGCTGATTGTGGCCACCACCTATGTGGGAGCCAGCCCGGAGGACGTCAGCGAACTGGTAACGAAGCCGATAGAGGATGAGATAGGAACCTTGAACGGCGTAAAATCCGTCAACAGCTACTCCCAGGAGAATATTTCCATGGTTATTCTGGAGTATCAGTACGGAACAGATATTGACGAGGCTTATGACGATTTAAAGAAAAAGATGGATTTGATGGGATCCACTCTGCCGGAGGATGCAGACGATCCGGCCATTGTGGAGATGAATATCAACGATATGGCTACCATGACTCTGGCGGTCAACGACGACACGGCGGAGAACCTTTACAACTATGTGGACGAAACCATCGCTCCCGAGTTTGAGAAAATTTCCTCCGTTGCCAGCGTAGACGTCAGCGGAGGACAGGAGCAGTATATCAAGGTTGAGCTGATTCCAGAGAAGCTTGACCAGTACCATTTATCCATGAGCCAGGTGGCTCAGGCAGTGGGAAGCGCAGACTTCTCCCTTCCGGCCGGAAGCGCGATTGTAGGAAGCCAGAAATTATCCGTATCGGCAGGCGTCAGCTACGATACGATGGAGAGCTTAAAAACGATTCCGATTACTGTGGGAAGCGGCGATATCATCCACCTGGAGGACATTGCCAATGTTCATACAAATCTGGAGGATCCGATTGGTATCGGACGCTATAACGGCAGAGACACCATGACGCTGGCTATCAAGAAGCAGCAGGAATCCTCAGCCGGAGAGGTATCAAAGGCAGTAAATAAGACAATTGAGCGTCTGGAACGAAGTAATCCGAACCTGGATATCGTTGTAGTTGATGACAGCAGCGACAGCATTAACGCCTCTTTAAAGAGCGTAATGGAGACCATGGTCATGGCGGTTATCATTTCCATGATTATCCTGTGGCTGTTCTTCGGAGACATTAAGGCGTCTCTGATTGTAGGAACTTCCATTCCGATTTCCATTCTGGCGGCGCTGATTCTGATGAGGGCCATGGGCTTCTCACTGAACGTTATCACCCTGGGCAGCCTTGTTCTGGGCGTCGGAATGATGGTCGACAACTCGATCAACGTGCTGGAGAGCTGCTTCAGAGCAAAAGAAAAGCTTGGAAACACAGCAACCGCCTTCAGAGACGCAGCCCTGGAGGGAACAAGAATTATGATTGCCTCTATCCTGGGCGGTACGGCGACCACCTGCGTTGTATTCCTTCCTCTGGCTCTGATTCAGGGTCTGTCAGGACAGATGTTCAAGCCCCTTGGATTTACGATTGTATTCTGTATGATCGCCTCCTTTGTTTCCGCTATCTCTATCGTGCCGCTGTGCTACGTAATGTACCGTCCGGCAGAGAGGGAGAAGGCTCCGCTGTCCGGCGTGGTAAAGGTAATGCAGGATCAGTACCGCGCACTGATTCGGTTCCTGCTTCCAAAGAAGAAAACCGTTATGTTCACCAGCGTGCTTCTGTTAATTTTCTCTTTCTTCCTGGCAGGCCACATTAAAATGGAGCTGATGCCTGCATCGGATGAGGGAACGGTTCAGGTAACCATGGAGCTGCGCCCGGGTATTACAATCGAGAAGGTTGACCAGCTGGTAAGAGACGCTGAGGCATATGTGGCGGCAGATGAAGATGTGGAGGATTACATTTTATCCTACGGCGCCAGCGGCCTGAGCATTTCAGGCGGAGGATCCGCTACCCTGACAGCTTACCTGAAGGACGACAGGAAGCGTTCCACAGACCAGGTGGTAAGGGACTGGAAACCGGTTCTCACCGCCTATCCAGAGATGAATGTGACAGTAGAATCCTCAGGTTCCAGCTCTATGATGATGAGCAGTACAGACGGAGTGGAATACCTTCTGAAAGGAACCCAGTACGATGAGCTTAAAAATATTTCGGACCAGATTGTCAACGACTTAAAGGAGAGACCGGAGCTGACAAAGATTCACTCCTCCCTGGAGAACTCCGCGCCTGTTATTCAGATTGACATCGATCCGGTAAAGGCCTCTGCAGAGGGCATGGTCCCCGCTCAGGTAGCCCAGACTGTATACATGATGATCAGCGGAAATGAGGCTGCCGAGCTGGAGCAGAACGGCAAGGAAATCAGCATTAAGATTGAGTATCCGGACGGCTGGTATGAGACGGTAGACCAGGTAAAGGGAATTACCGTAACAGGCTCTAACGGCAACTCCATCGCTCTGGCTGATATTGCGGACATCTACTTCAAGGACAGCCCGCAGAGCATTACGAGAAAGGATAAGGAGTATCAGGTAACCATCACAGGCGATTTTGTCAACGGCACAAACGAGGACGAAATGGACGCCCTGGAGACGAAGATTTACAATGAGACAGTCGCTCCAAGACTGACAGAGAACGTAACGAGAGCACAGAGCTCCCAGGATGAGAGCATGGCCGAGGAGTTCGCTTCCTTAGGCGGCGCCATCGGAATGTCCATCTTCTTAATTTTCGTAGTTATGGCGGCTCAGTTCGAGTCTCCGAAGTTCTCCGTCATGGTTATGACGACCATTCCGTTCAGCCTTATTGGTTCCTTCGGACTTCTGTTCTTAGCAGACGCCAGCATCAGTATGGCGTCCCTGTTAGGATTCCTGATGCTGTTCGGAACCGTTGTAAACTCCGGTATCCTTTACGTGGATACAGCTAACCAGTACAGGGCGGAAATGGATCGCGACACAGCTCTCGTAGAGGCAGGCGCGACGCGTCTGCGCCCAATCCTTATGACAACGCTGACAACCGTAGTATCCATGATTCCTATGGCTCTGGCCTACGGAGACAGTGGAGAGACCATGCAGGGCCTGGCCCTTGTAAACGTGGGAGGCCTCATTGCCTCTACGATCCTGTCCCTGTTAATGCTTCCTATTTACTATACTCTGATGAACAGGAAGCCGAAGCAGGAGCTGGACATCGACTGATAAACAAGCTGATTACACATCATAGAACACCTGGAGGTGACAGAACCATGAAACGAAAACAGACAGCCGCCGCGGCAGCGGCCGTTCTCCTGGCTCTCTCCTCCCCCCTCCTGGTCCTGGCAGGGCCGTCGGGGGCGGACGGAGGAGTCAATGAGGCGTATCTGGCCGAGCTTAACGACGGGACTCTCCAGTACAGCGAGCTGCCCGGATTAGTGGAGCGGTATAATGTAACCTATAAAAATACATATGCGCAGATTGCCGGACAGAGCCAGAGTCTGGAAGCAGCCAGACAGCTGGGAAAGGACGCCGACGAAGCGATGGAAAGCGCGCTGGATCTGAAAGAGGACGATATGGACGAATCCACCAGAGCGCTCTATGAATCTTATAAGGAGGCCGCCAAGGCCATGAGAAAGCAGGCAGCCAAACTGTCCGATGAAGACCTGTCAGGTACAGCGGAGCGTTCGCTGAAAATGCTGAAGAACCAGCAGACCATGCTGGCCCAGAACCTGATGATTCAGTACCAGAAGGCGGCTTCCAAGAAAGATCTGTTAGCCAAGCAGGAGGAGTTAGCCAAAGCCGGCTACGACGCGGCTGCGGCCAGAGCCGGCCTTGGAATGGCCTCCTCTGAGGAGGTGCTTTCTGCGAACCAGAGCTGGCTCCAGGCTCAGAGCGCGGCGGTTCAGATGGACTCTGCAGTCAACAGCCTGAAACAGAACCTGCTGATTACCTGCGGCTGGAATGCCGATAGCGATCCGGAGGTTGCGCCGCTCCCTGAGGTGGATACGGCAAGGCTCGACAGCATGAATCTGGCGGCTGATACAGAGACGGCCGCTCAGGCTAACTATAACCTGATCAGCATGCGCCAGAACGGAGCCAGCGGTTCAGTAGGAAGAAACGCTCTGAAGAGGAACGTATCCCAGACCCGCCAGAGTATTGCAGTCAGCGTGGAAGGCCTTTATGCCAAGGCTGTGGCGGCCCGTCAGGCATATGAGGGAGCTGAAGCTAATTTCCAGGCCGCTTCCCTGGATATGCAGGCCGCAGATCAGAAGAATGCTATGGGGATGATGAGCAAAATTGATTATCTGAGTGCTCAGGCCGCTTATTTAACTGCCAAGTCTGAGAGGGACGATGCCAAGGCAGATTTATTTTCCAGCATACAGAATTATGATTGGGCGTTAAAGGGAATGACAGTTTCACAGAGTTAAAATGGAGGGAAAAACATGAAAAGACAGTATAGACAGGTTTTACCGCTTCTGACAGCAGCAGCCCTCGCCTCTTTTTCTCCTATGCAGGCGCTGGCCGAAAACCCCCAGTTTGCCCACGATGAGGCTACCTGGGCAAGACTTCAGGACAATACCATGGAGTACGATGAGCTGAGTCTTCTGGTGGAGGAGTATAACCCTAACTACCAGAATGAACAGGCGTCCTACAATGATACAAAGAATGACGATGATGCAGCTGAGATCCGTAAGGATGCGAAAAACAGCGCTGACGACATGTACGACTCTGCGGAGGATCTGAGAGATCAGGCAGAGGATTTAAGTGACCAGGCCGATGATTTGAGCGATCAGGCTGAGGCGGCCAGAGAGGCTGGAAATGTGGCTTTGGCAGCCCAGCTCCAGGCAGGGGCAGCCAGCTATATGGCCGGCTATGCGCCTTTAATGTCAGCGGCGGCCATGACGCAGAACAGTGCCTTAAAGTCTGATATCTCTGCAGACAGCTCCTATGTAGACAGCGATATGCGCAAGATTCAGCATATTAAAAATCAGAAGGGCATTGTGGTATCAACTCAGAACCTGTTCAATTCTTACAATCAGCTGAGGATTAATGCAGATTTGATTCAGAAGAATGTGGAGGTAATGGAGGCGGCGGCAAACGCTGTGCAGACTCAGGCTTCCATTGGAATGGCTACCCAGGCGGACGTTTTAAAGGCCCAGAAGAATCTCCAGTCCATTAAATCAACTCAGACAGAGACTCTGTCAAGCCTTGAGACTCTGCGGCAGAACCTGTGTATGATGACAGGCTGGAGCTACAACACACAGCCGGAAATCAAGGAAGTTCCGCAGGCAGATCTGGCGGCTATTGACCAGATTAATCTGGAAGCCGACCGTCAGAAGGCTCTGGAGAACAATTATGATCTTCAGTACAGCAGGAGAGCGCTGAACAACATGCAGGAAAACTCTACAGATAAGAAGAATCAGGAAAGAACTGTAAAAAATCTGGAGCAGAGCATCAGCGCTTCCATGACAAATCTGTATAATGATATTCAGCAGAAAAAGATTGCATGGCAGTTAGCTCAGGCTGAGCTGGCTACAGAGCAGCAGTCAATGTCAGCTACAGAGACAAAACGAGGCCTGGGGATGGTCAGCGACCTGGAGTATCTCCAGGCTCAGTCATCCTTCCTGGGAAAGCAGATTGCAGAGAAAACTGCAAATATGGCTCTGTTCCAGGCTGTGGAGACCTACAACTGGGCAGTGAACGGATATCTGAATCAGACACAGTAATAAGAGGAAGAATTGAGAGGAAGAAAAGAGGTTTTCCAGCTCCACCAAAAGCTTAGCCGCAGGAAAACCTCTTTTTTCCTCTTTTCTTTCAACTCGTTCTGGCTGGCTTTGCTATAAAAAGTTATTTATTCTTCCATTTCCCGAATAAGATTTACCATTTCGATTGCTCCTACAGCACAATCGAACCCTTTATTTCCAGCCTTTGTACCTGCCCGCTCAATTGCCTGCTCGATATTTTCTGTTGTGAGAACGCCAAACATCACTGGCACGCCACTCTCCAAAGAAACAGAAGCAATCCCTTTTGAAACTTCGCTGCATACATAATCATAATGGCTGGTTGAACCACGAATGACTGCTCCCAGACAAATTACTGCATCGTATTTTCTGCTTTTTGCCATTTTAGACGCAATAAGCGGGATTTCAAAAGCACCAGGAACCCACGCCACATGAATATCCTTTTCATCCATATTATGGCGGAGCAGACCATCCATTGCACCCTCTAAGAGTTTAGCAGTGATAAATTCGTTAAACCTTGCCGCAACAATCCCGATTTTGATTTCTTTTGATACCAGTTTTCCCTCAAATGTTTTCATATTGCAAATCCTCCTGTAATTTAGTATTTTAAGATATGTCCCATGCGTTTTTGCTTGGTTTTAAGATAAAATAAGTCATGCGCAGTAGCATCCATTTGAAGTGGTATCCGCTCTTTAATTTCCAGTCCAAAGTCTGAAAGCTGGTAAATTTTGTCCGGATTGTTTGTTAAAAGCCGTATACTGGTCACGCCCAAATCCTTCAAAATCTGTGCGCCTATATAATATTCCCGCTCATCTCCGGAAAAGCCCAACGCAAGGTTAGCTTCCAGTGTGTCCATGCCCTGTTCCTGCAATTCATAAGCACGCAGTTTATTGATTAGTCCGATACCACGTCCCTCCTGCCGCATATAAAGCAAGATACCACGTCCCTCCTTTTCAATTTGCGTCATGGCAGCTGCAAATTGCTGTCCACAGTCACAGCGCAGAGAACCAAAGGTATCTCCGGTTAAACACTCAGAATGGACGCGGCACAGAACATTTTCACCATTTCCTATATCTCCTTTTACAAGCGCAACGTGATGTTCTCCATTCAGCGTATTTATAAATCCATAAGCGGTAAAATTCCCGTATTTTGTCGGCATTTTTACAGTTGTCATCCGCTTAACTAATTTATCATGGCATTTGCGGTAATTCTGCAAGTCCTGTATTGTTACATATTTAATTCTAAAGCGCTTCGCAAGCTCTAAAAGCTCTGCGCTTCTCATCATAGTTCCATCCTCCCGCATAATTTCACAACACAGTCCACATTCTTTTAAGCCTGCTAACCTGCATAAATCTACGGCTGCTTCTGTATGACCATTTCTTTCTAATACGCCATTTTTCTTTGCAAGTAACGGGAACATATGTCCCGGTCTGCGAAAATCCTCTGGCTTTGCATTTTCCTCCACACAGGCGAGAGCAGTAACAGAGCGTTCAGCAGCAGAAATCCCGGTAGAAGTTGTTATATGATCGATTGATACCGTAAATGCCGTTTCGTGGTTATCTGTATTTTTCTCTACCATTTGAGGGATTTTAAGTTTTTTCACATATTCTTCTGACATGGGCATACAAATCAGCCCTTTACCATAGGTTGCCATAAAGTTTATATTTGCCGTTGAAGCAAACTGTGCGGCACATATAAAGTCCCCTTCGTTTTCTCGTTCTGCATCATCAGTTACTAAAATGATTTTCCCTTTTCTCAAATCTTCAAGTGCTTCTTCGATTGAATGAAATGCTGTCATATGCCATCCTCCTAAAATCCATACTTTGTTAAAAAATCTTTTGTAATAAGACTGCTTGTTTGCTGTTTTAAAGATATGGATAATAATTTTTCTATATATTTGCCAATAACGTCCGCTTCCAGATTGACAAAGCTTCCCTCTTTTCGTTCATGCAGAATGGTTTGTTTAACTGTATGTGGAATGGCAGAAACAGAAAAACTGTCCTTTTCAATTTTGGCAGCTGTCAGGCTGATTCCGTCGATTGCAATAGAACCTTTTTCTACAATATAATTCAGGATTTCCGGCTTTGTCTGTATAGTAAACCAAATTGCCGTATCGTCTTTCTGTATGCCAATGATTTTCCCTGTGCCGTCTATATGCCCGGAAACCATATGCCCTCCAAATCTTCCGTTTGCTTTCATGGCACGCTCTAAATTTACATGACTGCCGAGAACTATACTTGTCAAAGCAGAGCGGTTTAAAGTTTCATGCATAACATCTGCCGTAAATGCACCAGAATGCAGAGCTGTAACGGTTAGACAAATTCCGTTGACTGCAATACTGTCCCCTGCTTTTACGTCCTCCAGAATCGTCTTCGCGCCGATTTCCAAAACAGCAGAATGCTGTCCCCGTTTGATTTTATTCACTGTTCCGATTTCTTCAACAATCCCGGTGAACAATTTGCTCCACCTCGCTTTCAATTAGAAAATCATCGCCTAAACGCAGACAACGGCTGTTTTTTAAACAAAATGCCTCGGTAGGAGAGCTGACACCCTCTCCCTCAATGGGAGTTTTTGATGTTTTACCGCCAAACAGCTTCGGCGCAATATAAGCTTGTACTTTCTGAACAATACCACAGGAAAGGGCCGACCAGTTCAATGTTCCTCCCCCCTCTAACAAAATACTGTCAATCTGTTTCTGCCCTAACAAGTCCATGAGCTGTACCAAATCTAAATGACCATTATTTTTTTGAACTGTCACAATATAGCAGCCTTTTTCTTCATAGATTCTGTGACGTTCTTTTATCAGACAACAAGTTGCAAGTATGGTAGGAAACTGTTTTGCTGTGGAAACCACGTTTGATGTAAGCGGTGTGCAAAGAGTGGTATCACAGATAATACGAATTGGATTTTTTCCTCCCTCTATCCGGCAAGTCAACAATGGATTATCTGCTAATACAGTTCCTACGCCTACCATGATTGCAGTATATTTGCTGCGTGCCTGTGCCACATGGCTGCGTGCCGTTTCTCCTGTCACCCATTTTGATAATCCCGTATGTACTGCGATTTTTCCGTCCATTGTCATAGCGTATTTCATCACGACAAAAGGACGCTTGGTATGAATATAATGGAAAAATACTTCATTTAGCTGGTTACAATCTTCCTGCAAAATATGTTCTGTCACTGCAATTCCATGCTCCCGCAAAATTTGTATGCCTTTACCGCTGACAAGAGGATTTGGGTCACTGGAACCTGTTACAACCCGCTCAATGCCAGATTCTATAATTGCATTGACACAAGGCGGCTGCTTTCCATAATGGCAGCAAGGTTCTAAGGTTACATACATAGTTGCACCTTTTGGATTTTCTGTGCAGGTTTCTAAAGCCTTGCGCTCTGCATGAGCTTCTCCATATTTTTCATGCCAGCCTTGCCCAATAATTCGCCCATTTTTTACAATGACAGCCCCAACCATAGGGTTCGGTGAAGTAAATCCACATCCCTTTTCAGCAAGCTCCAAAGCAACCTTCATATAATCGCTGTCATTCATATCATCACCTCCTCAAATAAAAAATGCCTTGAACAAAACCGTTCAAGGCATACAGAACAACGCAGAGTAAAATACTGTGTAAAAATAAAGCTCTGGAGTAAATACACACCAGAGCAAATATATACTACACAGAAAGAAACACTTCCCCCTGCATTCATTATCTTCTTTCATCCAGACTGTACTGTCGGCTTCGGAGTTTCACCGAATCATGCCTTACGGCTCGTGGGCTTTACCACCGGTAGGGAATTGCACCCTGCCCTGAAGATTTTATTTAATTTTTAAAATAAGTATAACCATCTGTTTTGCAGTTGTCAAGAAATTTATTTTCGCAGCAGCGGTTTGGTTATTATTTCAATTTTTTGTTACTTTACCTCACATAAGTATTCTGCTATAGAGTGAAGCGTCTGAATATCAGGCGAGTTTTCGCCTGCATTTGTGAGAAGATAAAGATTCTGCAGAGAAGATTTCTGGTGGTTTTCAGTGGAACAAGAAAATCTTCCTTTCTTCTAGTCTCTTATCCATCTTAAAAAGTAGAAATCTGGAACGATTTTTACATGGTTTTCTGGATTCTCCGCCTGGCTGGAGGAAGCTTTTTTATTCTGAGAGCTGTCTTGGGATTTGGTAAGAGACCGTCCCAGAGATTCACCAAAGACCAGGTTTCGTTCCCTGTGAAGCTCTTCAAATATGCCCTCGTCCAACAGACCGGACAGTTCTGTCTCTGACTCGGGAGGCATGACGGCGAAGGACTCAGAGGTAAAGCACAGAGAAGGGTAGAGGACGCACCACCAGTTATGGCCGCTGCCGCTTCCCAGGACAACCCGGACAGAGTCATAGATACCGCAGGGAAAAGTCAGGTTTCCGTAGACGCGGGTAGGAAAATATGCCTTTTCCAGGCGGATGTCCGCAGTACAGGAAAAGCCCTGGTCTTTTATCAATTCATTGGCAGTCTGTTCCAGCTTTGTCTCGTTGGCCGTTATGTAGGACTGAATTTGTGCTTTTCCAGAACAGCCAGAGATTCCCTGGCGGATTTCTTTCAAAAGCAGATCCCGCACCTGGAGTTTTAGAGCCTGATCGTCAGGAGAATTGCTGTCAGCCAGCACATGAAAGCGCAGCACCTCAGGAGCCAGAGCCGCTGCCACCTGTTCTTCTTCTGCTCTGGTCCAGGCGATGAAACAGGTGACAGCCAGAGCCAGACAGGATGCAGACAGGGCGAGGAAAAGCTGTCCTCTGAAAGAACAGCGGGAATGGGTTTCTTTTAAAGAACAAAAAAATTTCATGATTACCTCCCAAAATGTTTGGCAGCTGCTGTTTTGATGTTCTAAGTATTGACAGGCGTGATATAATTTAAACAGTTTCCACAGAAGAAATATTTTGAAAATTGTCAATTAAGAAAGTATCAGAAAAGAGGAAAAATAGATGAAGACAAAGGTGCTCGTTCTATTCGGCGGCCAATCCTCAGAACACATTGTGTCCTGCATGTCAGCCGTCAATGTAATTAACCACATAGACAGAAGCAGATATGAAGTGCTGATTATCGGCATTACAGAAGAGGGAAAATGGCTTTATACAGAGGATGCAGCAGCGATTCAGGATGAAAGCTGGCGGCAGGGAACAGTGCAGGCTGTGCTTTCTCCAGATGCTACAGAGCAGTGCGTGCTCCTTTTAAAAGAAGGAGGAGTGGAGAAAAGAAAGGTGGATGTGGTGTTCCCGGTGCTCCATGGACTGTATGGAGAGGACGGAACTGTGCAGGGTCTCTTCGAGCTGGCGCGGCTCCCCTATGTGGGCTGCGGTGTTCTGGCGTCTGCTGTTTCCATGGATAAATTATATACAAAAATCATTGTAGATGACCTGGGAGTCCGTCAGGCAGACTATGTACCTGTGATGCGCCGGGAGCTGTCCTGCATGGAAACGGTAGTAAAACGGGTGGAGGAAAAATTCTCCTATCCTGTATTTATCAAGCCGTCCAATGCCGGATCATCCAGAGGCGTGTCCAAGGCTTCCTGCAGGGAAGAGCTTGAGAAAGGCCTGACAGAAGCAGCCAGACACGATCGAAAGATTCTGGTAGAGGAGATGATTGTGGGCCATGAAATTGAGTGCGCTGTGTTCGGCGGGGGAAATGGAGAGGTCATTGCCTCCGGTGTAGGCGAGATTCTGGCCGCTGCAGATTTCTATGATTTTGAAGCAAAATATTATAATGAAGAATCCAGAACAGTGGTTAATCCACCTCTGCCAGGCGGGGCTGCCGAGAAAGTCAGGGAGGCGGCAAAGCGGATTTTCCGGGCAGTGGACGGCTATGGGCTTTCCAGAGTAGATTTTTTTGTGACAGAAGAAGGCGAAGCAGTATTTAACGAGATCAATACTCTTCCAGGCTTTACTGCTATCAGTATGTATCCCATGCTGTTTGAGGCAGAGGGCATTGAAAAGACAGAATTGATTACACGCCTGATTGAAAACGGCCTGGCCCGGTATGAGGCCTAGAGGGCAGCAGCCCTTCAGGGAGGAGAAAGAGATGGATAGAAATGCGCCGATAGGAGTCTTTGATTCTGGAGTAGGAGGACTTACAGTAGCCAGAGAAATTATGCGTCAGATGCCTATGGAACGGCTGGTATACTTCGGAGACACAGCGAGAGTTCCCTATGGAACGAAATCCCAGGATACGGTTATCCGATATTCCAGGCAGATTATCCGATTTCTGCGGACCAAAGAGGTCAAGGCCATTGTCATTGCCTGCAACACAGCTACAGCCTGCGCTCTTGAGACTGTAGAGAAGGACTTGGATATCCCGATTATCGGCGTGATCCATGCAGGGGCTAAGGCGGCTGTGGAAGCGACAAAAAACGGAAAAATTGGAATTATTGGAACAGAAGCTACAATCAGAAGCAGCGTGTACACGGAACTGATGAAACAGATGAATCCCGATATTGAGGTGACGGGAAAGCCGTGCCCTTTGTTTGTCCCCCTGGTGGAAGAGGGACTTCTCCATGACTCTGTCACAGACGAGATAGCAGGGCGGTATCTGGCCGCCCTGAAGGAGAAATACATTGACACCTTGGTGATGGGCTGTACTCATTACCCTCTGCTCCGCTCCACGCTTGGAAGGCTGATGGGAGAGGATGTGACCCTTATCAATCCTGCCTACGAAACGGCCATGGAGCTGCGCGGCCTGTTAAAGGAAAAAGGCCTGGACTGCAGCGAGACAGGAGAAGGAGAGAAATATCAGTTTTACGTCAGCGACATGGCAGAGCGCTTTAAGGATTTCGCCACAGCCATCCTGCCGGGAGAGGTTAAGGAAACAAAAAAAATTAACATTGAAGAGTATTAAAGACAGGCTCAGGGCAGGAATAGAAGAGCATAAAACAAGAGCAGATACAAATTAGAAAAATGAGTGAGAGAGAAACAGAGGAGACACAGCTATGACGAAAGATGTTCTGGTCAGCGTCCGGGGCATTCATACAGCGGAGGCAGATGGGGAGAACGGCAATGTGGAGGTAATCACAGCCGGAACCTACTACTATAAAAACAATAAGCATTATGTCATTTATGACGAACTGGTGGAGGGATACGACAAGGCTATCCGCAGTACAATCAGAATTGGAGACGGAACGGTAGATGTAATTAAAAACGGACCAGCCAAGGCCCACATGGTATTTGAGGAAAATAAGACGAATGTCAGCTGCTACGCTACGCCTTTCGGCCAGATGATGGTAGGAGTAAGCACGAATACAATTGAAATAGAAGAAAAACCGGATCGGATTGCAGTGGCAGTGGACTACACGCTTGATGTCAACTATGAAAAAATGTCCAGCTGCAGGATTTCTATTGATATCCAGTCCAAAGAGAAAGCAGATTTTCACCTTACTTCCAGTTAAGCATTTTTTCAGGGCTGCATGCGGCAGAAAGGAGTACCTATGATAAAAAAACAGAGAGAGGCTGCCATAAAACCAGGTATCTATGAAATTGCGGTGAACGGCCTGTTCACCGCCCTGATCGCAGTGGGTGCGTTTATAAAAATCAGCATTCCAGTACAGCCCTTCCCCATGAACTTTACCCTGCAGTTTTTTTTCGTTCTGCTGGCAGGGCTTCTGCTGGGAGGAAAGCAGGCGTTTTTCTGCGTTCTGACATATTTAGCGGTAGGACTGGCGGGAGTGCCGGTATTCGCAGCAGGGGGAGGCCCTGCTTATCTGCTGCGTCCCACCTTTGGGTTCCTTCTGGGATTTGCAGCGGCTGCCTGGGTGACGGGAACCGTCTACTCCCGCTTTAAGGACAGAGGATTTAAGATGAGGCGGCTGTTTGCAGCGTCTCTCTGCGGTTTTGCTGTCATGTATCTGTGCGGTATGTTTTATTTTTATTTTCTCAGCAATTATGTGATTCACATGCCGGTTTCTGCAGGGGTAGTATTTGTAAACTGTTTTCTGCTGACAGCAGCAGGAGATTTGTTCCTGTGCTTTCTGGCCAGCATGGCTGCAAAAAGGCTGGGGCCAGCCATGAGCTTTCTCAGATAAAATCCTGAAAGTGCAGATTATCTGCAGCGCTTCTTTTTTTTATAAAGTCCAGCAGCTCACAGGCAGCTGGAGTCATGGCTTGGTTTGGAGATGAAATGATGCCGATAGGTATCCATTCTGCAGGCCTGACTGGAAGGACGCGGACAGATCCCTTCCAGTCTCCTGTGATTAAGCGATTGATCAGGGGGATTCCCAGCCCAGCCTCTACAAGACAGTAGGCGGCATAGATATCATTGACAGAATATTTTATATTTACATGAATGTTGTGTTTTTTGAAATAGCGGGCATTATCGGTGTCTTCTTCGGGATAGGAGCCAATATAAGGCTCCTAGGAAAAAGACTCGGCTGGGACGAAGCCATAGTCTATGTAGGGGCTGTTTTCAGGGACCCAGGCAACCAGCGGATCTTCACAGAGAGGAATCCAGTCTGCGGGACTGTTTCTCTGGCTTACAATACCCAGATCTGTTTTGTGGGACAGAACGTCATTTGTCAGCTCTGTGCTGTTTTTGAGAATCAGCTGCACCTCAATACCTGGATGTATTTTATGAAACTGGGCAATGATATCAGCCAGCCAGCGGTAATAAAAGACATAGGAGGTTCCTATGGTTACGGTTCCGATTTCGAGTCCTTTTATTTTGGAAGCTGTCTGGCGGTACTGCTCACAGCAGAAGGCGATATTCCTGATGATGGGAAGGAGTTCAGAGCATGCTTTTGTGGCTGTTACTCCGGCTTTGCTGCGCTGCAGCAGGATCAGTCCTGTGTCAGCTTCCAGAGAAGCAATCATCCGGCTGATGCCGGAAGGAGTATATCCAAGTTTGTCCGCTGCAGCGGATAAACTGCCCTCATCCAGTACAGTTAGAAGTACATTATACTTATCTTCAATCATATTTCCTTCCTTTCTTTGATTTTTTGTCAAATATATCATGAGAGATATTCACTTTACGCAATCATAATATCATATTACAATGTTTTTGAACAAGGAAATGATTCAAAATACAGGTGGTTGATATGGATATGAAAAAAGAAATACTGAAAAGCAGGGGCGCGGCGGAAGTTCTGCTGGCGGCTTTGATAACTGCCAGGGCAACTTCTTATATGTTTTCAAAACTTCTGCTGGAAACGATGGGGCAGTTTACACTGCTGGGACTGCGGTCTCTGCTGGCGTTTGCAGTTCTGCTTGCAATCAGCTTTAAGTATTTGAAAGCGACAAAAAAAGAAGATGTTACATACGGCATACTCGTAGGAGCCTGTCTTTTTACAGTCATGTGCCTGGAACTTTCCGGCCTTAAGCACACGTCATCTGTCTCTGTTTCGTTTGAAGAAAATATGGCTGTGATTTTCGTTCCTATTCTGCTGGCAGTAATCAACAGAAAGCTGCCGTCCCGGAAAACGGTCGCCGCTGTTTCCATGAGCGCTGTGGGAATAGCCCTTCTCAAACTCAATCCAGAAGGGTTTGATTTCAACATAGGAGACTTGTATGGGATTTTGTCAGCAGTGGCTTATGCAGCGACAATTATACTGATTTCCAGAACAGGAGGAAAAGGCGATCCGCTGCGGATTGGGATTTACCAGGTTGGAACCATTGGAGTTCTGGCTATTGTCTGCAGCGTATTCGGCTTTACCCTTCAGCCCTATGCCCAGAGCAGGACAACAGCGGAGAGGGCAGGAATGCTGTGCGCTCTGAATCCAGTTACAGCTGCTGTTCTGGGAATGGTTTTTCTGGGAGAGACTATGACTGCGAAAGGCATTCTTGGAGCCGTTTTGATAGTGGCAGGTATTCTCTTATAAAAAATGCACAGGGATAAACAGATGAATCCCGATATTGAAGTGACAGGAAAGCAGTGCCCTTTGTTTGTTTCTCGGAAAAGGGACTTCTTTATGACTCTGTCACAGACGAGATAGAAGGGCGGTATCTGGCCGCCCTGAAGGAGAAATATATTGACACCCTGGTGATGGGCTGCACTCATTACCCTCATCCGCTGTCCCAGACCGGGTCAGAGAAGACAGAGTTTCCGATAGAAATCGTTTCTGGAACAGAGGCGGTAAAACAGTTCTGGGGAAGCGTTTCAGAAGGCCTGGACTATGTAATGTCCCAGCTTAAGGAAGCAGCAGACTTAAGCCTGAGCCAGCTGAGAGAATTAAGAGGCTGGATGAAGGAAGCGGTGGAGCATTCTATTGTGAACGTATGCGAGAACCGGGTGGACTTAGGGGCGGAAATCGGAGAGACACTGCTGGCCTTAATATCTGGGGCGTTAATGAGAATAGACAACGCCTTTAACGTTCCTACCGACACCATGGATGAATTCTTCAGCCCCATGCCCTGGCCTGCAACATAGGAAAAACCCTGGAAAGAAGCGGAGCAATTCTGACCATATGATTGGGGAAAATGGGACTCAAACATCAAGTGAGACAACTTAGAAAAACGGCAAGACAGAGCAAATTGATGTAGAGAATCTGCAACGGTTATTAAATGACAAGAACTTTATGAAAGGAATAAAAAGGCACTGGATATAGTAGGAGAGTGATATGATTTATTTAAATAGTGCAATGGAAAAATTGCTGCTTAATGAGAATGATAAAAAAGAGGCACTGGAAACTGGAATGATTATAAGAGAGGTGGTAAATAAAACAAAAATCATTAAAGATTGTATTATTTTTGATGAAAATGGAAAATTAGAAGAATCGAAAATAAATTTTGATAGGATATTAAAATTGGTTGGAGATTGGACTGGATATGAAATTAGCTGCAATGAGTTAAGATATTTCAAGTCAGAATTGCCACCAGATCAATTTTTGTGTTTTGCAGACGGGTTAAATTCTGCGCTGTCACAAAAATACAGTGGAAGAAAATTTGGAATCGTTATATCTGTAGATAATGAGATAATTGATTTAAGATTTCATACATATAGAGAAAAAGAAGGCTTATGGCTTGATAAGGATTTAAATAAATACGACAATCCTATTCTCTATTATATTTAGTTTTTTCGTTTTTTTAAATGAGCCTTTCTGGCCGTATTGCTCTTTGTACACTGACGCTAAGGAGAGGGGGCAGCATGTACTCTTTGGAAATTTAGTATGCGTTTTATTTACACTTCAACACCTTAACAGTTTACTTGGAGGTATGTGCGGGTACTGATTGATGGATTATAATATCAACATAGGCTTTGACACGGAGTCCTATACCTACGCCGGAAGCAGCCGCCTGTCCCGGAATAATATCTGGAATGAGGCCAGGGACGTAAACCATGACGAGATGAGCTGCTGCATGTATGACGGCCAGGGAAGCTTTGAGCGAAACGAGAACGAAAAGTAAATAGAGATTGTCAGGCCATGGGCTGTGCTGTGCTATATAATAGCCATGTGGGAAACCACAGAGCCGGGCGGCTTACCCTCCTACATCGGAGGGGCTAACCCTCCAGACGAAAGAAAGGAGGGCCTGCCAATGTATGTTACATATTTTGACTTAATTCAGTTTTGTATCTTCATTGTTGCCCTTGTCAGTCTTTATTATGAGATTTTCAAGGACAAAAGAAAATAGCCGCCAACTACTGGGAATAGTTGACGGCTGACATCGTAAAGATGTAAAGCTTGTAAATTATTGAGGGTAAGTCGCTTCTGTGGCTTCCCTTTTTCTTTACTATACCATACCAGACGGCAGGATACAAGGGGGAATATCACGCCTTGCCGAAACAGCAGTGCAGAGGCATCGTGAAACACGACAGTTTCCTCTTGTATCTTGCCTCTGGATACAGCATGCGTACAGCCTGCTAATCCGAAAAGTCATAGAAAGCTATAGAATCAGCCGCAGACAGGCTGTAATAAAAGAGGAAGCGTTACGCCAAAACCTGGAATTTAAAATATCCGGATAAAGGAGTAATGCTTCCTCTTTTACTGTCTGCCGGAACGGCAGAAGCTTCCTATTTAGAAGCTTTTTTTCCCTCATTTGTATCCTTGCTCTTATCTTTCTTAAATCTGGAGAAGAATCCTTTTTTCTTGGGAAGGGGCGGAATGCCGCCGCGCACGCTTTTGATCTCTGTGATGTAGAGACCGCTGATGACAACCTTAGCCTCTGTTTTTACGGGAAGCTGCAGGAAGACGCGCTCATCAGCAATGAGAGTCGTAACCTTCGGTCCGATTTTAGCTTTCACGATAGGGAATTTAGCCCGCTTCATGTACCACGGAACCTGATCCGTCACCATTTTTGGAAGACCGGAATCCTTGGCCTTCAGCTTTTTCTTATCAATTACTAATATGGAAACTACCTGCTTTGCAGCCTCCATCATGGACTGCTGTTCAACCTGGCGCTTTTCCATTTTCCGACCAAGGAAATAGAGCACAGCTAAAACAACGACTGCAATGACAAGAATCACCAACAGAACATTGAAAAAGACGTCCATAGAAATACCTCCGTAAATTTGTCTCACGTCCCATTATATCATTCTGTCCTGGAAAAGGCAAGGAAAACGGACAGGCTGACACCATAAACCCATGAATGAAAACTGTTTTTTTAAGCCGCCGCAGGGCAGGCAGAAACTGCGGGCTCTGCGGCTGGCTGGGTTTTCGCCTCCTTCTTCCTATTAAAAAGAAAATTTTCTCATCATCTGCTTGACATCTTGACAAGGCCATGATATTATGAAAAATGCACTATTGTGGTGTCGTGCGCCTATAGCTATATTTGAAACCTCATCGGGAAGCGTGCGAAACCCGCCATTAAACATAGAAAGAAAACAGGGGTGAAACGTCGAATGGAGAAAAGCAGAATGCGTCCGGCCAAAGCCGGTAAAGGTATCAGAATGAGCTTCTCTAGGCAGAAGGAAGTTCTGGAAATGCCAAACTTAATTGAAATTCAGAAAAACTCTTACCAGTGGTTCCTCGACGAGGGCTTACATGAAGTGTTTGATGATATTTCCCCGATCGCGGACTTTGCGGGCCATTTAAGTCTGGAATTTGTAGATTTTACGCTTTGTAAAGATGACATTAAATATACAATCGAAGAATGCAAGGAACGCGACGCGACTTACGCTGCGCCTTTAAAGGTGAAGGTAAGGCTTTGCAACAAGGACAAGGACGAGATTAACGAACATGAGATTTTCATGGGTGATCTGCCGCTTATGACAGATACAGGTTCTTTCGTGATCAACGGAGCAGAGCGTGTTATCGTCAGCCAGTTAGTACGTTCCCCTGGTATTTATTATGGTATTGGACATGACAAGATCGGAACGGAGTTATACAGCTGTACGGTAATCCCGAACCGCGGTGCATGGCTGGAGTACGAGACAGATTCCAATGATATTTTCTACGTTCGTGTGGACAGAACCAGAAAGGTTCCTGTTACAGTCCTGATCCGTGCCTTAGGATACGGAACAAACGCAGAGATCATTGACCTGTTTGGCGATGAGTTAAAGCTTGAGAAGAGCTTTGAGAAGGATACGTCTGACAACTATCAGGACGGCCTTCTGGAATTATATAAGAAAATCCGTCCAGGCGAGCCGCTGTCTGTAGACAGCGCCGAGAGCCTTTTAAACAGCATGTTCTTCGATCCGAGAAGATATGACCTGGCTAAGGTAGGACGTTATAAATTTAATAAGAAGCTTCACTTTAAGAACCGTATTGCCGGACACACGCTGGCTGAGGACGTGATTGACATGTCCACAGGAGAGATCCTGGCTGAGAAGGGAACGGTTGTAGATAAGAAGAAGGCAGAGGAGATTCAGAACGCAGGCGTTCCGTTCGTATGGATTGCAGGCGAGAAGAAGAACCACAAGGTTCTCTCCAACATGATGGTGGATCTGGCTTCCTACGTTTCCTTTGACCCGGAGGAGATCGGGGTGACAGAGTTAGTATTCTACCCTGTTCTTCAGAATATTCTGGCAGAAAATGACGGAGCGGACGAGGAGACCTTAAAGGACGCCATCCGCAGAAATATCCACGAGCTGATTCCGAAGCATATCACAAAGGAAGACATCATCGCTTCCATCAACTACAATATGCATCTGGAAGGCGGAATCGGAACCCCGGACGATATCGACCATCTGGGCAACAGACGTATCCGCGCCGTGGGAGAGCTCTTACAGAACCAGTACCGCATCGGTCTTTCCAGAATGGAGAGAGTGGTTCGCGAGAGAATGACAACACAGGATATGGAGAGCATTTCTCCTCAGTCCTTAATCAATATCAAGCCGGTAACGGCTGCAGTGAAGGAGTTCTTCGGAAGCTCCCAGCTGTCTCAGTTCATGGATCAGAACAACCCTCTGTCCGAGCTGACACACAAGAGACGTCTGTCTGCATTAGGACCTGGCGGTCTTTCCAGAGACCGTGCCGGATTCGAGGTGCGAGACGTTCACTATACGCACTATGGACGTATGTGCCCGATTGAGACGCCTGAGGGACCGAACATCGGTCTGATCAACTCCCTGGCTACCTATGCAAGGGTAAATCAGTACGGCTTTATCGAGGCTCCGTACCGCGTGGTAGACAAGACGGATCCGATGAATCCGGTGGTAACGGACGAGGTTGTTTACCTGACAGCTGACGAGGAGGATAACTTCGTAGTTGCACAGGCGAACGAGCCGTTAGACGAGGACGGACATTTCGTTCATAATAACGTATCCGGACGTTTCCGCGAGGAGACATCCGAGTTCCAGAAAAAGAGAATCGACCTGATGGACGTTTCCCCGAAGATGGTATTCTCCGTGGCTACATCCATGATTCCATTCCTGCAGAACGACGACGCGAACCGCGCCCTGATGGGATCTAACATGCAGCGTCAGGCCGTGCCGCTTCTGACTACAGAGGCTCCGGCAGTAGGTACAGGTATTGAGGGCAAGGCTGCCGTAGACTCCGGTGTCTGCGTGCTGGCTAAGAATGCCGGTGTGGTAGAGCGTTCCGCTTCCAACGAGATCATTGTAAAGCGCGACTCAGACGGACAGAAGGACGTATACCGCTTAACCAAGTTTACACGAAGCAACCAGTCCAACTGCTACAACCAGAAGCCAATCGTCTACAAGGGCGACCATGTAGAGGCTGGCGAGGTGATTGCAGACGGCGCTTCCACCTGCAACGGCGAGATCGCCCTTGGAAAGAACCCGTTAATCGGATTCATGACCTGGGAGGGCTACAACTACGAGGATGCCGTTCTGTTAAGCGAGAGACTGGTTCAGGAGGACGTATATACTTCCGTTCATATCGAGGAGTACGAGGCTGAGGCCCGCGACACCAAGTTAGGACCGGAGGAGATCACAAGAGACGTTCCTGGTGTTGGCGAGGATGCGTTAAAGGATCTGGACGAGAGAGGAATCATCCGTATCGGAGCTGAGGTCCGTGCCGGAGACATTCTGGTAGGAAAGGTTACTCCGAAGGGAGAGACAGAGCTGACGGCGGAGGAGAGACTTCTGCGCGCTATCTTCGGCGAGAAGGCCAGAGAGGTCCGCGATACCTCCCTCAAGGTTCCTCACGGCGCTTACGGAATCATTGTGGACGCCAAGGTGTTCACGAGAGAGAACGGAGACGAGTTAAGCCCAGGCGTAAACGAGACAGTCCGCATTTACATTGCCCAGAAGAGAAAGATCTCTGTCGGCGATAAGATGGCCGGACGTCACGGAAACAAGGGTGTCGTTTCCCGTGTGCTTCCAGTTGAGGATATGCCGTTCCTTCCGAATGGACGTCCGCTGGATATCGTATTAAACCCGCTGGGCGTGCCTTCACGTATGAACATCGGACAGGTCCTGGAGATCCACTTAAGCCTTGCAGCCAAGGCCCTTGGATTTAACGTGTCCACTCCGATTTTTGACGGCGCGAACGAGACGGATATCGCAGATACCCTTGAGCTGGCAAACGATTATGTAAACAGCTCCTGGGAAGAGTTTGAAGAGAAATATAAAGACAAGGTCGATGAGAAGGTAATGGAGTACCTGGGAACCCACTTAGAGAACAGAAAGCTCTGGAAGGGCGTTCCGTTAAGCCGCGACGGTAAGGTCCGTCTCCGCGACGGACGTACCGGCGAGTACTTTGACAGCCCGGTAACCATCGGACACATGCATTACTTAAAGCTTCATCACCTGGTTGACGATAAGATCCACGCCCGTTCTACCGGACCATACTCCCTGGTTACACAGCAGCCTCTGGGAGGAAAGGCACAGTTCGGCGGACAGCGTTTCGGAGAGATGGAGGTTTGGGCTCTGGAGGCGTACGGCGCATCCTACACCTTACAGGAGATCCTTACCGTTAAGTCTGACGATGTGGTTGGCCGTGTGAAGACATACGAGGCCATTATCAAGGGCGAAAATATTCCTGAGCCAGGCATTCCGGAGTCCTTCAAGGTGCTCTTAAAAGAGCTTCAGTCCTTAGGTCTGGATGTGAGAGTGCTTCAGGAGGACGGCTCTGAGGTAGAGCTGACTGAAAATATCGATTACGGCGATACTGATATCCGCTCCATCCTTGAGGGAGACAGCAGAGAGTACTCTCAGAACGAGTCCTTCGAGAAGATGGGATATCAGAAGCAGGAATTCAAAGAGGACGGAGAGCTGACTTCTGTGGAATCCGAAAGCTTTTCAGACGACTACACGGATGACTATGAAAACGATCAGGATGACTCATATTCTGACGACGAAGAATAATAGAAGGGAGTACCGCTCATGCCAGAGACAAATGAAACTTATCAGCCATTGACATTTGATGCAATCAAGATCGGTTTGGCTTCTCCTGAGAAAATCTTAGAGTGGTCCCACGGCGAGGTTAAAAAGCCGGAGACGATCAACTACAGAACCTTAAAGCCTGAGAAGGACGGTCTGTTCTGTGAGAGGATCTTCGGACCGAGCAAGGACTGGGAGTGCCATTGCGGTAAATATAAAAAGATCAGATACAAGGGTGTTATCTGCGACAGATGCGGCGTTGAGGTTACGAAAGCCAGCGTCCGCAGGGAGCGTGTCGGCCACATTGCGCTGGCCGCCCCGGTCTCCCATATCTGGTACTTCAAGGGTATCCCAAGCCGTATGGGCTTAATCCTTGACATTTCCCCGAGAACACTGGAGAAGGTGTTATACTTCGCCTCCTACATTGTGCTGGATCCGGGAAAAACAAGCCTGCAGTTCAAGCAGGTGCTCTCTGAGAAGGAGTACCGCGACGCAGTGGAGAACTTCGGCTACGGCAGCTTCCGCGTGGGAATGGGAGCCGAGGCAGTTCAGGAGCTTTTAAGGGGAATCGACCTGGAGAAGGACTCCGAGGACTTAAGAAAGCAGTTAAAGGACGCCACAGGCCAGAAGAGAGCCAGAATCATCAAGAGACTGGAGGTTGTAGAGGCCTTCAGAAACTCTGGAAATAAGCCGGAGTGGATGATTATGACTGTGATTCCGGTTATTCCTCCGGATATCCGTCCTATGGTGCAGTTAGACGGAGGCCGTTTTGCCACCTCTGACTTAAACGACTTATACAGAAGAATTATCAACAGAAACAACCGTCTGGCCAGACTTCTGGAGTTGGGCGCGCCTGATATTATCGTGAGAAACGAGAAGAGAATGCTTCAGGAGGCCGTAGACGCCCTCATCGACAACGGCCGCCGCGGACGTCCTGTGACAGGACCTGGAAACAGAGCGCTCAAGTCTCTCTCCGATATGTTAAAGGGTAAGCAGGGACGTTTCCGTCAGAACCTTCTCGGAAAGCGAGTTGACTACTCCGGACGTTCCGTTATCGTCGTTGGACCGGAACTGAAGATTTACCAGTGCGGTCTGCCGAAAGAAATGGCAATCGAGCTGTTCAAACCATTTGTTATGAAAGAAC
>OGZI01001147.1_pt1 | contig 28442 bp, 22 predicted proteins | sample 1576711 | NCBI WGS metagenome assembly OGZI01 (sample SAMEA3541482, study PRJEB24748) | human gut metagenome | biome: human gut; feature: human-associated habitat; material: faeces | place: China | collected 2012
TGCCACCTTCAGGTCGCGGTGATCGCCCAGGACAGCCGGTTCATCACCTCCTTGGCTTGTCCTTCCTGGCGTCGTGCCTGATCCGCTCGTACATGGGATATGTACCAGAATGCCATCTATTCAGTTGTCAAGCTGCATGAGGGAGATAGACCCTCTCACTTATTTCCCCGTTGGGAGAGTGGTTTTGGTCTATGCTTTCTCCATGTTTTACAAAAATTTTTTTAATTTTTGTAGCAGCTTGACTTTGCGCTGATACAGAACTGTTTTGGAAATTCCAAGTTCCGTGCTGACAATCCGTTCTGACTTATCTTCGAAATAAAGTTTGCGAAGAATGATTCTCGTCCGTTGACAGACATTGCAATAGTTCATCCAACCAAACAGACGAGATGGCCTGTTCCTCCACAGACTGACCAGAAGCGGCAAACTGCTTGTCCTTTTCCAGCAGATGCTCATAGGAATCCTCTCTGCTGGGCAGGAAAGATGCCGTGTCATTTTGGAACTTTTCCGTTTTCATATCGTAGAAAAAGTATTCCTCTTTTCGCTCGTAGTGCTGATACATACGGTAAACCTGTTCGCTTACCGGCACAGCCTGTCCATCTATGAAAAGATAATAACTCGCCCTTTCTTTGTGATTTTTGCTCATAGCCGTTACCTCCAAGAGTTGGAAATTAGGTAGGTTTCAAACTCTTGGAGGTAACAGCAGCGTGGGAATATGTGCAAAATAAAACGGACACAGACACGGGAATATCCCATATCTGTCTCCGCTTTATTTTGTTGTTTTTTTACTACTACTGATAGTTCTCATAAAGGCAATGAAATACCGGTAGGAAACAAACTGGTTTTTGAGGATTCAGGCGTAGTTTCACAGCCGGATTTTCTTGGTTAAGAGGACCTGCCAAAGTCGGGCAGGTCTTTATTTTTACACATGATCATCTCTTCCTAAACCAAATAGCAACGCATAGTAGCTATCAAAAAACTACTCTCCAATCATTCCAGATAATATTTGCAACCCGTAAAATATTATTATGTGAGGTGACGGAGAGTGGATAAAAAATGCGACATACAGATTTTTCGTTTGGGACATTCTTGCGGAATTCAGTAGTGAAATGGGGATTGCCATTTAGTCCAATAAAATATCCGCACCCCCTTATCCCTTTTCATTGTAGCTTAGGTTTGAACCGCTGAACAGCATTACCAGTGCAACACCGTTCTTGGGGTCAAACATATTGTAGTAAAACAATACCTCCGGCAAAAAAAATGCCAGAGGTGCCCGTATTTCTTATATTTCAAACTTATATCCAATTCCATATATTTTAATATAGCCCGGTACATCCCGCAAAACCTGGAGCTTTTGTAGCAGGTTGCTTACATGGTTGTTGACTGCCTTACGGGAAAAGGAAGCATATTCTTTTCCCCATACAAGTTCTATTATCATTTCGTAAGTAAATACCCGTTTGGGATGACGGATCAGAATGGCAAGAATGTCAAATTCTTTAACGGTTAGATTTATCACTTTATTTTGAATCATAACAAGGCGTTGTTCCAAAGAGAAAAATAAATCACCCTTTTGAATTTTCCTTAATTTATTAGTATTTTTATATAAGCAGCAAACAATATGGAAACCAAAAGGGCATGATAGAATATCTGCCAGTCTTATTTTTCCGCACTCAACATCCATAATAAATTGTTTCAATTCCTGCTGTTGCTTTGGAATTAAAAGAACAAACAATTTTTCTCCAATTTCTTTGCTAAAGAGTTTCTTTATTTTTGGAAAACCTCTGCACTTATATCGTGTTAATATTACAAGCGTCATGCTCCACAATTTTACAATCTATACCAGCATCTACAAGCCTTGCGGTAAAGAATTGATCTGATTAATGGTGTATTTTGTTTTAATCAGCAGATGTTCAGAATCTTCTGCTAAGGAACGCTGACTCGTTTAGCTCCAGCCTAACAGTTCAAACGCAATTACGACATCCTCGTAACATCGTGAATATTGTCTGCTATTACTGTTTTAGAGAAAAATATTCTTTTTTTCCTATCTGTATGACAGCATCACAGGTGCTGTATAAAAATTCCAAATCATGTGTTACCACAATAATAATATGTCCTAAATCAACAAGGTGCTTCAGTGTTTCACTTACAGTAACCATATGTTCATAATCCAGTCCACTGGTAGGCTCATCAAAAATCAGAATTTTCTTTTCAGCAATTACACCTGTTGCAATAGCCAGTCTTTGTTTTTGTCCGCCCGAAAGTGCCATAGGATGTTTATCTTTAAATTCAAACAGATCAAAGCTTTTCAATATTTGTTCTATTTGTTCATCTGTAATATTTTTGTCTCTGCAAAGTTCACATTCATTCCAGACACTTTCACCAAAAAGCTGATGATTGACGTCCTGCATAATCATATAGCAAAGTTTATTCCTGCTTTTCAGTTTCATCGGCTTTCCTTCATAGCAGATTTCGCCGCTGTGTTCCTTAATCAAACCTGAAAGACAACGCATCAGAGTAGTTTTGCCAGCCCCGTTTTCCCTTAGCACTCCGAGAATGTTTCCTTCAGAAACACTGAAATTCAAATCCTCAAAAATGATATGTTTTTTATTTTTGACAGTCAGGTGTTTGATTTCCAACGTACCAGTACTGTCTGCAGATGTATGACCGATATGTACCGGTACTGTTAGGGAACGCAGTCCCATTTTATGGCATTCTTCATTAGTCAGATTGGTAAATTCTTCTCTGGTAAACTCTTTTTCAATATGACCGTCTGCAATTACAATCACTCTGTCAATAAGATCAGTCAGATAATACAGCCTGTGTTCTGCAATCACAATACTTTTTCCCTGTAATTTAATTTGTTGAATCTGAGCTTTCAGCGTCTCTACCGCACCAATATCCAAATTGGCAGATGGTTCATCAAGCACATATATATCCGGATTCATAGCATATACAGAGGCAAAAGCCAATGACTGTTTTTCGCCTCCTGACATGGAAAACACATTTCTGTGCAGAAGATGTTCAATGTGCAGATCCGATACAGTTTTATCAATCCTTGTCTTTATTTTTTCAGGAGTCACCCCATTATTTTCCAGACCAAACGCCAATTCGCTGTCCGAATCAATATTAAAAAATTGCGATTTAGGATTTTGAAATACAGAACCCACTTTTTGTGACAATTTGTACAAAGGAGTATCTGCAACTTTCATATCATCTACCACAGTTTCTCCTGATAATTCTCCATTATTAAAATGAGGAATCAGACCATTGATTAACTTGGTAATCGTCGTTTTTCCACATCCGCTTTTTCCGCAGAGAAGCACACATTCTCCCGAAGCGATATTAATCGTAATATTTTGAATACTTCCGTGTTTTTTTCCTCTGTATAGGAAAAATCAACATTTTTAATAGCAATCATCCCAAAGATCCTTCCCTTTTTTAAAGCACAAAATTTACAATACCTATAAATAGAACAGCAATAGTCAGACAGATATAATCTTGAATATGAAAGCGCAAGTCAACAATACATGTTTTTGCAACAGGATTTTCAATACCTCTGGTAATAGCCGCAGCTGATAATTCATCTGCTGTTGTAGTTGCTGACATTAAAAGAGGGACCATCTTGCACTCCAGTCTTTCTTTCAATCCTTTGATCTTACGGAGTTTCACAGCATCTTTAATATGTCGTCTTTCTTCCTGTATAGCAGGAAAATATCTGATCGTAATAGACAACGGTATAATAATCCACTGTGGCAGATGCCATTTTCTAAGCGCAATAACAAAAAATCTGACTGGAGTTGTTTTCAGCATCAATGTGCCCACTATTAAACACGGAAATATTTTTCTTGCATATACTGTTAAAATTATAAACATAACTGCTAATACTTTAGGAAGAAACGGAATCAGAAAATACTGTATTCCCAGCAGACAGGCAAACAGCACAATCCACTTTAACGCTGTTTTTCCGCATCCGCAAATTGCAAGCAATAATACCAGCAAGCCAATCAGCGTCAATTCCACTATCGGTGTATAACTTGTAAAAGCAATTACATTTGCCAGAATCAGTAGCAGTAATTCTGTTCGCGGATCCAATTTAACCCATCGGTTTTCTTTACCTTCTTGCATTAAACCATACCTGCCTTTTCCAAATGTTTTTTCATCACAAGTTTACCTAAAAATCCTCCTGCAAATGCCATCAGAAATGTAGCTGCCAGCATCACAACCAACATACCTACTGATGTCACATTGTTCAGCACTTTTAGATAATCAGCTGGCATACCGCTGCTCAGCATGTGTTCTGTGTATTTATCGCGGAACATCCAGATAGGCAGCAGATCTCCCACCATGCCCATAGAGAAAAATGCATAACTGAAAAGATTGCTTTTAAAACTACTGAATCCCATTTGTTTGCGAATCAGTTCAGCAAGGATACAGAATATACTATATGTAACAATAAGCACCAGAGAAAAACCGCCTCTGATCAAGTAGATAAAAGCAGTAATCATGCCCATAATTAGAATTGCACCAGGTTTTTGAACCTTTGCCATCAAAGGCATATAAATTACACCGCAAATCAGACTTAAAATAGTAGGCATAAAAATCCATACCAGCGGAGCAAACCCTCCGCAAACCATTACAATCACATTAACCATAAAGTAAATTGCAGTATAAATACCGATTGTCACTAAATCTTTTATTTGTAGTTTATTTGTTTTTTCATAGTGATTTCCTTTCTACCGTTTTCCCATTTTAAACATAATATAGCCCTTTAAGTTAGTATAATCCGACCGGAAAGTTGTACCACACCTTGGAAAATAATCAAATCTGTCAGGCAGATTTCATTGAATTTTACAATTTCAACTGTATCATCTTCACCATACAGAGTCTATCTGAAACCGCCATGCTGAGTCTTGTAGACAAATTCAAACTATTTCTGGGGATGTAACGATAGTAAGGTTCCTCCGCAATCACCTTCGCATTACTCCCGATCTTTGCTGCCAGTTCTTTTGCTGAATCCACATAAAAGAACATCTGCGCATCGGCATGGCCTACCTGCTTCATGTACTTCTTTTGCATCATAGCCATGCCTTTTTTGTTCACGGTATCAAAAACAACTTCCATATTTCCAAATTGTCTGATCATACGCAGAAGAGCAACGACCTTATGTTCCTCAAAATAATGGAACAACCCGCCTGCAATAACGAGAATAGGAGCATCAAGTACATCGTTGCGAACTTTTTTGATCCAGTCCTTTGCAAAGGCATCCCCGGAAATATAAAATTCCCGCTCCGGTTCAGGAAGAAGCCCTCGCCGGTATTCGATCACATGAGGCAGATCCACGGCATACCAGCATGTCTTTCCATTATCACAGCGGTAATAAGTTGTTTCAAGTCCACATCCGAGCTGGACAATCACACCGTCCGGTCTGCGTTCCAAAAAAGACTGAATAAACCGATCCATATTAGCAGATCGGGAGGCAGAGGCCAAAAGGGTATACTGGTTCTGCTTATTCTGCTCAATCAAGTCCGAGGGCAGCTTATTTTTCAATTCCAATGCTTTTTTATCATATAAAATTTGCGGGCAATACTCACTGGCATAGATTCGGCCCAGCATAGGGACGAACAGGGTATCCTCCACAACACCTAATTTTTGCATAACCAACCCTTCTCTTTATTTATAATCTCATCAACAATAATCCTATCCCTGCCTGCACCACCGCCATCAGGAGACAAATGAGTAATGGCCATTGTAACAGATGCTCCGGCAAGGCATAGCTTTTCATCTACGCTTTGAATCCATAGCCAGGATACCCTTCCGTACCAGGAATCACAAAACGGCGCTTCGCCCTTTTCTGCATAAGAAAGATATCCAGGAAAAACAAGTCACACAGGTTTATCATCATCCACTGGATGTATCCTGTCAGTGTCATCTGCCAAAACCCATAGGTGTCGCCTTCCACCATGCTGACTGCCCCGTAGAGTAAGAGGGGCAGAAGTTCCCCAAAAAAGATCCATAGCCAGTAAAAGCGATTCTCTGCTTTTGAGGGCGGTTCCGGCGCACTCTTGATAATAGCAGGCGGGTAGCTTGGAAACATCAGTCGTGGGTTATATAGCACTACGGCAGCAGCAAATAAATTAAAATAGGCTGACATGGCAAATCCATCTAATATCGTTCGCATCCAGTTCATCCAGATCCCTCCTTAAAACGCATTCGCACAATCTGCAAATGCAGCGGTCCGTCTGCGATTTTAGCCAGAAGGCGGTGAATGGGGCTTACCACCGGTCTCTCCAATTTCTGATAGCCCTGCATATACCCGCAGCTGGAAACAGAGAGCAGTGGTGACCAACACTCCAACTCTTCTTTGGGATCCTTTACGGAGAAATATGCATCGACATCCTTGATCCCCGCCTGTTTTACCCAGGTTTTCAACATTAGTTTTACAGCGGTTTTGCCTGCTGCATCAAAAACTAGACGTCCTCCCGGAAAATGTTCGGCCATTGTTTTAACCAACTGCCTAATCTGGTCTGTGGTGAAGTAATAGAATACACCGGCAGCAAACAGTACTGCGCCATACGCAGGGTCAAAGCTGACAGCTTCCATCCAATTCGGATCTATTAAATCAAATGCCAGATTTTCTTCCCGCTCTCCGGCAGGAAGTAATTGATTCCGCAGCGCGATCACATCCGGCAGGTCAATATTCCAGATATGGCACTGACCGTTGTCGCACACTCGTCCAGTGTTGTCCAGTCCACAACCAAGATTAATGACGGCAGCTTTTGGATGTTGATGGAGATAGTCCCGTATCTCCCATGCGAGATCGTTTTGGCGCATGGCTACTTCCAATGCACCAAAGCTATGCATGATACTTTCCGATTGTTTTTCTAATGCAGAAAAGTCATAATCTACTTTTTTAATCAACTCTCCAGCTGTTTGATCCTGAAACAATCCGGGAAATTTCCGAGAACAAAGCCATCGGGCGTATAGTGGAATGATCAATGTTTCCTGTAATGAATTCTTTTTGATTGTTGATTTGTTCATAATCTGCCTCTTTAGGTTAGTTGTTGCTAACCTTTTTTATTTATTTTAACAGATTTAAAAAACTTTTTCTACTCAAATTGCTCTTTTAATTCCTATAAGATATTTTAGGGGTCCTTTACGCAAGTTGCCAGTTCTGGCTTTCTGTCTGCAGTTTTACCATATGGGCATATACACCATTTTTTTCTGCCAGATCCTTTGGTGATCCTTCTTCTGCCACGGTGCCATCAGAAAGAACAACGATCTTATCTGATCCGGCTACGGTACGCATTCTGTGGGCGATAACCAGAACGGTTTTATCTACGATCAGACGGGAAAGGGCTGTCTGTATCAGGGTTTCATTTTCCACATCCAGGGAAGCAGTAGCTTCATCTAAAAGAATGATCGGCGCATTTTTCAGAAATGCACGGGCAATAGAGATACGCTGACGCTCTCCGCCGGATAGTTCACAGCCATTTTCTCCGATATTGGTATGCCATCCATCCGGCAGTTTTTCCGCAAATTCATCTACATTAGCAAGTTTCGCAGCAGCAATGACCTGTTCATCTGTGGCGTCTTTGTTTCCGATTCGGATATTCTCCAGAATCGTATTGTCAAACAGTGTAACATCCTGGAATACAATAGAATACAGAGAAAGCAGTGTTTCCGGGTCAATCTGGGATACATCCATACCTCCCACGGTAATCTTTCCTTTGTTAATATCCCAGAACCTTGCAGCCAGCCGGGATACGGTTGTTTTTCCGCCGCCGGATGGGCCGACCAAAGCCGTAACCTCTCCCTGCTTTGCCGTAAAGGAAACATCTTTCAATACGGTTTCTCCTGTATTGTAGGCAAACCCAACATGGTCAAAAACAATATCATACCCCTGGTTGGAAAGCCTGTCGCTGCCTTGCTGGATTGGATGATCGAGAATCTCATTCATACGGGCAATGTTGGTTCGTGTACTGATGACTGCCGCAAGATTCTGGAGCGCGCCCTGCAGAGGGTCATACAAACGGGATACCACCAGAAGGAACATAAAGAATGTAAGCACGGAAAGGCTTCCTTGCATGAGCAGAACAACTCCCACCAACGCAACCGTTGCAATACCAAGCTTCAGCACCAATGATGCGGAAACCACAAAAGCAGCAAGACCAAATTCATTGAGAATGGAACGATACTCCACGGCACGGATTTTCTTTTCCAGTCCTTTTAAATATGCCTGCTCCGCATTGTTTGCTTTCAGGTCACGTACCGTTTCAATACACTCCTGTATCCCGTCTGCGCAGGCCATCTTCACATCCATCGCTTTCTGATTCAGATTTTCCTGAATCTTTGCGGAAAATCCCACAATCGCAAAGGCAACCGGAAGAACCCATAAGGCCGCCAGTGCCATTCTCCAATCCGTAAAGAGCAAACCAATGGAAATCAGAACCGTAGAAATGATTGAACCTGCAAGCTCAGGGATAAAATGCGAAAAACTCTGTTCCAGGAAGGTACAGTCCGCCATAATGGTACTGGTAAGATCGGCTAAATCCTTTTTGCCAAAAAAGGAAAGAGGGATTTTGCGCAGATGCTCTGCCAGGGTAATGCGGCGGATACCGCTTTCTTTGTAGGTGGCAAAATAGGTCGCATTATATTGAAAGAAAGTGGTCAGCAGAATCAGGCCGATACACACCACGCAGCCTACCACATAAAATGGAATTTTCTCACCGGGAACACCCCCGTTCATCAGATCGCCGACCATGTAATATAAAAGTCCTACTGGGAACATAAAAGACAGATTTTGAAGAACACAGGCCAGGCAGCCTTTGATCAGGTCTTTTGCTCCCTGTTCAGACAGAGCATATTTTTTTTGCAGTTTTTTGATCATATCACTGCACCTCCTTTGTTACCTTCCATTGCACAGAAGTCTGGTAATTTTTCCACATACGGCTGAATATACCGTCTTTTGCAAGCAATTCGCGGCTGTTTCCGCACTCGGCAACCTGTCCGTCGCAAATGACAAAGATCTGATCCACATTTGTTACGGTAGAAAGCCTGTGGGCAATCATAATCACCGTTTTTCCATCGGAAAGTTTTGAGAAAGCAGCCTGTACGCGGCTTTCGTTATCCGGGTCAGCAAAGGCAGTGGCTTCATCCAGAATGATAATCGGAGCATTTTTCAGCATCACACGGGCAATGGCAATCCGCTGCTGCTCGCCACCGGAAAGATAGACACCTTTTGTACCGATGACCGTATCCACACCCTGTGGGAATTTTTCCAGAATATCATCGCATTGCGCGTGATGAAGGGCAGTCAGAACTTCCTCACGGGTAGCTTCCGGTTTTCCCATACGTACATTTTCCAGAATGGACGCCTTGATCAGACGGCTGTTCTGAAATACGAAAGACACCGTGTTCATGAGTTCCTCTTTTGGGATGTCTTTCACATTGACACCACCGATTTTTACCATTCCGCTCTGGGGATCAAAAAAACGGGATATCAGGTTGGCAAGGGTTGTTTTACCACCGCCGGATGGGCCTACAAAAGCTACAGTCTCTCCTGCAGGAATGGTGAGAGAAATATCTTTTAATACTTCTTTTTCTCCATCATAGCTGAAATGAACCGATTCCAGTTCTACGGAAGCGTTTTGAGGGTGCTTTGGATGTTTCGTTTCCTCCAAAGGCTTCAAATGCAAAACGCTGTCAATTCTCTGTAAAGCGTCGTCTACGATCATGGCGTTTTCACTTTGGAACATGATGCGTGTCAGTGTGACAGCAATAACCGGTGTAATGATAATATAGAAAATGAGATCCAGTAAGAAACCGGAAGTCACACCGTCTTGTGTAAACAACAGTCCTCCGGCGATCAGTGTAGCAAAAACTCCGTTGATCGCTGCCGTGTAAAACATCATCGGTGCCCGAAGCTGCTTGGTATAGGCGATCACCCATACTTTATATCGGTCGATAGAGTCTTTAAATTTCTTAAAGGAAAAGATTGTCTGGCCAAAGGTTTTTACCACCGGAATACCGCGGACATACTCTACCGCTTCGTTGGACATATCATCCAGCGCATTCTGGTATTCTTTCATCTTTTCCTGCATCTGCTTTCCGGTCATTGTCATCATGATCAGAAATCCCAGCACAACTGGAACAAGGCTCAACAGGCCCAATCTCCAGTCAAACGCCAACAAAAGCACCAAAAGACCGCAAGGGGTTGCAATGGCATTAGCTCTGTCGGGAAGCTGATGAGCAAGATAAGTTTCAGTCGCTGCGCTGGACTCGTTAACGATCTTGCGCAACTTTCCGCTGCCAAAACTTTCGGCAAATCCAAGAGGCAACTTAACGATATGCTCCATGGTCTGTATACGCAAGTTTGTGGCGATACGAAATGCCCCTAAATGGGAACACATAAGTCCTGCTATGTAGACAAGCACCGCTATAACTGCAAACAATACTGCCATCCAGCCGTTTTGTGTCAGATTCTGTGCCTGGCTGAAATCCGGTGCCGTCTCCAGTACTTCCTTGATCATTTTCCAGATGTAATAGAAGGGTACCAGAGCAATCAGGGCACTGATGGCAGAAAGCACCCAGGAAGCATAGGTTAGGTACTTATAGCTGCCTGCGATTTCCAGCAGTCGTGATAAATTAGATTGTTTTTTCAAGAAAATTCCTCCTTTACCTTTCATTTATGATACAGAGGACAATGGTTCGTCCTTCTTCTATCCAATTCAGTTAGCTTATGCTAACTACAAATCAAAAATTATAGGGCGCTATTGCCCCATAATTTTTATCCATCCTGCCGTATAAAAGGCGTGCATTTCTTTGATGTATTTTTCAGCATTTTCAATCGGCATTTCGTGTATAATCAACTCAAAAAAAGCATGAAACATTCCCGTAATCAGAATATGCTCCAGCGTGGGATCGATCTGTGGAGAAGGCCTCCCAAGCTGCCTTAAGACATCCTGATAGGCATGTGTCACATCTGCTTCAATCTCCACCATTTCATCAATAAGCCCGTCAAATTTTGTTCCTTCCGAACAGCAGAGGATCAGTTTGCATTCCGCTAAGTGTTCGTACGCATAATGGAGAATGTCATTCATGCAAAACCATGAAATATCACTCATGACTTCTAGTTGCCTGACAGCTGGAAGCATGGTAAATTCCTGCTTTGCCTTTATAAAACGGTTGAAAATATATGCGTAATGCTCACCAACAATCGCTTCAAAGAGTTCTTCTTTGCTTTTGTAATACCCATAAAAGGCTCCGGTAGTCATTCCTACGGATTTCACAATATTTCGCAGGGAAGCGTCTTTGTATCCTTTTTCTAAAAATTCCTCTTTCGCTGCCCGGTGGATATTTTCTAAAGTGGTTCCATTTCCGTTTATTTTACACACCTCCATAACGCTGTTATATAGCACTGTTATATTATATACTGTGCAGTGAGTTTTGTCAAGAATCTGCTCCTGTTTTACAAATTCGCAAGCAATGCCGGTGTTAATACACTCGGTCCACAGAAGGAAAAATCCTGCCGTGATTTCCCCCTCTGCTTTGCTTGTTGAGGGCAGCGCCCCCAAGCCCCTTTGAACGCAGAATTTCATTTTACAGCTACGCGTCCGATGGATGCTTATGACCATGACCGGCTTACCGCTGGCCGTGTTCTTTTTTCTGTTCCTCATCCATTTTCAGCAGCCGATCCACATTAGCCTTTGGCGTCAAAAGTTCCCGCATTTCCTCACGGGAACGCCGGTACTCGGCGTAGGTTTCCTTCTTTTCCTTCAGCAGTTTGGCATACTCAGATTGCAGGTCTTTGACCTTGGGCAGCTTCTTCACACCCATCTCGTCAAAGGCATTTTTGCCGCCTGATGGATTTGATTCCCTTTTGAGGGATGATCATTACATCCTTCAAAGACCCAATCAAAGCATTTACCATTTCTATCAACGGGTGTGTGGATTTCTTTGATTTCGAAAACCATACAATGTTTTTACCAAACACAATGGATGAAGCTATCTGAGAAGTCTGGGAAATCCTCTATGTATTTCTGCAGCTATCCATGTTCGCGCAAAAGTTGGAGAAAAGATCACGATTTATCTAGACAAGCAATAATATATTTGTTTGATAAAAACTCACGTTCATTTATATCCTGATTATATAATATGCATTACCAAGTACAGCTGCCCATTTTATTTGAGCGGCTGCACCTGTTTTCTCAGATGATTCACTTCTCGCTGAATTATCTTATCTATTCCTATATTCTATATTTTTCTTCTTTTGCCCCTCTTCTTTCTTCCAGTCAATACCAAGGATATTCTCAACAGTTCGTTTCGCCGTCAGGTATTCCTGCATCTCTTTTTTTACCTGACGGTACTCTGTATAGGCTTTTTTCTTTTCTGATAAGCATCTATGGAATTCTTCATTCAACGACTTCCTGCTTGGGACTTTTCTTTCCGGCAACTGTTCAAACGCTTGCTTTGCAGCTTTATGAATCTGAATCTCTTCTCGATGTTCTTCAAAGAATTTTCTGCTGTATCCGGATTTTCGATAAGCCTCATAAACCTTTCTTGTTCTGGAATAATTGTTGATATGTTTTAGCAATGCTCCAATCTCAAGCATTCGTTTTTCTGATTTCCGCACCTCGTCAGACAACTCATTGAAGCGACTAGAAAGTTTCTCTGTCAGTGCTTTCAATTCCTCATAGTTATCTATTCCCCTCTCCCTCAATAGGCAAACGGTCCGTGCGGCTTCCTTTCTATTATATTTCTTCGCCCACCACTCATAGCCCGCTGATTTACCTTCTGCCATCTTCGCCTGAATATCTATCAGTAGATTAAACTCTCTTTGAGTATGAACCTGCTTGCTTGCTCTGAATGCTTTCTGAATAGACTTACCGGAAAGAATTGTGATTATATCTTCCTGACTGTATCCTTCTCCAAGAGAGCGCAGACGAATGAATCGCTTTTCTCCACTGTGCCGAAAAGCTGGTTGCTTCCCATCCTTGAATTCATACCCAAGCTCTGAAAGCTGAATAACAAACTCCGAAAAATTCTTTGGCTTCTTTTTCAGTATTTGGTTAATCGCTGTACATAGCTCATCACGCTTGGTACGCTTTTTCGGAAATGTCGTTCTCTTGACCCGTTCCCGGTATGGCTTTGGCTCTATGATTGATAATCCATGCTCAATACAAACCATATCGCTTAATCTCTGAACCGCAAGCCCGGAAAGGAAAAAGTTATTAAATTTGCAAGTACAATCCAGCGATGTGGAGTTGTAAATGATGTGATTATGGATATGCGACCGATCAATATGTGTTGCTACGATAAAGGCGTGTTTACCTTTTGTCCAGCGCATTGCTGTTTCATACCCAACTTGATTTGCTTCTTCCGGAGTAATCTCTCCCGGCTTAAACGACTGGCGTATCTGATAGGCAATGATGTCGTTTTTCTGCTGTCTTCCTGTGATATGCTGATACTGTCTTTTGCTCAGGAGAAATTCTTCATCAGCTGTTTTGGGATCGCATTCATAAGAACTGATAAACTCACCATCATTGGTTTTCTCTGCATTTTGGGAATAGTCTGTACGATCTGCCAGACACTGTGCTACCGTTTTTCCCTTGTTAATATGAAGGGCAATCAGTCTTGTTGCCGCCATAGATTCACCTCCTGGTAGAAGTTGTATTTGTGGTTGTCTGTCGAATGGTGACGTGCTATAATTATAAGGCATTGAAATGAAAAAATTCGAACAGCTAAAAATTCAACTGGTGAGTTGTTTAAAGAATTATGTCAGTACCTATATCGGTGAGGAAACAACATGAATAAACGAGAAGAATTTGAACATTTACTACACGGAACAGTAATTAATAGCGCATGTTCTCAGAATGACGCAGAAGCCAAAATAAAAACATTACAGGAATGGATAACCGCTAATACTCCAAATCGTCTTTATCGTTTTCGTTCCAATACTAATTATGCACTTGATGCGTTGAGAAAAGATGAAATATGGGGAAGCACCCTATGGGAATTTAACGACCCATATGAATGTATTCCATTTTATAATCTGGATACGATACAAAGCGAGTTGGAAAGAGAGCTATCTTTTGAACACATTTTAAGTCTAATACAACTTTTTAAAAGCGGAAATATCCCCGAAATTATGAAAAACGCTTTTGGTTCGGAAATGATTGAACGAATAATTGCCAACATCCCGGATAAATTAGATGAAAGTGCATTGAGAAAAAACTGTGAAATCATGAAGCAGCAAATCATCGCTTTTATTGTTCAAAATTTCAATGATCTATGCGGTCAGTTCTTCACGGGAATACTGCAAGAAGAATCACAAAGACACATTGCGTGTTTTAGTGAGCACAACGATTCATCGCTGATGTGGGGCCACTATGCAAATGGACATCACGGATTTTGTTTGGAGTATGATTTCAAATCTATTCTCAAGCCATGTCAACAAGGGTGCACAGATATTAAAGGGTGTAACAATTTTATGATTACTCCATCCATTGCACCAGTTATATACAGCAAATCAAGGTTCGATGCGACATCCCATTTGTTTACTGTTATTCAAGCCAATATAATATCAAGGGTAGCAGCCCCCATGGAACTTTACTATGGAGATACATTATTGATTTCTAAATGTTTGCTGACCAAATCACTTGATTGGGAATACGAAAAAGAATGGCGGCTTTTTTCCCCACCAAGTATTGGTCCAGTAACAAAGCACAAAGTAATTTTTTCTTTAAAGCCAACAGCAGTATACATCGGGAGCAGATCATCAGCAGAACAAGCTCAAATATTAAACCAAATCTGTAAAGAGAAAGATATTCCTTGCTATCAAATGATTCAGAATTATCATGGAAGCGATTTCAAATTATTCCCAGCCCCATATGAAGAATACATTAAAAGTGGTTCTACTCGTAATTAACTCATGTGCAGAAAACCAAATCTGTAAATTTAACTTTTCAATTATATTTCTCCTAAAGCAACAGCAAGACCACCATTTCGTCGGCCTTGCTGTTATTCCTTATTTCGGCATTTTCTCTCTGTCCTTAGCACTGTCAATATGTATGACTGCGGCATTTTCTGCCACAGCCTTTTTTATGATTACTGAATACTGGACAGGCGAATCAACAGTGCCTTCATTACAGTCCAGATATCTTCCATCCGTTCTTGTAAGTCCCGGATATCCACTTCATACACTCGACCCGCTTCGTTGGCTCTCTTGGCATATTGATTCAGGTTATTGCTACAACTTCTCAGCAAAGAAACAAGTTCCTTCACCTCCGTAAGTTCCAGATTGATACAATACCCATCCAGGGCCATTTTTCTCAGGTAGGCATTACGGTTTCTGATACCAAGTGATACCATCTTCTCACTGATTCTTTCTTCCTCATCTGCCGATACAAGAAAATGGATTCGTTTGTTTCGCTTTTCCATCACAGCACCTCCTCACGCTCAACATGATACCTGCATGGAGAAATCGATGCCGATTTTGATTTTAAATCAGCCAGCACAGAAGGACGTTCCTCTTCCCTTTCCTCTCGATTCCCATTGCTATCCTCCATATTAAGAGCTGCATCCAGTTCTGCCAGACGAGCACTTTTTTCAGCAAGCTCCGTTTCCTGCGGGAAGGGTTTTCCCAGTTCCGCTCTGGTCGCTTCCCGCTGATTTTGAAGATTGGTGAGCTGTTCATGGGCTTTCTCCAGCTTCTCAGGGATGCTGGAGAGGGCATTATCCAGTCGGATGATATTTCCCCTAGCATCACTTCCAAGCGATACACGATGGCTTACAGTGCCTTTCAGGGTCATATCAAAGTCATGCCGGAAACTGTCAAAGGAAAGTTCCATCTGAAAACCACGATAACTGCCAAGAGGGATTGGCTCGGTCGTTTTCATCTCCTTGCAGGCGGCAAGAATCATTTCACCGGCATCCTCTTTTTCCGTATAGTGCTTGCCCAGAATTTCCATACCACAGAATCCTTCCGCAATCTGCGGATGATCTGTAACCGTTTGGATGTCTGCTTCAAAGCCACGAATATAGCCTGTCTGCCTTTCAATCTCCGCAGGGAAGTATTTCAGGAGTTTATCTTCCATGCGATACTGCTGGCTCTGATGGTCGGCTTTTAGAACCTTAAGCCTTGCCACATCAATGTCCAAGTCCATTTTCTCTTTAATCAGCGGATTCCCGGCACACAGAGCCTTAATTTCGGCATAGGACAGAGCTTGCTCGTCTACATCGTCACAGGAACGGACAGGCGATTTCGAGGTCATAATCTGAGAAATGAATTTTTGCTTGTTTTCCAGTGTCTGATAAAGATACGCATCAAAAGTTCCCTCGGTTACATACTGATAGATCTGCACCTCCTTGTTTTGATTGCCCTGACGGATAATTCGACCATTTCGCTGGGTCATATCAGAGGGACGCCAGCCCACATCCAAGTGATGAAGCGCCACCAGACGATCCTGGCAGTTTGTTCCGGCTCCCATTTTCTGTGTACTGCCCATCAGCACACGAACCTGACCAGTACGCACCTTTGCAAACAGTTCTTTTTTCTTTGCTTCAGAATCTGCATCGTGAATAAATGCAATTTCTTTCTCCGGCACACCGGCTGCTATCAGCTTCGCCTTGATGTCATCATAGACATTAAACGTGCCATCATTTTTCGGAGTAGAGAGATCACAGAACAGGAGCTGAGTCAGCCTGTCTGCTTTTCCTTCTTCCCAAATCCGCAACACATTTTGCACACAGGCATTGAGTTTGCTTTCTGGGTCATCCGGCAACAGTGGATTGATTAAACGCTGATCTAACCCCAACTTTCTTCCATCGCCGGTAATCTTGAGCATATTGTCCTCGGATGGGTCAACCATACCGGAATGAACCGCCGCTGCACGTTCCGAAAGGTCTGCTACCATGTCTTGCTGATAATCAGAAGGCTGCACAACAACCGTTTCAAATTTCGCATCCGGCACTGGGAGATGAAGCTGGTCGGAGGTTTTAATATCCGCAACTTCCTTAAACATATTCATGAGTTCCGGAAGGTTAAAAAACTTCGCAAATCTGGTTCTGGCACGATAGCCGGTTCCTTCCGGAGCCAACTCAATAGCGGTGGTTGTTTCACCAAAGGTAGATGCCCAGCAGTCAAAATGGGTCAGATTCTTCTTTTGAAGTGTCCCGTACTGAAGGTATCGCATAACCGTATAAAGCTCCGTCATGGAGTTCGATACGGGAGTACCTGTTGCAAAGATAACGCCACGCCCGCCGGTCAATTCATCCATATAGCGGCACTTCATAAACATATCCGAAGATTTCTGTGCTTCCGAAGTGGAAAGACCAGCAACATTCCTCATTTTTGTGTACAAAAAGAGGTTTTTGAAAGCGTGGCTTTCATCTACAAACAGCCGATCAACGCCCAGCTGTTCAAAGGTAACAACATCATCCTTTCTGTCAGTAGAGAGAAGTTTATCCAGTCTGGTTTGCAGGGATTTTCTCGTTTTCTCCATCTGTTTGATGGTGAAATTCTCGCCGTTCTGATATTTGAGTTCTGCAATCGCTCCCTCAATCTCATCAATCTGTTCCCGTAGCTGGCGCTCCTGACGTTCCGGAGAAAGAGGGATTTTTTCAAACTGACTGTGACCGATAATGACTGCATCATAGTCACCGGTGGCAATTCTCGCACAGAATTTCTTGCGGTTTGCCGTTTCAAAATCCTTTTTGGTTGCCACCAGAAGTTTGGCACTGGGATACAGATGAAGAAACTCATTTGCCCACTGCAAGGTCAGATGGTTGGGAACAACAAACAATGCCTTCTGGCTCAGTCCCAGGCGTTTACTTTCCATAGCGGAAGCCGCCATTTCAAAGGTTTTGCCAGCACCAACCTCATGTGCCAACAGGGTATTCCCACCATACAACACATGGGCAATGGCATTTCGCTGGTGTTCCCGAAGGGTTATATCGGGATTCATGCCACCAAATCGGATATGGCTACCATCGTATTCACGAGGTCTGGTGGAGTTAAACAGTTCATTATACTTGGCTACAAGTGCTTCACGGCGGTGTGGATCTTTCCAAATCCAGTCCCGGAACGCATCCTTAATTGCTTGTTGTTTCTGCTGTGCCAGAGTAGTTTCCTTTTTGTTCAGCACACGCTTCTGCTTGCCATCCGCATCCTCAATGGTGTCGTAGATACGAATATCTTTCAGGTTTAGAGTTTCCTCCAAAATACGGTAGGCATTAGCACGCTCCGTACCATAGGTCGTGTATGCTGCCACATCATTTTGGCTCGGAGAACTCTTTCCGTTGATTCTCCATTCTGCGGTCAATTCCGAAAACTTGACCTCAATCGTGCGGCGGAGATAATACGGGGTTTCAAAAGTTTCCTGCATAAACTGCTGGATATAGGCAGGGTCAATCCAGGTTGCACCCAGACGGACATCAATTTCAGAAGCATCCAAATCCTTTGGCTGCGCCTTTTCCAGTGCCTGCACATTGATTTCAAAAGAACTGTCTTTCTGTGCAGCCATCTGTGCAATCCTCAGCTTACTTCTCACATCGCCAGAGAGATACTCATCGGCTGTCTGCCAGCCTGAAACAGGATCATCCGAAGCCATCGGGTCTTTGAAAATCACGCCTTGCAGCTCAGTTTTAATGGAATCATATTCACCAGGAGTCCCCAGCAGTTCTGCCATATAGGGCAAATCCACCTTGCCATGCTCGCCAATAGAAATCGCCAGTGCTTCAGACGGGGTATCCACGCTGTTCACTTTGCGTTCTGGTTTAATGGTACGCTTAGTGAACATATCCGCTTTGCTCTTGAGATTACCGTCCTCATCCACATTTTCCAGTGAACACAGTAGATAATAGCTGGAATCATCAGCAAAAGCCTGACTGTTGGCTCTGTTGTTGATTAACCCATTTTTTGCGGTAAACGCATCATAAGCATTATTCAGCTCTGCCTGTTTTGCCTGAATCATATCATCCGGATAGTCCTCCAGCTGATATTCAATCAGATCATTTACAATGCGGCGAAGTTCCACCATGCCGCTGACACATTCTTTGGCTTTGTCGTTGAGTTCAACTAACCGCATGACAGAGTTTTCCCGGAAATATACCTCGCCGTCTACGACCGTGTAGGAAAAGTTTTTCACGTCTGGGCAGGCAGGAATGGTAATCTGTTCTTTTTCCTGCCTCTCTGCTTCTTCAGTCAGCTCCGCAGGAGCATAAGTGCCACCGATCCGGGTAACAGCTTCACGAAGAAGGTCAGCCAGCTCCATATCTTCACGGGGACGGACTGTGAGATCATCCTTACCATATTGGGTACTTTCCATAGAAAGTTCTCCCAAAATCATTTCCGGATGCTCTACAAAGTAGCTGTTCATGGTGTAACCGTCCGGTGTAGTATTCAGCTGCACCCAGTCTGGTACAATGTCAATGGGGTGGTCACGCTTTTGAAGGAAGATGATGTCAGATACAACATCTGTACCGGCGTTCGCCTTAAACGCCGTATTGGGCAGCCGAATGGCTCCCAGGAGTTCTGCTCTCTGTGCCATATATTTTCTGGCATCAGAATTTTTAGAATCCATCGTAAAACGGCTGGTCACAAATGCAACCACACCGCCCGGACGAACCTGATCGAGCGTTTTTGCGAAAAAATAGTTGTGAATAGAGAACCCCAACTTATCATAGGGCTTATCCGAAACCTTGTAGTTTCCGAACGGAACGTTACCGACCGCCAAATCATAAAAATCCCGGCGATCCGTAGTTTCAAAACCCGCCACCTTGATTTCGGCGTTAGGATAGAGTTTCTGAGCGATACGCCCACTGATGGAATCAAGCTCCACTCCATAGAGATTGCTGTTTCGCATGGTGTCAGGGAGCATCCCGAAAAAGTTACCGATACCCATTGCAGGTTCCAAGATATTTCCTGTTTCAAACCCCATCTGTCCGACCGCATCATAGATGGCACGAATGACGGTAGGACTGGTATAGTGGGCATTCAAGGTACTGGCTCGTGCTGCGGCATATTCTTCCGGAGACAGGGCTGCATAAAGTTCTCTGAACTCCTCAGCCCAGCTTGCTTTGTTTTCATCAAAAGCATCTGCAAGTCCACCCCAGCCGACATATTGGGAAAGGATTTCCTGTTCTTCCGGAGTCGCATTTCGCCCATCAAATTCCAATTCTTTTAGAACACGGATTGCATCCATATTGGCTCTGAATTTTGCTTTCGCTCCACCTTCACCAAGATGGTCATTCGTGATGTGGAAATTGATTGCTGGAATATCGGAGATTTCCTTTGTCTGAATCGCAGTTTCGAGCTTGCGGATAACTTCCAGAACTTCAGGATGTTCCCACCCTGCGACCTTTTTATAGTCCTCGATAATAGTATCCTGCCCGTCCTTACATTGCATGAAGTCCAAGCTACCCGGCAAAGGTTGTCCTGTGTTCATAGCTCCTAGGGCTTTCATCTGCGTGTTCGGTAATTCATAGTAGGCTCTCAGCGCATCCTCAAAAGTGCTGTATTCTTTCAGAGACAATGCCCCACGGACTTCTAGATCATTCACCACATAGTAGTGGTCGATAAAATGTTCCGGATCAGCTGTAGCAACAGCTTTTTCCGGTTCTTCACCTGAAATAAATCGGGCATTGCGTTCATCCTGTCTTAAAAGACGTTCGAAATTCTCTTTGCTTTCTGCCCGATAAATTGGGTATATCATCCCTGGCGGCAGCAACTGTACATCAGTAGTTCCAATGGCAGTGATATTGTATGCTTCTCCCTCCAGAAAGACAGTATCGCCCACTTGATATGCCGGTTCCTGTGTTGCTTCAAATTTAGAGCGTTCGTTGTACAGCCATTCCGCAGCTTCTTTTTCGGAAACCGCCTTTTTGACCTCCTGCAAATAATCATTTGCCTGCCACTCACTGGTGAATTCCTCACTGACACCTTCATCATCTACATAGATTTCATCCCGAATATCATCCCAGACAGCATAACCGTTTTCCGTTTCAATCACACTGAACCGTTCATAGGATTCTTCTTCGGCAGCAATAGCTTCTACATCACGCACGACCTGCTGGACAAATGGACTTTCTTCCATGCTGCGCTGTTCCAGTGCTTCACGAATGGCAGCCCCATCTACCTGTTCCCATTCTTCAGCTACAGAAGGTGCGCTTTGTTCTGTATTCTGTTGTTCCTGCTGGTACTGTTCCAGAGTGTCCTTATCAAAATAACGCTCCTGCTTAATCAACGAATCAATGCGATTGGCAACCTGTGTCCAGGACAGCTGCACCTTATCACAGCCGCTTTTGGTGTATCGAATTCCTTTGGCATCGTGATCTTCACCACTGCCAGAAGCACCGGAAAGGGCATGAGAGTGACCACCTGTCCCATACTCATTTTTCAAGAAATCCGCCTTTTCTTTTGCAGAATGTTCTTCCTGCCAATATTCATAGATACGGACTTTTCCACCGGAGAAACCACTGCCTCCGGACAGGGATTCATTGATTTCATCATCCGTAATAAACTGACGGACAAGAGGTGGCATGGTCATACTGCTCTGATATTCTCTGAGTGGCAGATCAAGCTCATCCAGCCGCTGTGTCAGGCGTTCCAATTTGTGATAATGGAATCGCAACAAAGAAGAATCCTCATTGTGTGCCTGTAAAAAGTTCTGATATTCAGCTTTCAGTCCGGCTCTAAATTGACTGTCATTCAACTTTTGAGCCAGCTCTGCCGTTTCTGCCGGAAATCCCACGCTACGGACTTCCTGTAAAGACGGGAAGAAGCCTTGTTCTCTGGCATTATCAGAAAGATCATGATACAAATACCAAAAATATTCTGCGATCTTCGTTCTCTCATAACCCGGAGCCTCCACCAGCTCTACATTGGTGGCATACTCGCCATTCTCCAGCAACTTACCGATACGCTCGGCGGTTTCCTGCCAGGATACGATCTGTCTGGACGGTGCAAAACGGGCAGTCTTTCCTTTAGCAAGATGAATACACTGCTCATCAAACCATGCGCTGACCTCTTTACCGTCCAACTTAAAGCCATTGCTTCCACGATAGAGTTCCGGCAGACGCTTTACAATCTCCTCTGTGGATTTTCCTCTCATATATTCTAGTGCTACCATCATTCGAAGATTTGGTTCATTTCCGCCAACAGTGAGCACCTGGTCGATCTGATTTTCAGGTAAAGAAAAAGTAGAGAGCGTTTTGCTCTCTGCTTCGTCAATAAAGCTGATTTGTTCTGATTCTGAAAGGAAAAGGTTCAAACTCAGCTGTTGATAAGCTCCGCTGTCACGATTTCCTCTGCCTGTGCTTTCAGGCTGTTCATGTGTTGCACCCATGCCATCTGCTGTGTCGCTTTGTCCGGTGCCGGATTCTTCTCCAGCAGTTCTGTCATCAGCTGCTCCACTCTGCGGTGCGCTGTCTCGTCGATCTCCTGAAGATGCGGGAACAGCTGCTCGCTGAGAATTAGGTCGTTCAGCAATATCGGATTGTTCTCTTGCAGAAACGCCCTCCGCATTCTGCCGTACTTGCCCAACGGTTTCGTTTCGGTGTTCTTCAGTTCGATGTCCGGAATCCGGTAATCCCCGACCTGTGTGTAAGTCATTTCGTTCATAATCATGGCTCCTTTCCACGGTTTTTGTCTGTTCAAAGGCTTCTATGGCTTTTTCGATTTCTCCAAACATTCGGGAGCTGACTGCATTGACCGCCGTACCAAGAGCATTTACCGTCTGACGGGTATTAAAGTCGAATACATTTTGAAAATCTTCATGCTCAAAGTAGTTGTCCGGATTCTCGGTAATACGGCTGTACATCGCATAGGAGACACTATTTGCCACTGCGGTCTTAAATGCCACCTCGATGTTATATTCATCATACTCCTCAAGGAAGCTATCTGCAACGATGTCGAGGATTGGCTTTTTGAAATCCTCCCAATACTCTCTGGCAAGGTTGATTGCGATATTTTCCAGCTGATATTCCAGAATTCCCTCTGACGGAACCTGAAAGATACGCTCCATCTCATCCATTACAAAACGGCGGTTTTCATCGGTCACTCTCCACGGTATAATTGCCGGGGAAGAACGACGCACACCTGTGTCCGCCACATCAAAGACATACCGCAGATACGGTTTATCCTGATTCATCACAAACAGGGCAATACCCGTGGAGCCTCTTTTCACATAGCGTCGATACTGCTCTGTGTTCCATTCCTCATAAGGTTTGCACAGGGTAGCATTGGGACGCTGTGCATAAATCATCACCTGTTCCGGATAGGTGAAATCATAGTTTCGAGCCATCGTCGCCAGAAAAGAAGTCCAGTTTTCTCGGTTGGCAGTGATTTTATGGATTGTTTCTCTTGCCACACCGGAATAATACCTCTCTTTCGGATTCATTGTTTCCCTCCAATCTTCATAAATCCAGAGAAAGATTCAGCTTTTCAAAGGTTTCATCATCCATATCCGATAATTTCTGCAAAACAGAATTGGTCAAATCCAAAAGTTCTGTTTCATCCTCCTCAAGCTGTTCTTTCATTTGCTGCAATGCTCCATACAGCCCCATTCTAGTTCCCGGACTGTATAAGAGTATCAGCATTTTTTCATCAATGGTTAAATCCATCATTCCATCTCCCTCTCTGAGTGAGCTTTGGGCGGTTTATGGGGACTATCCAGAACAGGCTGTTCTTTCAGCTGTGCCAGGACAGAAGAACGTTCTTCCGTGGCAGGTGCTTTGCCATTATTAATAACGCCATCCAGCATCCCATAATCGTCCTCCATCGCCATCTCTGCATTTTTCAGGTAGTTCTCCGGCTTCATAAAGCCCTGAAGCTCCTGAAAGCCGATAGAATCCACATAGTGAAAAGATACCACAGCATCGGTTTTCAGTGCCACGATGTCGCTAATGGACAGGCTGTGTCCCCGAAAATCCTCTGGACGATCCACATTAAACTTCGTGTACAGTCCTTCCAGCATGGCAGTCTGGTCAGTATAAGAGGAGAGCGGAGCCATATAGACCACATCATAATGGTCGATGTCCGGCTCTTTTCCCTGACGCTTCAGGGCTTCATAGGATTCAAAGCGTTCATAAACTGTTTCGTCTGTACGGCGCAGCTGCAAAATCGCATACGCATCCGTGGTGCTGTCCAGAAACGCTTGCAGCTTTTCCTCATTATCGAGATTGCCATCGACTTCATTCCAACGTTTAATCTTTTCCTGTGACATAGATTTTCCTCCTGCCCTTTCTATTTACAAGCATATTTTTCAATCCCTGTCAATTAAAAATGATGTTTTATCCGACCGTTCTCAAATTTCATATTAAATTGTGCTTTACCTTTCTCCGTGACCGTCATCACAATGGTGGCATCGTACATTCTGCCGGTTTTAGCAGACTTACATCCTTTGAGCTTAACCTCTCCATTGGACAGGAGCTTTTGTGCCACTGCTGATGTCAGGCTTTTTCCGATGCTCTCGAAGTAACGACTGTTTTTCCATAGGGCGAAATGGCATTCCTTTCTGGAACAGAAAAATCCTTTCTGCCGTTCTGTGACGGAACTGCCACAGACAGGGCAGACACCCACTGTCTGCACTTCCTTTGCCATAAGCACATCAGACCCTTTTACCTTTTCATAGGTCTGCACCAGTGCAGAAATCATATCCTGAATTTCTTTCAGAAAAGCATTGCTGTCATATTCTCCACGCTCAATCATGAGCAGCTTTTCTTCCCAGTCAGCGGTCATGGATGGAGATTGAATCTGTTCCGGCATCACGGTTACAAGTGCGGTTCCTTTATGGGTGGAAATCAGGTGCTTGGTTTTCTTATCACCTTTACGCTCCAAAAAGCCGATTCGTACCAGCTTTTCAATCGTGGCAGCACGAGTCGCCGGTGTCCCCAGTCCCTTACGCTCTGCATCTTCCGGCATTTCATCTGCACCGGCAGTTTCCATACTTTGCAGAAGAGTGTCCTCTGTAAAATGCTTGGGCGGTGATGTTTTTCCTTCTTTTACCTCAGCGGAATTAACACTCAAGCCCTCACCAACTGTAAGAGAAGGGAGCTGCTTTTCGCTCTCTTTATCCTTATCAGCAGGTTTTCCAGAAAAAATTTTCCATCCAGACTGTACTATTGTTTTGCCCTTGGCAGAAAAAATATAATTTCCATCCGAAAGTTCAATCACGCTTTCGTTGTAGCGGAAAGGCTCTCCGACTGCACAAAACAGGCGGGTGGCAATCAGTCGAAGAATCGCCTGTTCGCCTTTAGGCAGTTCCTCCAGACTAAATTTCAGAGTTTCTTTGGTGGGGATAATTGCGTGGTGGTCAGAAACTTTCTTATTGTTGATAACCTGTTCTGCATGAACTGGAATGTTTTTCACATCCTCCACGGGGAAAATCTTGAAAAGCGACTTTATCAATTCCGGAAGCATATCTTCCATATCGCTTGTCAGATAACGGCTGTCAGTACGGGGATAGGTGACCAGTTTTTTCTCGTATAGACTCTGAGTATAGTCCAGTGTTTGCTGTGCAGTGAATCCCAACACCCGGTTTGCATCTCTCTGCAAAGAAGTTAGATCATACAGGGCAGGGGGATTTTCGTATTTTTCCTTATTTTCTGCCTTTGTGACAGTCAGTACCGCACCAACACACTTCCGGGCAACTTCATCCGCAAGAACTTTTTGCTTCATCTGCTCGCTAGACGCAGTGAAGTCCTGAAAAGCCAGCTCTACTGTATAAAAAGGCTCCGGTCTGAAAGCTGAGATTGCGGCTTCACGCCTCACAACCATTGCCAGAGTGGGCGTCATAACCCGCCCCACATTCAACGTCTGTCCATAAAGGGTAGAAAAAAGCCGGGTAGCGTTAATTCCAACCAACCAGTCGGCTCGCTCCCGGCATAATGCCGCTTCGTACAAAGCATCATATTCTGTTGACGGTTTCAGCTGCTCAAATCCCTCTCGGATAGCGGAGTCCTCCATAGAAGAAATCCAGAGCCGTTCAAATGGCTTTCGACATCCAGCCTGCTGATATACTAAACGAAAAATCAATTCTCCCTCACGTCCAGCATCTGTCGCACACACAAGGCTTTCTACAGCTTCTCTCGCCATCAGTTTTTTGAGAACTCCAAACTGCTTTTTGGTGCTGGCAGACACCTGGTACTTCCACTGATCCGGAAAAATAGGTAGGTCTGCATACGCCCATTTATTATATTTCTCGTCATAGGCTTCCGGCTGTGACAGCTCCACCAGATGTCCTACACACCAGCTGACCACATAACCGTTTCCCTCCAGGTATCCATCCTCACGCCTTGTCGCACCCAGTACCTTTGCAATACTTTGTGCCACTGATGGCTTTTCAGCCAATACTAATTTCATTTGCATCTGCTCCTTTCTGGAAAATAAAAAACAGTCCTACACCGAAGTGTAAGACTGCTATGTAAATCGAATCCGTTTGCGAAAATTCGTATCTACCTAATTTCTTTTTCGAAACTTGTACTGCAAATCAAAAAGATTTTTCCAAAAAAGACACAATTTTTTCTTTGATGTCAGGTGCTTCATCATACACTGCATGGCTATACTGGTCATATATATCATATTCACAGCCCAGCTTGTCGATGATTTCATACGAACCCTCTACCCCTATCGTCTGGTCATTCTTATCACCAATCACCAGTACAGGGCACTTGATTTCTTCTAACCGTTCATGAACATCAAACTGCAGGAGCGCATTTACCAGGATGCTAAATCGAACACAATCCTCTGCATTTCCGACCTTTTCCAAAGTGGGAAGAAGCTCTTTTACACCCTCCAGAAAAGTTTCGGAATACACGACATGAAAAAAGCTTCGATTCAGTGCCACTACATCCTGTCTGCCAGCCAATTCCAACCAGTTTTCAGCCACCCTTTTCATTGTTTCTGTCGGTCTGCTCATGGTGGAGCACAGCACCAGTTTTTTTACTTTCTCAGGATGTCTTACCGCAAGAACCTGTGCAATCATACCACCCTGTGAAACCCCATAGATATAAGCAGAGTCTACATTGAGCAAATCCATCGCTTTTGAGATATCCTCTGCCATATTCTCGACCGTATATCCTTCTTTCAAAACCTTCTTTCGTTCGAACAGGTAGACAGAATATTTTTTTGCAAACAGTTGATATGCTTCAGCTACTGCTTTACCTTGTCCTTCCAGTCCTGTCAGACTGACTCCGGATATGATAATTACAGCTTCGCTCCCCCGTCCAAAATGGATAACATTGATGTAGCTGTCATCCAGATTCAGTTTGATTTCTTTTGCACTCATTTTATCACCACATTCTCAAACTCACGTTTATTTTCTGATTTACTATCAATATATCATATCTTTTTTCTGTTGTCATGAGCAAATCCTAAAATTTATGTAAGACAGCCCGAAGGCTGTCCATACTATACTATTGTATCATCATTTCCAATGAGATTATCCTCTTTCCTGTCATCCTCACTTTCCTGATACCCATAATCCTCATCATCCATATAGTCGGCATCAGGGTCAGGTTTTTCCTGTTCCTGCTGTGCCTGCTTTTCCTGCCATTTCTTATATGCAAAAAATCCACCTATTCCTGCAAAAAGGAAGAGTGTCAGGACAGCCGGAAGCACACTTGGTCTCTTTTCCGGCTCCGGTTCAACAGGGATTGGCTCCGGCTCTGGTTCAGGCTCTTCCACAATCGGACGGAGCATCTCGATTTCTTCTTCGTCCATCAGTTTCATCAAATCTGCCTCATCCACCTGATTGAGGAAATGAACTGTCTGTTCCCCCTTGTCATCACGGTCGATGATGATATAAAAATAGTTTCCGGTTTTGGTCACAACCGTGATAAACTGCTTGCCCTCCCCCTGCGTTTTACCCTCATCATCGATCAAAGTAAGGTTTCCGTCTGGAGTCAGCGGCTCCATCGCCTGCTCTGGGATTGGCTCTGCCTGCTCCTCAGGTACTTTTGTGTCTTGTGTTTCATTGGCAAAAGCAAATGCTGTTGTACTGAGCATCCCCACACACATTACAACTGCCAGAGCCGTGCTTAATTTCTTAAACTTCATCTGTATTTTCCTCCTTGCATCCACGATAAATTTCTTCGGGTTGTAAAATCTTATTTTCCGAAAACTTCCTGAGCAGTTCTGCCAACTGCTCAGGAGTCAGATTGGCCGCATGAACCATATCGTGGATTTCGGTGTTCTCCTCTTCACGATACCTGACCTCCAGTTCCTTGACCTTTGCTTCCCATATCGCTTTCTTCCTGCGTGCATTTGCGAGTTCCGCACCTAACCTTTCCAATTTCGCACTCATAGCTTCTCCTTTCTTTCCATTACTCCAATCTTCCAAATCCATAAAAATGTTCCTGCCAATAGCTTGTATTGATATTTGCATAGGAAATCGGGTAGAGTAGGAAAGCGCCGCCTTGCCGCATTTCTGCGGCAGGTCTGCGCAGAC